>Ga0209944_1000099_pt1 | contig 34907 bp, 18 predicted proteins | sample SalPonR1_C_D2_MG_FD_185701 | JGI IMG/M metagenome (GOLD analysis project Ga0209944, IMG submission 185701) | Salt pond soil microbial communities from South San Francisco under conditions of wetland restoration - Salt Pond MetaG R1_C_D2_MG... ...
TACCTCGTACCTGGTCCGGGTCGAGGGCAACGAGTCGCACCGGATCACCCTCAACGGCCGACCGGAATTCGTCCCGATCCGCTGGGAGACAGACGCCTACACGCTGACCGGTTTGCCGGTCTCCCAGACCAATCCGCCGACGTTTGCCGAGTTCTTCTCGAATTCGGGCAATCACCGGGGACAGCCGATATACCGGCTCGACAGCAACGGCCGGTGGCAGGTTGTCAATTCATCCAGCGAGACGATCGAATCCGGCGAAGCCTACTGGGTCTTCACCAGCGGAAATTCGCGCTACCAGGGTCGCCTCGACCTGGACCTGGAGCAGGGCGAATCGGTTGAATATACGGCGGCGCTCGAGGAAATTCGGGTCGTGCTGCGCAACCAGAGCGATCTGCCCGGCACCTTCCTGGTTCGGCGAGTGGGGCCCAACGCGATGCCGCTCTCGTTCCGCGTCGAGGATGTCGAGACCGGCGATGTCGGCTGGCCGTTCCTGCCGGACACGCTTGTGCTGGATGCGCCGGCGAGAGGCAACACGTTCCTGACGCTGGGCGTCGTTCGAAGAAACTTTACCGCCTCGCGCATGGAGCAGATCCTGGAGATTACCGATGAACTCGGCGAGCGCGTTCTGCTGCACGTCGGCGGTAACACCATCCAGCCGTTCGTCGCGCCGGCCGGGGTCAACCGGGCGACCGATGCCACCAAGGCCACCCGCGCCGGCGATCCGATCATGCTCAGCGGTTTGTGGCTGGGCGAGGTTGAAATCGACGCGGTCAGCGAATCGCAGCGCGCAGGCGTGATTCCGGAAAATGCGCCGCAGACGTTTTCTCAGAGATTCCTGATCCATGTCGACCTGACCGGACAGGTGAGCCTGCTCAAGGACGTCATCCAGATGTGGCAGGAGGGCACGCGCGTACCCAGTACCGATGACCCGACCTTGAACGAGGTCGACGAACCCGGTCGTTTCGTGCTGATTACCGACTCTTCGTTGCTGGGCCTGTATTCCGGTGCATCGCTGCGCGACGGTCAGTCGGTCGGCCAGCGCTTCAGCACCGTGGCCTACGATTTCGAAGGTGACACGCAACCCTTCGATGGCGAGTTCGGACCCGGCAACCAGATCAGCACCACGCTTGTGATCGAGCCCGAGCTGCCGACCAATCCGTTCCTGCATCGCTACCATCCCGATCACGACAATCGCGACGCGCAGTTCCTGAACTTCCGCCAGGAGGCCTACCAGGTCGTGCGCGAAATGCGCCTGACGTTCACCGAAGAGGATCCGACCGGCAGCACACCGCCGGGCTGGGGCGAAACGCTGGTTGGCGGTTTCTTCGAGGAATCGATCACCGGGCTGCACAAGAACACCATTTTCACTTCAGGCGAGTTCCGGCTACGGCGTATTTCCGCCGTGCCGGTGCTGAACCAGTAGGCCGAGGATTCAACGCATGAGCGATTCGCAGAACAGACCCTTCTTCACCCGATTCGTATCCGGTCTCGGTCTCGCCGGCATTTTCTGGCTCGCGGGCGCGGTCTCGGCGGCACAGGCACAGTGGCCGCTGCCGCTGGGCAGCCTGGGCGAGGACGAAGTAGTCGCCGTGAAAGCATCGCCCAGTGGCGACGTGTTCGTTGTCGGTCACTTCAGCGGCGCCATCGAAACCGAAGTGGGTACCGTGACCAGCCAGGGGCTGCAGGATATCTTCATCGCGCGCGTCAGCCAGGCCGGACAGTTGATCTGGCTGCGTTCGGCGGGCGGAGAGTTCCAGGATCAGGTCAACGGCCTGACCCTGGACGACGGCAACAACGTCTACATCGTCGGTACGTTCAGCGACAGTATTTCGCTGGGCAGCAACTCGCTGAATTCCTCGGGCCTGACCGACGGCTTCGTCGGCAAGCTGGACGGGGAAGGGACCTGGGGCTGGGCCAAGAAAATCGCGGGGACGGGCACCGAAACTGCCGACACAATCATCACGCTGCCTGGCCAGGGCGGGGTTTTTCCGCAGGTGCCCGAGTCGGTAGCGGTGACGGGTATCTACGAATGCGACGTGGCCTTCGGGAATGATGCCCAGGGCGACCCGGTTGCACTTTCGCGGAATCCCCCGGGGGCGTTCGACGACTGTTTTCCCGGGCGGTCCGACATTTATCTGGTTCGTTTTGCCAGCAACACCGGTGCGCCCATTCTTGCGGTCGACCGGGGCACCGAAGCGACCGGCTTCGAGAACGCCACCCAGCTGATTCGCGACGACCAGAACCGGGTCTGGCTGGCCGGCACCCAGGTCGTGGGCGGCGCTCAGGAACGGCTGAACGACAATTTTTCCGGCGGGCTGGGTGCGTGGCAACCCGACGATGCTTCGCTGGGCGTGGTCCAGAACGACCCTGCAGGCCTTCTGAGTGGATCGAACATGCTGGGTGTCCGGGGCTCTCGCACCACAGTCCAGTCGCCGGTCGTCAGCGCCGCCAATTCGCAGGCGCTTATCGTTGAGCTTGACGTCTACCGCGGGATCAACTATCCATCCGAAACGACCTCGTCGTCGTCGAGCTTCAGTTTTCTGTTTCCCTGCTTCCTGTTTCTGCTTTGCGAGCGACAGGTCACGACCACCGATTACTTCTGGCAGTCCGGGGCAAACTGGTCGGCCCGCCCGTTCGGCAACCAGAACTTTCTCATCCAGTACCTCGACGTTACGGGCAACTGGATCACGCTGCGGGAATACGCTGGCAGCGGCACCCAGGGGCAGCAATTTGCGCAGCGCGGGGCGCAGTCTTTCCTCATCGAGGACGAGGATGCAATGCACCCGGGTTTCAGACTGCGGGCCTTCCTGACCGGGGGTTCCGGGCAGGACTTCGAATTCGACTATCGGTGCACCCGGACCGAGGATTTTCTCAACGGCGCGCCGCTGGGCAGCTCCGAAACTTGCGCAACCACCCGCGTCGCACCCGACCCCGGTGCCTGGTTCCCCTGGTGGCATGTCGACGATGTTCGGATCCAGTCGGTACCCGCCGGACAGCCGTTCATTCTGCCGGTGGACAATATTCTCAACGCCGATACCGGGCCGACGTTCGGCGATTCCAAGGACCTCGAACTCGGCCTGGACATCACCGGCATGGCCGCCGACCCCAGCGGCGCCCGGGTGATCATTTCAGGCAACCGCGCCGGAACGCCGGGCCTTGACAGCTGCGACATCACGAGCCCGAGCGGCAGCGAGAGCGGGACCTACCTGGCCGCTCTCGACCGCGACAGCCTGAATTGCCTCTGGGCCCGCACCGCCGACGGCGGATTCTCCGAGGACCTGGTCGTGGACCAGGCCGGCAACATGTACGTGACCGGCCTGTTCACCGGCCGGATGGACTTCACTTTGGACGTGGGCCTCGATTCGACCAGTCCGTCGACCAGTGACGTTTTCATCGCGCGCTACCAGCCCGGCGGCCTGCTCGACTGGGCCACCGGCGGCGGCGACTTCAACGACGACGAAGCCGACGCGGATTTCGGAATTCCCGCCTTTGCCGGCGGCACCGACAACGATGCCGGGCTGGCGATCGCAACCGACGGCGTGGCCACGCTTTACGTCGGCGGCCGGTTCCGCGGCACGGCCAGCTTCGGCCCGGTCGACACGCTGGTGGCGCTGCAGGGTTCCGACGGGTTCGTGATCAACCTGGGCACCGACGGTAAATTCTTCCAGGAACAGGCCTGGCTGGCCGGAGTGCCGCTGACGCCGCCGGAAGACGCCGAGGTGAACAACCTGGCGCTTACGCCGGAGTTCTCCGTCGATGGGGAAACCTTCGACGCGATCGGCCAGAAGATATTTTCCTGGAGCAAGGTGGCCGGCCAGCCGGCCAAGCTGATCCCCCTGCAGCCTTTCGGCACCATTGAAGTAAAATGGCGCAAGGCCGGGGAGCCACCGGCAAGCGACGCACGTGTGCTTAGCCTGGGCAGCATCGCCTGGCCAAACGAGCCGTGCGGCGACGTCGTGGTTTCGGGCTGTTACCAGGTGCACGTCATCGGCGCGCCGGTCCAGGCCGAGCCGGCTAGCGGCGATTACAAGATCATCGAAGTGATCTCGCCCAATGCCGGGTCCAGCAACCCCGCAAACGATTCGGGCCAGTTCTCCGCGACCCGTTCAGGCACGGCGTCAATCGTTTACGTCAACGGTCCGCAGCTCGATCCGTTGCAGTATCCGACCGTGGTCGAGATCGTGCGCACGCTGCCGTACACCGCCGTGCCGCTGTTCATCGACGGCGTGGAAGCCGAGATCGGCCAGCCCATCACCGACCCGTTCCACAACGAACCCAACCGCAATGGGTTCGTGGTCAACGTGAATGCCTATTACGACGGCAACGGACCGGATGCGGCCTACAACAGGTCCAGCCGTACCGGGCCGATCATCCCGGTCAACCGCTACAGCAACTCGCGCCCGCAGGACCAGGGCCGGGCGCTGGCCGTGGCCTGGTACCGGGCGAATTCCAAGGGCGTGTACTGGCCCGCCAAGGCCGTGTCTTACGTGCCGCGCTGGCCGTTTGATCCAGAGCGCATCGTCATCGCCAGCCAGCAGGGCAGCGAATGGCAGAATCAGCAGCCGCTGGATCCGGTGCTGTTCCCGTCGGCTCGGGTGTACGTGCAGAACGACTTCAACCTGCCCGGCTACAACCCCAACGACGAGCACGCATTCACCGCACCCTCGTCCACCGGTAGCGGCTTCCCCGCCGTGTTCGCGCTGCGCTCGGATTTCGGCGACAGGCTGGAAAACGATCCGGCGGCCGGCTCCGACCCGTATGCGCTGGTCAAGTATTTCGACGAATCAAGACTCGAATGGCGGTTCCGCGTCTTCCGCGTCGACGCCATCGGCGGGCCGTTCACCGAATTCCGTTTCTCCGGCACGGCCGCCACCACGGTCAATGCGCCGTACCCGGTGCGTCTGCTGCCGAACTGCCCGGAGACTTTTGTCGAGGGCCAGGCCGTGGGCGAACAGCCGCCCCCGCCGTTCTTCCAGGATTACTCGAGCCAGTTGTGGTCCAAGTCGGCCGGCACCGGCGCCGTTCGCTACTACTACCCGGCGCAACCGGGCTTCTTTACCGACCTCAACAACGACGATGTCAACGACATAGAGGGCCTGGCATGCGTGCCGTGGCTGCCGCGACTCCCGGTTGATCAGGGCGGGACTTTCTCCACGCTCGATCCGATCAGCGTGTTCTACGAGATCGCCTGGCCCGAGGAGCGTCCGCTGCTGACAGTCGGTGAAACCTTGCTGACGCCAAAGCGTGGTTTGCCGGATATCTTCAACCAGGCCGCCGTGCAGGTCATCTACGACGACCTGCAGGACAGCCCGGATCGTGAAGAGCTGAATCCGCCGCCGTCCAAGACTTTGGGGCAGCTGGTCGACCCGCTGAATCCCCGGTTCGTCTATCTCGATGCGATTCCGTCGTCGATCGCCAAGGAATTCCAGAGCGACGGCACCGAGGCCATCCTCGGATCGGCCGACGCGACGATCAAGCTGCCGGTCTCGATTCGCGATCGGCTTCGCTACGATCCTCTGAACAAGCGCCTGATCCTGACCGGCATTTTCGACGAGAGCGGCGCGGGCGATCCGTTCCTGCTGCTCAACGTTCTTTCAAAACGCGACCGGGTCAAGCTGAAGACGCTCAACGGTGGCGACGGCAACGAAAATCAGGCCTTCACCAACAGCTGCCAATCGCCGGCGGCGCCCTGCACGAACTGGGACGTCGCGGTCGAGGCGCTGTTCCGGCTTTCGCGCAACCCGCAGCAGATCGAGCAGATCTGCATGGTGTCCCGACTCGACGCCAGCCGGAATCGAATCTGTGAAACCGACCGTCCGGTCAACGCCGACGACGTGCTGATCGGACTCGACGATCCGGCCGGCAACGGGGTGCTGACGCCGTTCAACGCCGTCGGCGTTCGGCCCGCGCTGACGGCGGGCGCTGCGCGGGGTACCGGCAAGATGACGGTGGCTTTCAACAACAGTGCTTCGCTGGCGCCTTTGCCGGTCAGCCTCGAGGTGATCGATGTGGGTTGTCTGGTTTCGCCGCTGCCGCCTGAAATCCCGGACCTGATCGCGCCCTACCAGGGCCAGATCAACGTGCTGGCACCCGAAAACATCTTCGACGAGCAGCTGGTGCTGCGCCACGGCGGCGACTTCGGCGGCAACACCGACGCGCTGGACTTCCAGTGGTTCTTCCAGCCCGATACCACGGGACGGCCGCCGGCGCTGCCGCCGAACCCCGAGACCGGCCAGCTCAACGGCTGGATCCAGTTCCCCGTCGACAATCCCACCGGTGCGGTCGAGATCAGCATCGAGGGCGCCAATATCCAGACGCTGTCCGACAACTGGTACCTCGCGCGCTATCGCGGTCTGCCCGGTTGCGAGGCCGCTTCGGACTGGAGCCTGTGGGCCGGCAGCCCGGGCAGCACGCCGCGCGAACCGCTGGCGCAGCTGGCCGAAGGCTGGGTCAAGCGCGTGCTCAATCGCCTGAACCCGTTCGAGGCCCGCGTCCAGAACTTCGCCCAGGCCGCGACCAACAACTTCGCCAGCATGCTGGTGCAGCTGGGCGAACGCTACGAGGGGCCGATCGCGCTCAACAACGATCCGGACAATCTCAACAGCATCGGGCTGATCGAGGCCTACACCACGGTCATGCGCCGCGCGCTGCAGCTTTCGGTGGACGGCACGCCGCCGGTCAACTTCGGCCCGGCCAATACCGCGATCCTGCTGGTGGCCTCGCGCATCGTCGATTTCTACACGCTGCTGGGCAACGAAGCCTACGCCGACGCCCAGGATCCGACCATCGGCATCACCACCAACGACGGCAACTTCTCGCTGGCGCCGAGCATCTTCAACTTCCAGAACCAGCTGGCATCGCTTCTCGATGAGGAACTGGTGCTGCTCCGGGGCCGCGACACCACCAACGGTCCGGTCACGGCGCGACCCGTGTATAACCGGCTGTTCTGGAATTTCACCACCGGCGACGGCGAGGTGGCGTACGCGCAGAGCTACAACATCTCCGACCAGAACTTTGACGGCGTGATCGACGAGTTCGACGCGCGCATCCAGTTCCCGCAGGGCCACGGCGATGCCTGGGGCCATTACCTGACGGCCAACAGGATGTATTACGACCTGATTCGCCACCCGTTCTACACCTGGGAGCCGAGAACCGAGTCCATCCTGGTCGCGGGCGTACCGATCGAGGTCGATTTCCTCGACGAGCGCCAGTTCGCCGAGACCGCTGCGGCCAAGGCGAGGGCCGGCGCCGAGATCGTCGACCTGACCTATCGGAACCGCTACGTGGCGGATCCGCAGGGGCAGTATCAGGGCTACACCGACACCAATACCGAGCGCGCCTGGGGCCTTTCCGAATGGGGCCGGAGGGCCGGGATGGGGGCTTATTTCGACTGGGTGACCACCAATTCGATCATCCCATCGGAAGACACCGATCCGAACAAAGTCGGCATCCGCAGGATAGACCGCTCAACCATTCGCGAGCTGGGCGAGATCGCCAGTCACTATTACGCGATCCAGGGCCAGGTCGACGAGGCCGATGCCGGCCTCAATCCGCTCGGTCTGGCCACCGGCGTTGTGCCGTTCGACATCGATGTCGCGCAGCTTGATCGGTTCAACAAGACCCAGTTCGAGCAGGTTGCCGACCGCGCCATGTCCGCATTGCAGAATGCAGTCAAGGTCTGGGATTACGCCAACGAGTTGAACAACCAGCTCAGGCGCAACCAGAACACCGTCGACGACCAGCGCCGTGCGGCCAACGCCCAGGAAAACGATTTCAGCAACCAGCTGATCGAGATCTTCGGCTATCCGTACGCCGACGATATCGGCCCAGGCGGCACTTACCCGGCCGGCTACAACGGCCCGGACATGTATCACTACATGCTCATCGATGTGCCGCAGCTGGCCGGAACCCTGTTCGATTTCGACAACGGCGACGGCCTGACCGACGGGACCTTCCAGGTCGGAAGAATCGGACAGTTCACCGGTGTCTATACGCCGTCGGCCAACGGCGTCAACTTCTTCGACATGAAACCGGAGGCCAATCGCAATGCGACCAACCTGGATGGGGTCGAGTGCTCGGAGGACGCGACCAGTTCGGGCTGTGCGCTCGGTGAACTCAATATCACCGGTGCCGACAGCCTGGAGGTAACGACGACGACCATCGAGTCGCCCGACATCGGTATCTGGCAGACCAAGGATCCGAGCTGGACCGGCCAGCGGCGCGCGCCCGGCCGGCTTCAGCAGATTCTGCAACAGATGCTGCAGGCGAGAATCGCGCTGCAGCAGAGCCTTGTGGAATACGATCGGCTGCGACTCGAAATCGAGGCCCAGATCGATACCGTGCAGGCTACTTTCAATATCCAGGCGGACAACCTCAAGGTCGCCAACGTCCAGCGTAACGAATTGCTTGGCCTGACGATCACGACCGAGATCATGAAGAACAGTGCGATCGTCGCGCGACGGGCGGGTGCGTATCTCGACGCGTTCAGCGATGTTGTCACCGCATGCGTACCCAAGTCCCTCATCGCCGGCCTGGCCGCCGGCGGCGACGTGACGTCGGTCGCCAGGTGCAGCATCAAGGGGGGCGGCGTCAGCGGTCAGCTGGTGCTGGATACGGTTGCCGACGGTCTGGATATCGTGGCAAATGCCACTGATGCGGCCAAGGAAGACAGATCGCAGCTTGCCGGCATCCGGACTCAATTCAACGACGCCAATCTCGACCTGTTCAACGCCAAGGGCGTGATCGACGAGCTGATCCGCAAGGAACCGATCGCGCGTGCGGAAATCTTTGCCCGCACGGAAGCGATCAAGCAACTGGTCGGGGAATTCAGGGCAACGCTGGCCGAAGGTCTGCGGGTCTGGGAACGAAACCTGACCTTCCGTCGGGCCGGCGCTGCGGAAACCCAGGAATATCGCTACCAGGATCTTGCCTTCCGCATCTTCCGCAACGATGCGTTGCAGAAGTACCGTGCGGCGTTCGACCTGGCGGCTCGCTACGTCTACCTCGCGGCTTCGGCATACGACTACGAGACCAACCTGCTCGGCAGCGACGGCCAGGCCGGCCGGCAGTTCCTGACCGACATCGTTCGCCAGCGCAACCTGGGCCAGATCATCGATGGACAGCCGCTGCCGGGGCAGGCCGGGCTGGCCGACTCGATGGCCCAGCTGAAGCTGAACTTCGACGTGCTCAAGGGCCAGATGGGCTTCAACAACCCGCAGGTCGAGACCAACAGGTTCTCGCTCAGGCGCGAGTTGTTCCGTATCCCCGACGGTCCCGCAGGCGACGAGCTATGGCGTCAGCGACTCGAGGAATCGCGCGTCGACGACCTGTGGCAACTGCAGGAATTCCGCCAGTACGCGCGGCCGTTCGCGCCGCAGTCGGCAGGACCGCAGCCGGCGCTGGTGATCGAGTTCACGACCAACGTGACGTTCGGTCTGAACTACTTCGGCTGGGAACTCGGCTCGGGCGACAGTTCGTACGATTCCAGCCAGTTCGCGACCCGGATTCGTTCTGTCGGCACCTGGTTCAAGGACTACGCCGGCCTGCCGCTGGCCGAAACGCCGCGCATCTACATGTTCCCGACCGGCGCCGATGTTCTCCGATCTCCCTCGGCCGACAACTTCGAGACGCGCGACTGGCAGGTGGTCGATCAGGCCATACCGATTCCGTTCCCGATCGGCGACCAGGACCTGGAGCGCTTCGACTGGCTGCCGATCACCGACAACATCAGCGGCTCGCCGGTCGAGATTCGGCGCTACGGGCGATTCCCGGCCTTCAATTTCACCGAGCCGTTCGATGACAGCCAGGCGATTGCAGACAGCCGGCTCGTGGGCCGGTCGGTGTGGAACCGAAGATGGCTGCTGATCATTCCGGGCGGCACCTTCCTCGCCGATCCGGAAGAAGGGCTCGAGACCTTCATCAACGGCCAGGAGGTTCCCGGATCTAACGATCGTGATGGGCAGGGCGTCGACGACATCCTGATCTTCTTCAAGACCTACGCCTACTCGGGGTTGTGATCATGAATCGTCATTTCAAATTGAATCGTCTCGTGCCGGTGCTGTTCGGCGCCGCCCTGGTCGCGACCGCCGCCAGCGCCCGCATCGAAGCGCCCGACCACGTCATCTACGGCAACGCCACGCTGTTCGGCGACCCGGTGGCGCCGGGGCAGTCCATCGAGCTTCGGTCGACGGCCACCGGCGAGGTGCTGACCAGCTACGAGCTGGGCAGCGACACGCGGCTGGGCGACCAGTTTGCGCTGCGCATCCCGATGGATGCGGTCAACCCGATAATCGAAGGGCGGGCCCGGCCGGGGGATCCGGTCAAGATCTACATCAACGACGTGCTGTCGGCCGAGACCACGGTCGGGCCCGAAGGGATCGCCGTGCGGTTGGACATCGACCCGCAGAACCTCGGTTCAGGCCCCAGTCTGGAGATTGCCGATGTCCAGATCTTCGAGGGCAACAGCGGCACCACGCCGGTGGTATTCGACGTCACGCTCAACACCACCAGCCCCGACAACGACGTGGTGCTGTTCTGGGAGACCCGGGACGACACCGCCACCGGTGGGGCCGGCTGCACGACCGGGATCGACTACCTGGCAGCCAGCAGTTCGCTGGTGCTTTCTCCAGGCGACCTGAGCGGCTCGATCACCGTACAGGTATGCGGCGACAGCGTGATCGAAAACACCGAGCATTTCCAGCTGGCGCTCACCGGCGTGCAAGGCGGGATCCTGGCCCAGCCGTCGGCGACTGTGACGATCATCGACGACGACGACGTGCCTGCGCTGCGTGTGGCCGACGTGACCATTCTGGAACCGGCCGCCGGCACCACGACGCAGGCGGTGTTCACCCCGACACTGAGCAAGAACTCCGGTTTCGAAGCGCGCTTCGACTACACCACCGAACCGGTCAACGCGGTGCCGGGCATTGATTACCAGACCGCCAGCGGCAGCGTGACCATCCCGGCAGGCGATCTCGAAGCCGACATTCCGGTCACCATCCTGCACGCGCCGGGTGCGACGGCACCCAAGAGTTTCCTGCTCCGATTCAGCAACCCGTTCAACGTGACCTTCGACGACGCCCAGGGGCTCGGCGTGATCAACGACCCGGCCTTCAAGCCGGCCGTTGAACTCGAGCAGGACGTGGTCAACCAGCAAGACCAGGTCGTTGGCCTGGCTGCCCCGACGGCGCTGGCGCTTTCGCCCGACGGCGCGTTTGCCTACGTCACCAGCGAGGCGCTCGACAGCGTGCTGGTCTTCAGCCGCCGCGCGTTCGACGGGCACTTGACCCCGGTCGCTCGCTACGACGTCACCGAGGCGGGATTCGAAGATGCCGGGCTGGCCACGCCGCTGGATGTCATCGTCAGCCCCGACGGCCGGCACGTGTATGTCGCCGCCGAGGAGGCCGGCGCGGTGGTGGTGATGGCGCGCAACGCATCCACCGGCACGCTGAGCTTCGTCGAGAACCAGGACGATACCGGTCCGGCCGGGGCCAGCCTGGACGGCGTCCGTCGCCTGCAGATCAGCGCCGACGGCAACCATCTGTACGCCGCCGGGAGCAATGCCAATGCGCTGGTCACCTTCTCGCGCGATGCCGGCACCGGCGCGCTGACCTTCCTCGAAGCCGAGATCACCGCTACCGATGACCCGGATGATGCCGGGGGCACCGTGCAGGCCATGATTCGCCCGGCGGGCCTGGCGCTGTCGGCCGATGGCACCCAGGTCTACGTCGCCTCGCGCTTCGGCAACGCCGTCCAGGTGTTCGAGCGCAATACCGACGAGACCAGCGCGGACTTCGGCCGGCTGAGCTTCGTCACCGCCTACCGCGACGACTTGCTCGGCATCATCGGGCTTGAAGGTGCGTTCAACATCGTGGTCAGCGCCGACAATGCGCACGTATACGTCGCCGCGGAAGCGGAGGACGCGGTCGTATTGTTCGATCGCAACCTCGACGGCACCCTGCAGCAGCGTTTCGTCTGGGCTCGACAGTCGCCCGATCGTCCCGGCTTGCTGGGCGTGCAGGGTCTTGCGATCTCCCCCGACGGACTCGAGGTGTTCGCCGGCGGGTTCGCCGACAACAGCCTGACGATATTCCGGCGCATCCAGCCCGACGACGAAGACAATCTGCCGAACGGCGATCTGGTCGTGCGCCAGACCCTGTTCGACGACCAGGGCGAGCTGCAGAACATGGCCGGGCCGACCGCGGTGGTGCCCAGCGCCGACGACCAGCACCTCTACGTGGTAGCCAACGAGGACAACGCCATCGTGGTGCTGCGCCGGATATCGCTGGACGTGGTGTTCGACGACGGGTTCGGCGACTGACAAAAGCCTTGAAGCGCATCCTGTCGGCAGTCAGGGCGAAGAATCAAGCGTCTCCCGGGTCCGTCTTGCGGGTCCGGGAGATTCGTTCCGGTTGATCGGGCCGGCAAAAGCGTTATGCTTGGCATCGTCCGTCGTGGTGCTGGCCCTGATATCGTGAAACCGCACAATCGTCGCCGTTGTTGCCCGCTGTTTTTCCTCTCCGCCTTCTCTTTGCTGGCGGTGTCGCTGGTGGGGGCCCAGGATCAACCGCAAGCACCCCAGGAAGATTCAGTCACGCCTTCGGAGGTCATCAAAATGTCGTGTCGGGACGACCAGGATCGCCCGGAGAGCTGGCTTGACCGAACCCATTCCTACGTGAGCCAGAAACTGTGTGAACCGGCGGCCTGGTTCGACGGATTCTTCGGCACCGACCGTGCCTACGAGGAAACGCCGATCGGCAGCTTCTTCCGGGTGCGCAATTCGATGATCTGGGACGAGTCCGAGAATTTCGGCCACGAGATCCGGCTGTCGGCGAATATCTCGCTGCCGCGGGTATCGGACCGGGTCCGGCTGCTGATCAGCCGCGATGAATCGATAGAAGGCGACTCGAATTTCGACGATATCGGGCGAGAGACCGATGACGACGAGCAGACGCGGCTCGGGCTTCGCTTTCTGTTGTCGGAGGCCGGCCGCACCCAGTTTGACGCCGACGCCACGGTGAAGGTCAATTCGGGCGGTCTGAATCCGCGTGCTCGCGGCCGGATGCGGCACACCCGCGAACTCACCGACACGACGCTCGCGCGCTGGACGCAAACCGTGTTCTGGGAACGGGACGACGGGTTCGGCACGATCTCGCGCGCCGATTGGGAGTGGCTGCCCAATCGCCTGGCTCTGGTCCGACTGACCGGACGCGGTACGGTTTCGGAGGCCTCCGACGGCATCGACTGGCGTACGGGACTGATCGGCTTCCGTCAGCTCAATCGCAGGACCGCGATCCGCAGCGAGTTGGGCGCATTCGGTGTGACAAGCCCGGATCCGGAAACCCGGGAGGTTTTCCTGAACTTCCGCTTTCGCAGATCGTTCCTGCGCGACTGGCTGTTCTACGAGCTTCAGCCCGAACACGCCTGGCCCGTGGACGAGGACACGGGCAAGCGACGCTCCGACTGGCGCTTCATCTTCACGCTGGAAATCCAGTTCGAAAACCCGGCCATCCGGGACGAACGGATCGACCATTATCGGGGGCGTTAGAAAAGGTTTCAGTTTTCAGTTTTCAGTTTTAAGCGATCAGGTGTTTTGGGCGTTCATCGAATTCAGTGAACGTCGCGTGCGAGATTCTTCTTCTAACACCTGAAACCTGAAACCTGAAACCTGAAACCTGAAACCTGAAACCTGAAACCTGAAACCTGAAACCTGAAACCCGGTTTCAAGCCACCTTCGCCGCGGCTGCATCCTGCACTTGAACGCCCAGCTTCTTCGCGATCGATTTCGCCGCCTCGCGTCCTTCGAAGACCGCCGTGACGACGAGGTCCGCCCCGCGCACCATGTCGCCGCCGGCGAATACCTTTTCGTTGCTGGTCTGGTGTGCCAGGCCCGATGCCGCGACCGAGAGGCGACCGTCGGGCAGCGTATCAATGCCGTTTCCGGTCAGCCAGTCCTGTGGATCCGGGCGGAAACCGAAGGCCACGATGACCACATCGGCCGGCAGGTTCTGCTCGCTTCCGTCGAGCGGCTCCGCTCGCCGTCGGCCGTTTTCGTCGGCCTCGCCCATTCGGGTTTCGACCAGGCTCACGCCCTCGACCTTGCCGTCGCCGACAATCTCGACCGGCTGGCGGTTGAACAGGAACTCCACGCCCTCGTCCTTCGCGTTGCGCACTTCCTTGCGGCTGCCGGGCATGTTGGCCTCGTCGCGGCGGTAGGCGCAGGTCACAGAGAACGCACCCTGGCGGATCGAGGTGCGCACGCAGTCCATCGCCGTGTCACCGCCGCCCAATACCACCACGCGCTTGCCGTCGACGTCGATGTAGGGGAAGGCGGGATCGTTGGTGCCAAGCACGCGATGCACGTTGCCGATCAGGAACGGTAGCGATTCGACCACCCCGGGCAGCTTTTCGCCGGGAAACCCGCCGCGCACATACCGATAGGTGCCCAGGCCCAGGAACACCGCATCGAAGGATTCAATCAGTTCTGCCAGCTCGATATCCCGTCCGATCTCGATGCCAAGCCGAAACTCCACACCCATGCCCTCGAGAATTTCACGCCGGGTCTCGACGATGTGTTTTTCGAGCTTGAACGGCGGGATGCCCCAGGTCAGCAGGCCGCCGATGCGCTTGTTGCGGTCGAACACCACCGGCTGGATCCCGTGGCGTGCCAGCACGTCGGCGCAGGCCAGCCCGGCCGGTCCGGCACCGACCACGGCCACCCGCCTGTCCGTGGGCTGGACGTGCGACAGGTCGGGCCGCCAGCCCTGCTTGACCGCCTCGTCGGTGATGTACTTCTCGATCGAGCCGATAGTGACCGCGCCCAGGCCGTCGTTGAGCGTGCATGCGCCCTCGCAGAGCCTGTCCTGCGGGCAGATTCGGCCGCAGATCTCGGGCAGCGAGTTGGTCTGGTGCGAAAGCTCGGCGGCCTCGAACAATCTGCCCTGCTTGACCAGCCGCAACCAGTCGGGAATGAAGTTGTGCACGGGGCATTCCCATTCGCAGTAGGGATTTCCGCAGTTGATGCAGCGCGCCGACTGGTCGGCCGCCGACTCGGCCTGGTACTGGCCGTAGATTTCGTTCCAGTCGCGCACGCGGATGGCGACCGGGACCTCGGTCGGGTCCTTTCTCGGCGATTCGATGAAGTGGAGGTTGGAGTATTGTTTCATTTCAGCCGGATTCCTCCAATCGTCGGCGATAGTGTCCTTCGAAAATTCAAAGGCGGTTTCGCCGCCAGCTTCGCTGGCTGATGCGACCTACTTTTGGTGCGGCAAAAGTAGGCAAAACCGCTCATGCCGCGAAGGCGCCCGGCAAACTGCGCCGGGTGCCCTGCGTTTCTCGCATCGAACGGCCGGTTCCGAACTCGCTCCCTTCGGTCGCTCAGACATGCGGAACCGGACTTCCCCGTTCGCTGCTGCGATACTCGGCGCCATCGAGGCAGATGGGTGGCCGCCGAACGCTGGGTGCATGTCAGAGAAAAGGCCTCCGAGCGTTCGGTGTCCGCAGCCCGCCGTCGCCGCCGCCGAGCATTGCAGGGCGGGCCGGAAAAAGGGCCGCCGCATGTCTGAGCGCAGAGAGCAAAGCGAACGAAGCGAGTTCGGCGGACCCCGGCCCGACCGAAACGCGCAGGGAACCGGGCCGGAGGCTGCGCCAGCAGCCGTAGGGCCGGCGGCGTCGCCCGGCAGCGTTTCTTGGTTACTTCTTGGGGCGCCAAGAAGTAACTCGCATCAGCTCGCGAAGCGAGCGGCGAAACGGCCTTTGATTTTGAATGAGTCAAGGCGCTGTTACCGGCATCAACAACCGCATCCGGCGGCGAAACCGCTCTAGATGAAGATACGAAATCCAAGATCATGCTGCCTCCCGCAAGCTTGAAATCAAACCTTCGAGCTCGGCCGCCTTCGGCTTGACCAGCCAGAACTTCGGCAGCATGCGGCGGAAGTTTTCGAGAAGCTCGGTACCCCACTCACTGCCGGTGAATTCGACGTGGCGTTCGATCAGCCCCCTGAGATGATGGACGTGGTTTTCCATCGACTCGGCGCTGATGTGGTGGATGTCTATCAATTCATGATTGTAGTGGTCGACGAAGTCGCGTTCGACGTCCAGCACGTAGGCGAAGCCGCCGGTCATGCCGGCGCCGAAGTTGATGCCTGTAGTACCCAGAATCAGCGCGACGCCGCCGGTCATGTATTCGCAGGCGTGGTCCCCGGCGCCTTCGACTACCGCCACCGCGCCTGAATTGCGGACCATGAATCGCTCGCCGACGGTGCCCGCGGCGTACAGCTCGCCGCCGGTCGCGCCGTACAGGCAGGTGTTGCCCATGATCGGCGTCTCGCAGGCACGATAACGAATACCCGCGCGGGGCCGCAGCACAATGCGGCCGCCGGCCATCCCTTTGCCGACGTAGTCGTTGGCTTCCCCGGTCAGGGTGATATGCAGCCCCGGCGCGTTGAAGGCGCCAAGGCTCTGCCCCGCCGTGCCTTCCAGGTCCAGCGACAGTGTGTTTTCGCCCAGGCCCGCGGCACCGAATGTGCGTGCGATTCTGCCCGACAGGCGTGCGCCGATCGATCGGTCGTGGTTATGGATATCGAACCTGAAGCCGCCGCCGCTGCCGGACTCGACCGCCTTGGCGGTGGCCTTCTCGATTTCCTCGGCCAGTCGGCCCGGATCGTGTGGCGGATTGCGGTCGACTTCGCAGAACCTTGCGCTGTCGGGTGAAAGTCCGGTCTGCGCCAGCAGGGGCCCCAGGTCGAGCTTGTTCTGGCGCACGGTCAACCCTTCGGCGCGCTCCAGGTACTCGGTGCGTCCGACCAGGTCCTCGAGACGCCGTACGCCAAGCCCGGCGAGGATCTCGCGGACTTCGCGCGCGACGCCGAGGAAGTAGTTCACGACCATGTCCGGCAGGCCGATGAAGTGATGTTGTCTGAGGGTTTCGTTCTGGGTGGCGACGCCGGTCGCGCAGTTGTTCAGGTGGCAGATGCGCAGGTACTTGCAGCCGAGCGCGATCATCGGCGCGGTGCCGAAGCCGAAGCTCTCGGCGCCCAGGATCGCCGCCTTGACGACGTCCAGGCCGGTCTTCAGGCCGCCGTCGGCCTGTATTCGCACGTGACGCCTGAGGTCGTTCTGCATCAGGACCTGTCGCACCTCGCTCAGCCCCAGTTCCCACGGCCCGCCAGCATACTTGACCGACGTCAGCGGGCTGGCGCCGGTGCCGCCGTCGTAGCCCGATACGGTGATCAGGTCGGCGTAGGCCTTGACCACGCCCGCGGCAATGGTGCCGATGCCGGGCTCGGAGACCAGCTTCACCGAGACCAGCGCATCCGGGTTGACCTGTTTGAGGTCGTAGATCAGCTGGGCGAGGTCCTCGATCGAATAGATGTCGTGGTGCGGCGGCGGCGAAATCAGCCCGACGCCCGGCGTCGCGAACCGAAGCCTGGCGATCAGCTTGTCGACCTTGTGGCCGGGCAACTGACCGCCCTCGCCGGGCTTGGCGCCCTGTGCGATCTTGATCTGGATGACCTCGGCATTGACCAGGTAATCCGGGGTGACGCCGAAGCGTCCCGAGGCGACCTGCTTGATCTTCGACGATTTCTCGGTCCGGTAGCGGACCGGATCCTCGCCGCCTTCGCCGGAATTGGAGCGCGCGCCCAGCCGGTTCATCGCGATCGCCAGCGCCTCGTGAGCTTCGGGCGAAAGCGCGCCCAGGCTCATGCCGGCCGAATCGAAGCGCTTCACGATAGCCTCGGCCGGCTCTACATCTTCGACGGAGATCGGTGCATGATCAGATCTCAATCGAAGGAGATCGCGGAACATTGCGGGCTCTCGTTCGTTCACCAGGCGCGCGTAGCGCTGATAATCGGCCCATTCGCCGGACTGGGCGGCATTGCGCAGCGCCGTGGTGACGTCCGGGTTCCAGGCGTGGAATTCGCCGCCGTTGACGTATCTGTACAGACCGCCGTGCTCGATCGGCACCTGGCGGTTCCAGGCCCAGCGGGCGAGCGATTTCTGGTCGGACCAGAGATCGTCGAAATCCGCGCCCTGGATGCGGCTGACCGCGCCCGCGAAGCACTTGCCCACGACCTCGTCGGCCAGGCCGACCAGTTCGAACAGCTGCGCGCCGCGGTAGCTGCCGATGGTCGAGATGCCCATCTTCGACAGGATCTTGAAAAGGCCCTTGCGGATGCCGCGTCGATACGCGCGTCCCAGTTCCAGCGCCTGGTCGCGGGCGCGCTCGATTTCACCGGACTCGGCCATGGCGTGCAGCGTCTGGTAGACCAGGTAGGGGTAGACGGCGGTGGCGCCGAAGCCGATCAGGCAGGCGAAGTGATGCGGATCGCGCGCCGTGCCGGTCTCGACGATCAGGTTGCACAGCGGCCGCTGGCCGGATTCGAGCAGATGATGATGAATCGCGCCGGTGGCCAGTAGCGCGTGCACCGGCAGCTTGCCGCTCTCGAGGTAGCGGTCGGAAATGATCAGCAGCTGCTTGCCCTGGTCCACCGCTTCGGAGGCGCGGCGGCACAGGTCGTCCAGCGCATCCGGAAGCGACCGTTCTTCCGGGTAGTTGAGGTCGAGCAGCACCGAATCGAGCCCGAACTGGGGCGTGTTGACCAGCTGCCTGAGCTTGCGCTGCGATAGCACCGGGGAATTCAGCACCACGCGCTCGGCCAGTTCCGGGCCGACTTCGAACACGTTGCCCTTGCGTCCCAGCCCGGTTTCCAGCGACATCACGATGCGTTCGCGCAAGGAGTCGATGGGCGGGTTGGTGACCTGGGCGAACTGCTGCCGGCAACATTCGTACAGCGACCGGATGCGCGTGGACAGCACCGGCATCGGGGTGTCGTCGCCCATCGAGCCGATGGCCTCGGACTGGGTTTCGGCCAGTACCCGGATGACCTCGCGGCGCTCTTCGCGAGACAGGTTGAACATCTTCTGGTAGGTGCCGAGCGTGTCGTCGTCAAATGGTTCTGCGGCCATGTGGACATCGACCAGTTCCGAGTCGAGATAGCGCACGCCCTGCTTGAGCCAGTCCTGCCACGGATGCAGCGACTTGAGCTGGTCGTCGATCTCGCGGCTCGACAGCAGGTTGCCGTCGGACAGATCGGCCGCCAGCAGTTCGCCCGGTCCGAGACGGCCGCGGGCCTTGACCTGCTCGACCGGCACGTCGACGACACCGGTCTCGGAGGCGACGATCAGTCGGCGGTCCTCGGTCAGCGTCCAGCGGGCCGGCCTGAGGCCGTTGCGATCCAGGCCGCAAACCACCCAGCGGCCGTCGGTCATGACCAGCCCGGCCGGGCCGTCCCAGCCTTCCTGGTGGAAGGCGAAGAATTCGTGGAATGCGCGCAGGTCGGCGTCGAGGTTCTCGTCGGTCTGCCAGGCCGGCGGCACCAGCAGCCTCAGCGCTTGCGGCAGCGGCATGCCGGCTATCACCAGTAGTTCCAGCATGTTGTCCAGCGACGAGGAGTCCGATCCGGTCATCGCGATCGGTGGATCGATCTCGGCCAGCTCGGGCAGATCCGATGATGAAAGCAGCGCCCGGCGCGCGCGGGTCCAGTTGCGGTTGCCCCGGATGGTGTTGATCTCGCCGTTGTGCGCCAGCATCCGGAACGGCTGGGACAGGCGCCACTGCGGCAGCGTGTTGGTCGAAAAGCGCTGGTGAAACAGCGCCATCGGGGATTCCAGGCGCGGGTCGGCGAGATCGGGATAGAACTGCGCCAGGTACTCGGGCATCACCATGCCCTTGTAGGACAGGGTCGTGGCCGAAAGGCTGGCGATGTAGAAGGCTTCCTCCGGCCCGGTTTCGGTCTCTGCCAGCCGCCGCGCGAGGAAAAGCTTGCGCTGGAAGGCCTGGTCGTCGATTCCGTCCGGAGCCGATACGAAGACATGCTCGATTCGGGGCATCGTCCGGCGGGCAGGCTCGCCCAGCGCGTCCTCGCCCAGCGGTACTTTCCGCCAGCCGGCCACGATGAGGCCCTGGGCCTCCAGCCGGGTTTCCAGGCGTCGCCTCTGCCGGTCGCAGAGCGCCGATTCCGGGTCGAAAAATACCGCGCCGACGGTAAACCGGTCGCCTGGATCGATGTCGCAGTCGGCGGCCACGGCGCGCAGGAAAGCCTGCGGCAGGCCCACCAGCACGCCGCAGCCGTCGCCGGTCTTGCCATCGGGCGCCACGGCGCCGCGATGGGTCAGTCGTTCCAGCGCCTGGATCGCGTCGGCCACCACCCCGTGTTCGGCCCGGCCGTCGAGCCGGGCAATCAGCCCGAAGCCGCAGGAATCATGTTCGAAATCAGGGTGATAGAGTGTTTTCAACGACCGTACTCATGCGTATGGACGGCCCTCTAGCATAGCGGATTCATGGCGCCGCGCGTGAGCGTTCTGGTGCCGGAAAGAAACGGCGCCCGACAAGCCTTGCGAGACCGCGCTCAGGCCTGCGCCAAATCCATCGCGTACAGGCTGGCCGGCTTGTCGTCGCGGGTGGCAACGGTCTCGCGGGCGCTGATCGTTCGCTCGAAGTGCATGCCGAGCTTCTCGGCCACCCGTATCGATGCCGAATTGGGTGGATCGATGACGGCAAGAACCCGCTTGAGCCCCATGTTGCGGGCATGCGTGACGAACGGCGTGATGGCTTCAAGCGCCAGTCCCTGGCCCCAGAAGTCCTTCCAAATCCACCAGCCCAGTTCGAAATCGCCTCTGAAATCGGTGCCGTCCAGCGGCTGCATCCCGACGACGCCGACGACCTGCATCCGTTCGGCAAGTTCGACTGCGCCGAAACAGACGCCATGGTTACGGATGTGGCGCTGCTGCCGGGTCAGGAATTCGTCGATCTGATCGGCGGGCCAGGCGCGTCCGGTCACGAAGCGCATCATGTCCAGATCCGTGGCCATGCGCTCGAGGTCCGGGCGATCGCGCTCGCGCCAGGGGCGGACGGTGAGTCTTGGCGTGGAAAAAAAGAAGGCCATAGAAGAATTATGGATCAGAAAATTCCGATCCGCTTGTGTCCTGGCACCTATCCGCAGCTGGATCGGGCGGGGTCGATTCGCGCAATCGATCGGCGTAGAATTCCAGGGACGTGGCCGTTTCGACGGCTTACTTGACCAGGATCCCGCCCGACGAGCGGTGGGGGAGCGCTTGACCCATGAGCAAGACCATCGGCAACTACGAAATCGTCGCTGAACTCGGCCGCGGCGGCATGGGCGTTGTCTACAAGGCGCGCGAGGAAAGCCTGCAGCGGTTCGTGGCGATCAAGATGCTGGGCAGCCAGCTGATCGAAGACGAATCGGTCGCGCTTCGCTTCACGCGCGAGGCGCGCGCGGTGGCCGACCTCAACCATCCGAACCTGGTCCAGGTCTTCCGCGTCGACCGGCACGAGGGGCAGCCTTACTTCGTCATGGAATACGTCGAGGGGGAAGCACTCAAACGGCTGATCCAGCGCGAAGACAAGATGCAGCCGCTGCGCGCGTTGCAGATCCTCAAGGAAGTCGCGGCAGGGCTTGCCGCAGCGCACGACAAAGGCGTGGTCCATCGCGACATCAAGCCCGAAAACATCATGCTGACTCGCTACGGTGGCGTGAAGGTGGTCGATTTCGGGATCGCGCGGGTCGAGGAGCCGGGTACCCGCTTGACCACCACCGGCATCGGTCTCGGCACCCCGAGCTACCTTTCGCCCGAGGTCTGTCTTTCTCAGGATGTCGACCAGCGCTCGGACATCTTCTCGCTTGGTGTGGTGCTTTTCGAAATGCTCACCGGCGACACGCCGTTCAAGTCCGACAGCCCGTTCGAGCTGATGACCAAGGTGGTCGAAGCCCGGATTCCGGACATCAAGGCGCTCAATCCGAACGTGGACGACGGCGTCAAGCGGATTCTGGCGAAGATGATTGCCAAGCGACCGAGGCTCAGGTACCAGAACTGCAACGAGTTGATCAGCGATATCGAGGATTACCAGGCCGGTCGAGTGCCGCGCTGGGCCAGCAGCACGCCGCTGGAAAGCGACTCGGTCGACGCACCTTCGGCCGGCGCCAGAAGCGCGGAAGACGACGAGGGCTGGGCGGTGGTCGAGTCGACCGACGCGGCCACCACGCCCATCCCGGCTTCGGTCGCTGTCCCCCGGCCCGAGTCCACCGTTGCGCTGAAATCTGAACCGGCCGGCGGCCGGGGCGCCCGTGTGGCTCTGGTGGCAGCGGCGTTGCTGCTGGTCGCAGGCGGCGCGATCGCTGGTTTGTGGTATCTGGTGGCTGGGGTGGATCGGCCAATGCTGGCGCTGTTCGATTCGGCGCCCGGTGCCGCCGACAGGATTCATGCTGAGACGACTTCTGAGCAAACCGCCTTCGACGATGTTCCGACGCCGGACGACGGCGGTCGCGCCGAAACGACACGGCGCGGTCCGCTCGAGCCGGCGTCGTCCAACGACTCAGAGCCCGAACTGCAGCGTGCGGTCCGCTCGCCGGCAGAAGCGGGAACGCCATCCGATGACAATGCCGGATTCCGGTTTGCGGTCACCGATGTTCCTGCCAACGCCACTGCCCACGGTGACGTCGCGGCCGCCGATAAGTCGAGCGGGGCGTTGATCAGGGGATCGGGGGCGAAATTCCGGATCGAGGAGGCAGGGCCGGCCATGGTCGCCGAAGTACCGGAAGAAGGAGTCAGGTCGTCTTCCATTGCCGCCGTCGCCAATGTGGGTCCAGCAGCCGTCGACGGCAAAGACGAGATTCCGCCACCTGTCTTGATCGAGCCCGGCGAGTCTTCCGGAGAGCCCCTGGCCGCGCTGACCCCGGCCCGCGCGACACGCACGGAGGCGGTTGCGGCAATGAATCCGCGCGTGGCGGTGATCGCCGTGGGCGACCCGGCAGTGACGGGCGCGGTCGCGCGCGAATTCAAGCGGGCGCTGCGCGGCGCCTCGTTCGAAGTGATGGAAGAGCAGATGGTCGACGGCCTGGTCTATGCCGAGAGCGTTGCCGGCGTGGCACGCGTCGTGCAGGATGCCGGGGCCGACGTGCTCGTATATGCCGACGTTGTGCCCACCGGCGAACGCGAGTTGCTCTACTACGGTCGTCGCGACCGGCAGTACCTGGCCAGTCTGGAAGTGCGGGTGCTGGATCTTCATTCACGCCGAAATCTCGGTCCGGCGACCGCCGAGCAGCTCGACTACGTGGCGCTGACCGCAGAACGGAAAGCTCGCCGGGCGGCCATCCCGGCGGCCCGCAACGTAGTCAACCGGCTGAGGGGCTGGCGGGTCATGCGTGCTGGCGACGACCAGGGCTGAGCACGGGCCGCGGCTGGCCGATCAGATCGGTACAGGCCTGCCGAAAAGGAAGCCCTGAAACAGGTCGATGCCTATCGTTGCGCAGGCGTTGGCCGTTTGTTCGTCCTCGACGCCTTCGGCCAGGGTCTTGACACCCATGTCGCGAATCATTGTGTTGAGCGTGGCCAGCAGCCGGTACTTTGGCGAGTCTGGGGCGCCAACACCACTCACAAGACCGATGTCGAATTTGAGGAAGTCGGGCGGCACCTCCACCAGTTCGCGCAGCCGTGCCTGCCCGGCGCCGAAGTCGTCGTAGGCCAGTCGAATGTTCAATGAGCGAAGCGCCGCGCCGATTTCACCCATCGCGCCCAAATCCGTGACCGCGGCTTCGTGCACCTCGAAAACGAGATCCAGCGAGGGGTAGCGGGCGCGCAGAGCCTCGAGTTCGGCCACCAGCTGCTCCGGTTCACGGCACTCGGCCGGATGGGTGTTGAAAAACAGCGGCAATGTCATTCCGGCACGTACGGCGGCCTCGAATCCCTTGCGGCGCATAAGTCGGCTGAGTCGAACTTCGGCGTCAAGCGCGTGCGCGAGCGCAAACAATTCGCGCGGGCCAGCGCCCAGTGTCGGGTGGCACCCGCGCCCCAGAAGTTCATGTCCGAAAAGCTCCCCGTTTAGGTCGGTGATCGGTTGGCGGTAGCCGACGACAAGTTCCCCGTCGAGCAACTCGTTGAACTCGCGCGCCATGGTGGGGAACGCATGCGGCAGCGTGCCGAGCCCGAGCTGGGTCATTTCGTCGGATGTCGGCGTCTCGTCCATCTGCTCCTCGACCAGCCGCATTTCCTGGTCGCCGACATGGATGACATCGCCGCTGGCAATTGGGGTAAAGGTTTCGATGCGCCGGCCGTTGACGAAGGTGCCGTTGGTGCTGCCCAGATCGGTGATCTGCAGTCCGCCATTGCCGTCGCGACGAATCTCGGCATGGACACGGGAGATTCGGGCAACGTTGAGCTGCACGGTGCAGTCGGGTTGGCGCCCGATTCGGGCCGGGAATTCCGTCAGGTCGAAGCGTTTCGGGGCGGCGCCGGAACCCGTGGAACACTCCAGGTACGCTTGCCTGTTCATTGCCTCTTTTTCCTCTGGGCGGCGGTCGACGGGTAGCGATCGATGGGGTATCGGTCAAAAATAGCACAATGCGATCCCGCGCATTCCCGATACGCGGTTTGCCTGGAACTGCCGTCGCGCGGCACACTTTCCCGTTGCACGGGCGTAGGATGGGAGCGAACTCAAGAGGTTTTCGTGCATTTTGGCGGCGCGATGGCCTGGGTGAAGCTGAACGTGGAGCGCCTCGAGCACGTCGAGCAATTGATGGAAGACTTTGCCGACCGCACTGGTCTGGCGGGCACGGCTGTGCCGCAAAGATACCTCTGGACCGATTCCTTCGCCGTCTGCAATTACCTGGCGCTCTACCGTGCCCGCGGCGACGGTGCATTTCTCGACCGGGCCCGGGCGCTGGTCGAGCAGGTTCACGAAGTGCTAGGCGCCTATGCCGAAAATGATGGCCGCAGCGGCTGGCTCGGCGGGATGGACGATCGGAAGCATTTCCTGTCGCCAACCCGGTCGGGTCTTAGAATCGGTAAACGATTGCCGGAACGTGGACCGGACGAAGCGTTCGACGAGCGCCGCGAGTGGGATCGTGACGGCCAGTACTTTCACTATCTGACGCGCTGGATGCACGCGCTGGAGCGTATGGCCGAGGCCACCGCCGAAGCGCAGTACCATCAATGGGCGGTGGATCTCGCTTTCGCGGCCTTCGACGGATTCGTGCAGCATGCGCCGGGAGGGGGCGAGCCGCACATGTTCTGGAAGATGAGCGTCGATCTGGATCGACCGCTGGTGCCGTCCATGGGACATCACGATCCGCTGGATGGATGGGTCAACACCCAGGTACTGCTGGCGTCGGATCAAGGCGTCGACGCCGAACGCCGCGAGCTGGCTCGACGAGCCGAGGTGTACCGGAAAATGTTTGCCGGTCGTGACCAGGCGACTGGCGATTCGCTGGGCATCGGCGGTCTGCTTGTCGACGCCTGGCAGTTGTTTCGCGTGCTGCCCGATGCCGCAGACTTTTCGCGCAAGGACATTGCAGAACTGATCGACGCCGCCGGGGCAGGGCTGGGGGCGGTGATCGGACAGCGCCAACTCGAAGCGTCGCCGGCGCATCGGTTGGCGTTCCGCGAATTGGGTCTTGCCATCGGTCTTCGGGCGGCCGATCGGCTGGGTGCCAGCGCGCGCTCGGCGAGTGGTCCGGACCGGCTCGACGAGTCGCTGGCCGGAGTTTCCGATTGGCCGCCGCTGGCAGACGAAATCGAGAGGACCTGGCTCCAGGCCGAAAATCGTGACTTTCCTGCCTGGACCGACCATCGCGACATCAACGATGTAATGCTGGCCACTTGTCTGGCGCCGAGCGGATACCTGGGCCCTGCGCCGGGCGCCGATTCAGGAAAGGAGGCTTGATCATGACGAACTTCGCTCAGCAACGAGAGGAAATGGTGCAACGCCAACTGGCCGAACGCGGTATCCGCGATGAGCGGGTCCTCGACGCCATGCGCGCGGTACCGCGCGAGCGCTTCGTGCCGGAAAACTATCGCGACATGAGTTATCGCGATGGCCCGCTGCCGATCGAGCAGAGCCAGACCATCTCGCAACCTTACATCGTGGCCCTGATGGCCGAGGCGCTGGAACTTGATGAATCCGACCGCATCCTCGAGGTGGGCGCCGGCTCAGGCTACGCCGCCGCGGTGCTCGGTCGCATCGGGGCCGAGGTCTATGCGATCGAGTATCACGATGAGTTGGCCGAACTGGCGCGTGAGCGAATGGAAGCCCTTGGCTACGACAACGTCGAGGTTCGACAGGGCGACGGCACGCAGGGCTGGCCCTCGAAGGCGCCGTTCGACGCCATTCTGGTTTCGGCCGGCGGTCCGGACGTGCCCCCGACGCTGCTCGAGCAGCTTGCCGTAGGCGGATGCATGGTCATTCCCGTCGGCGATCGCACGCGCAGCCAGGAACTGCTTCGGGTCCGGAAGGTCGACGAACACGAGTTCGAGCAGGATTCGCTCGGGCGGGTGCAGTTCGTCCCGCTGGTCGGGAGCGAAGGCTGGCAGGCTGGCGAGCCGGATCAGCCCGAGCCGCCGCGCGGGCCGAAATTCTCGATCAAGCGCCAGCACCTGTCGGAGCGCGTGGCCGAGGCCTGCGAGCCGTTCGACGATATCGAGTCGGCCGACGTCGGGTCCATCGTCGAGCGCGTCGGTGATGCGCGCGTGGTGCTGATCGGCGAGGCCAGTCACGGCACTTCGGAGTTCTACCGGATGCGTGCGCGCATCACCCGTGCGCTTATCGAAAAAGCCGGATTCAACGTCGTTGGTATCGAAGCCGACTGGCCCGATACCAGCATGCTCGATCGCTGGGTGCGCGGCTGGGACGGCCAGCGTCTGGACAACCCGCCATTTTCGCGATTTCCCGAATGGATGTGGCGCAATCAGGAGATGCTGGCGTTCGTCGACTGGCTGGCCGAGCATAATCGGGTCCAGGATGATCCGGGTCGGAAAACAAGCCTCCACGGGCTCGATCTTTACAGCCTGTACAACTCGATTCATACGGTCCTGGAGTACCTGGAACGCGTCGATCCGGCGGCCGCCGATCGGGCGCGCCAGCGCTACGCCTGCTTTTCGCCTTGGGAGAAGGAGCCGGCCACCTACGGTCGCGCGACCGTCTCCGGCGAGCGCGAGGACTGCGAGGATGAGGTTGTCGCCACGTTGCGCGATCTGCTGTCGCGCCGCATGGAATACCGGACGTCCGACGGCGAGGCGCTGTTCGATACCGAGCAGAATGCGCGCGTTGTGCAGAGTGCCGAGCGCTATTACCGGGTGATGTATTACGGCTCGCGCGAATCCTGGAACTTGCGTGACCGACACATGTTCAGGACGCTTCGGTCGGTGCTGGCGCACCGTGGCGAGGATGCACGCGCCGTCGTCTGGGCGCACAACAGCCATGTAGGCGACGCATCGGCCACCGAAATGGGTATGCGCGGAGAGACCAACATCGGCCAGCTTGCACGCGAGGCCTGGGGCGACGAGGCCTATCTGATCGGTTTCGGAACTGATCACGGCACGGTGGCGGCAGCCTCGAACTGGGACGAACCGATGCAGGTCATGACGGTCCGCCCCTCCCACAGCGACAGCTACGAACAGGTCTGCCATCAGACCAACGTTCCACATTTCATTCTGCCACTGCGCCATGACGGTTCCGACGGTTTGATGCATGAGTTGGCCACGCCGCGCCTGGAGCGCGCCATCGGCGTCATCTATCGACCGGAAACCGAACGTATCAGCCATTACTTCGAATCGGTTCTGCCAAAACAGTTCGACGAATACATCTGGTTTGACGAAACCACCGCAGTGCATCCGATCGGATTCAGCGATAACGATGTTCTGGACAAGGATCACCCGCTGAAGATCTGAAGCGGGCGGCGCCCTCAGGTCCCGGTGCGGGTTGTGCTGGCGGCGGCTTCATCAGTTGCGCCTTCCCCGCATTGCGTCGCATTTTGCGGGGTACACTGGTTTGGATAGTCGACGCACAATCAGTGCATGGCGGCAGCTGTGGCGAATCGGCGGGGAGGGCTCATGCAAGGTTGGTTGAAGCCTGAGACTGTGCGGCAATTTCGCCGCAAGTTTCGAGAAGACTACCAGTTCGCGATGATCGTGCTGTTCGGGTCCCTCGCGGCTCTGGTCGTGGGCGGGTTCGTTATCTATCGCTACATGTTCGGCTATTACTTCGGCGGCACGGTCAACCTGATGATCGTCTGCAGCATGCTGCTGGTGCTGGCCTATACGGTCCGCAGCGGCCGGACTCGAAGGGCAGGCCGGTTCTTCGTGGTCGTGACCGTTGTTGCGTGTATCGCGTCGACGGCCATGTTCGGTAGAACCGGCATCCTCTGGGGCTACGTGGTGCTCTGGATGAACTACCTGCTGACAGACAGGCGCTTTGCGCTGGCCAGCAACCTCGTTTTGATGACCGTGCTGATCATCGAGACCAGCCTGTTCCAGTCCATTCTCGAAGGGGTGACCTACATCGTGACGGCTTTGCTGGTGACCACGTTCGGTTACATTTTTGCCGAACGCCTGGCGCGCTACCAGCAACAATTGGAAATGTTGGCATTACAGGATCCGCTGACGTTTGCCGGTAACCGACGGATGATGCGCCGCGATCTGAATGCGGCAGTTTCGAACTGGCGCCGCAGCGGCAAGCATTACACGCTGGTCCTTCTCGATCTTGATCATTTCAAGCGCATCAACGACAAATTCGGGCACGAGGTGGGTGACCGTGCGCTACGCGAGTTCGCCGACCTGGTGCGCGAACATATTCGGGCCGGTGACGGCTTTTACAGATTTGGTGGCGAGGAGTTCGTGCTGCTGCTGCCGGATCAGGGCAACGAGGTAGCTCTGGAAACAACCGAGTCGCTGCACCGGCGGATCAGCGGTCGCCTGAACTACTTCGGCGAAGTGCTGCGTTTCTCGGCCGGCGTTGCAGTTTTGCACAGCGACGAGGATTGGCCCGAATGGCTGACGCGCGCCGATGCGGCGATGTATCGCGCCAAGCACGCAGGTCGCGACCGGATCGTTCTGGCGAGCGAAAAGACCAGACCGGGGCCGGCGGAAATCACGCCGAAGACCCGGCGCCTGCGCGACGACTAGACCTGAGAGAGTTCCGGATTGTCCCACCGACATTGTTATGGTGGGGGCGGGCTTGCATCAGGAGGTACAGCATGCCGATCGAAGTCGTGGAAGGCGACATTGCCGACCAGAAGGATCTCGAGGCGGTGGTCAACGCCGCGAATGCCCAGTTGAAGCCGGGCGGCGGCGTGGCCGGCGCGATCCACCGCGCGGCGGGCCCCGGACTTGAACGGGCGTGTCGGCCGCTGGCACCGATCCAGCCGGGGCAAGCCGTGATCACGGAAGCCTTCGAACTGCCGAACCGCTACGTGATCCACGTGCTGGGACCCCGATACGGAATCGACGAGCCGTCGGACCGGCTGCTTGCCGATGCCTATCGCAACGCGCTGGCTTGTTGCCGTGAGAACCACGTCGAATCGGTTGGCTTTCCGGCCATTTCGGCTGGCGCATTCGGATTTCCGCTGGAGTCGGCGGCCCGCATCGCGCTTGAAACGGTCAAAGCCAGCGCTCCGGAAGAATTGAAAGTGCGCTTCGTGCTGTTCGATCCCGACAGCCGCAAGGCGTTCGAAGATAGGGTCGGCGGCTGAACCGGTTGCCGATCGTCAAGATCTCGTTCAGCCTTGAACCGCCGTTACCGTCCAAACTCGCTAATCCGATGTGAAGATCAGCTTCGGCCGGTTGTACAGGCTGCCGGCGATGGCGGCGAGGATCAGGGCCAGGGCCAGCGTGCTGGCGATCGTGGCGCCGAACCAGCTCGGCGGGATGGATTCCCCGCGGACAAGCTCGACGATCAGGATATTCTGGTTCAGCAAGGGTACCAGCGTCATCCAGAACTCGGCCTTGGCCGGGTTGATCAACAACCAGAGGCTGGGCGCCATGGGCAGTATGATCACCAGCCCCATGTAGCTCTGGGCCTCCCGGAAGCTCTTGGCGAACGAGGCCAGGATGGTCAGCATCGCCGCGGCCAGCAGCGCGGCCGGCGCGACGACCAGGAACGCCTTGGCCGCGACCGCGAAATCCAGATTCAGTTTGATGCCCATCGACGCGGTGGGCAGGAAACCCATGGCGTATACGAATGCGATGAGGCCCAGGCCCAGCGTGGCCAGCGCGAAGAAAGTCGTCGCGCCCAGCTTGCCGGCCATGATCTGCCAGCGCGGCATCGGGTTGATCAGCAGTGGCTCGAGCGACTTCCGCTCGCGCTCCCCGGCGGTGGTGTCAATGGCCATGTGCATGGAGCCCATGAACACCGTGATCAGAATGAAGTAGGGCAGGAACGCCAGGATCTGGCCGCCGCGCGCGGTCGGCGTGGAAAGATCCACGACCTGGCTGTCGACCGGGCGTGTGATGTCCGGGTGCACGCCTCTGAGCTGCAGCCGCAGGTTGCCGATCTGCTGGTTGTAGCTCGACAGGTAACGATTGACCCGCGCGATCGTGGTGCCGGAATAGCGTAGCGAGCGGTCGGCAATGATCTCCACCGGCGCGGGTCGACCCTCGCTCCAGGCCTCGGCGAACTCGGCGGGAATGCGCAGCACGACTTCCTCTTCCTCTTCGCGAACCGATTCTTCGGGATCTTCCGGTGCGGGTTCGATGACCACGCCCTGGCGCTCCAGCCAGGCGACCAGGTTGGGGGCGTTTTCGGCGCCGACCACCGGCAGCTCCAGCGCCGATTCCATGCGCTCGGTCTCTTGCTTGGCGACGAACGAAATCATGACGGTCATCAGCACCGGTCCGAGCAGCGGGCCGATGATGAGCGTGTTGAGAATCACCCGCCGGTCGCGGAAGTTGTCCAGAAGTTCCTTGATGAATACGGCGATCATGCCAGCAGCCCCTCGTCGGATCCGATCAGCTTGACGAACGCGTCTTCGAGATTCTTCTCGCCGGAACGTTCAAGCAGTTGTTGCGCCGTGCCCTCGGCCGCGATCCGGCCGGCGGCGATGATCACGATGCGGTCGCACAGTGCGGCCACCTCCTGCATGATGTGCGTCGACAGCACCACGCAGCGGCCTTCCATCTTCAGCTGCAGCAGGAATTCCCGCAGCGCCCGGGTGGTCATGACATCCAGCCCGTTGGTGGGCTCGTCGAGCAGGATGGTGCCGGGCTCGTGGATCAACGCGCGCGCGATCGCGACCTTGACCCGCTGGCCCTGCGAGAAGCCGTCGGTGCGCCGGTCGATGAACGCGCCCATGTCGAGCACCCCGGCCAGCTTGTCGATCCGGCTGGCGATGAGGTTCTTGTCCAGCCCCTGCAGCTTGCCGTAGTAGCGGATGTTTTCGCGTGCGGTGAGCCGGTCGTAGAGCCCGCGCGAGTCGGGTACCACGCCCAGCTTGCGCTTGACCTGGATGGGCTCGGCCAGCGGATCGATGCCGTCGACGGTCATGCTGCCGCTGTCGGGCTCGAGCAGCGTGTAGAGCATGCGCAGCGTGGTCGTCTTGCCGGCGCCGTTGGGACCCAGCAGGCCGGTGATCTGGCCGTCGCGCGCGGTGAAGCTCACGTCGTCGACCGCCACCACCTTGCCCTTGTTGAAGGTCTTTCGCAGTTTGTCGGCCTGGATCATGGCGTCGGTCCCAGCAGGTTGACGAAGAACGGTTCCGGACCGATGCGATCGGTGCACTCGGTATCGAGATCCTCGACGCTGGCCTCGTCGATGAATTCGGTCGCGATCGATGCGATGCACGGGTCGGTGATGGTGATGTGGCCGCGGCCCTTCGAGACAATGTGCAGGCTGTTGCCGAACTGCTCGTCGGCCTCCTCACCGTACTGCGGCGGCGTGACCGGGTCCAGTTCGCCCGACAGGATCAGCACGGGCACTTCGGTGTCGAAAGGCTGGTGGTAGTCGGGGCCAACCGGGTCGGCGGGCCACCAGCTGCAGACTTTCGAATATAGTTCTGTAAATGAATTCCCCAGCAGCGTCCCCGAAGCGTCGCTGTCGGCCGGCCAGTACGGCCAGTCTTCGCTGCAGCCGACCGCGAAATTTAGTCCTATCGCCATGCCCTGACTCATCTGGTCGCTGGTCATCAGCGCCTGGGCGGCCAGGCGCTCCGGGCTGCCGGTGGTGGCGGCCTCGTGAATCAGGTAGGGAATCATCATCTGGCTGACCGGCGAATAGGCCAGGAAGCGCAGGCTGGAGGCCAGTACGGCATCGGTGAACTCGAGTTCCTCGGCCACGCCGGTGCGTGGATGGGTCACCTGGATGTCCTGCGGTGATTCGGCGTAGCGCGCCTTGAGTTCATCGAACGCCTGGTCCAGGCCGGGGAAATGCTCACTGCAGGTTTCGTCGCGCATGCAACGCTGCAGCAGCGCTTCGATGGAGCGATCCAGCATTTCTGCGTGTTCCGATCCCAGCTTGAGGCGCGTCGGGACGACGCCGTCGATGATCACGGCGCGCACCGCTTCGGGGTATCGGCGCAGGTACACCTGGGCCATCCGGGTGCCATAGGAGCCGCCGACCAGGTTGATCTTGCCAAGCCCGAGGTGATTGCGCAGCATCTCGAGGTCTTCGGCGCCGTCGATGGTCGTGTAGTGGCGGACGTCGGCGTCCAGTCGGTCATGGCATTGCCGCAACAATTCGTTGATTTCGTCGAGATCCGGCTCGGTAAGAAAGGTATCCTCTTCGAACTCGCATTCCAGCGCGTTCGAACCGCCGGTGCCACGCTGGTCGAGAAAGATCAGGTCGCGGTTGCGGTTGATGTCGGAAAGTGCGTTGGCGATCACCGGCGCGACGTCGCGGGCAGACTGGCCGGGACCGCCGGCGAGAAAGAACACCGGATCGGCCGCCGGGTTGCCGGAGCGTGCCTCGACCACCGCCCAGGCCAGCTCGATGGTTCGGCCGTCCCCGTCCCGATTGTCTTCGCGATTGTCTTTACGATTGTCTTTACGATTGTCTGCACCATCGCTGCGGTCTTCCGGCGCCTCCAGCGTGCCGCATAGCGCGCTGACGCTGATGCGCCCGCCGGCAGTCGAAAGCTCGCACTTTTCGGTGCCTGCCGGCCAGCGATCGACGGCATCCTGGGCGCTGAGCGACATCGGCAACAGCACCGCCGCGGCGATGAACGATAATTTGATAGTCAACGGAATTGCCCCAAGACTGAGAAGTTCGACCGGAAAGGACGAACAATACCGGGAACGCCGCATCCGATCAACAGGCCAGAGGTCATGAAAGCACTCGAAGTCAAGAACCTGAAGAAGATCTACAAGAACGGCGTCGTTGCGCTCAAGGGCATAGACCTGGACGTCGAGGAGGGCGATTTCTTCGCCCTGCTGGGGCCCAACGGCGCCGGCAAGTCGACGCTGATCGGAATCGTCTCGTCGCTGGTCAACGCGACTTCGGGCGAAACGAAAGTGTTCGGCACCAGCGTGCAGACCGATCGCTCCCGGGCCATGGCCAAGATTGGTCTGGTGCCCCAGGAGGTCAACTTCAACCAGTTCGAAAAGCCTTTCGACATCGTGGTCAACCAGGCCGGCTATTACGGCGTGCCGCGCCGGGTGGCGCGGGAGCGGGCCGAGAAGTATCTGAAACAGCTGCAGCTGTGGGACAAGGCGTTCAAGCCCTCGCGCACGATGTCCGGGGGAATGAAGCGCCGGCTGCTGATTGCACGCGCCATGGTGCACGAACCTCGCCTGCTTATCCTCGACGAGCCTACCGCGGGCGTGGACATCGAGATTCGCCGCTCGATGTGGGAATTCATCGAGCAGATCAACCGTGACGGCACCACCGTCATCCTGACCACGCACTATCTCGAGGAAGCCGAGAACCTGTGCCGCAACATCGCGATCATCGACCACGGCACGATCGTCGAGAACACCACGGTCAAGGCGCTGCTGGGCAAGCTGGATATCGAGACCTTCGTCCTGGATCTTTGTGATCCGCTGGAGGCGCCGCCGGAGGTGGCGGGGATCGAGATCGTGATGCGCGATTCGACCACCATGCTCGCCAGCCTGCCCAAGTCGCAGAGCCTCAACGTGCTATTTCGTGTGCTTGAGGAAAAAGGCATCGAGGTCAAGTCGATGCGCAACAAGGTCAACCGCCTCGAGGAACTGTTCCTGCGTCTGGTCGAAGCGCAGGGCGCCAACAAGGGAGATAAAGCGGCATGACGATATCCCAGGGTGAAGTCTCGGCGAGAACCTACTGGATCGGTTACCAGACCATCGTCATCAAGGAAGTCACGCGCATCCTGCGCATCTGGGCTCAGACGCTGATTCCACCGGCCATCACCATGACGCTTTACTTCGTGATCTTCGGCCAGCTCATCGGCCGGCGCATCGGCGAGATGGGCGGCATGGACTACATGGATTTCATTGTGCCCGGGCTGATCATGCTGTCGGTGATCACCAATTCGTACGGCAACATCACCAGCTCGTTCTTCGGCGCCAAGTTCGGCCGGCACGTTGAGGAGTTGCTGATCTCGCCGCTGCCGCCCATCCTGATCCTGGCCGGCTACGTCACCGGTGCGGTGTTTCGCTCGCTCTTCGTCGGCGTGCTGGTGTTCGGCGTGGCAGCGTTCTTTTCGGACATTTCGATTCATAACTGGCCGGTCACGCTGGCGGTGGTGGTACTGACAGCCGTTGTGTTTGCGCTGGGTGGATTCATCAACGCCATCTTTGCCCAGAAATTCGACGACATCGCGATCATCCCGACCTTCGTTTTGCAGCCGCTGACCTACCTTGGCGGCGTGTTCTTTTCGGTCGACTTGCTGCCCGGCTTCTGGCAGAACGTCGCCCTGGCCAATCCAATCCTCTACATGGTCAACGCGTTCCGCTACGGCATGCTTGGGGTGACCGACGTGCCGATTGCAATTGCATTCGCGATCATCGTCGTGTTCGCGCTGGTCCTGGGTTCGATCTGCCTGACGCTGCTGCACCGCGGGACCGGGATGAGAACGTAGGCTCACGGTTTCGGGTTTCGGGTTTCGGGTTTCGGGTTTCGGTATTCGGGTTTCGGGTTTCGGGTTTCGGTA
>Ga0209944_1000105_pt1 | contig 33980 bp, 33 predicted proteins | sample SalPonR1_C_D2_MG_FD_185701 | JGI IMG/M metagenome (GOLD analysis project Ga0209944, IMG submission 185701) | Salt pond soil microbial communities from South San Francisco under conditions of wetland restoration - Salt Pond MetaG R1_C_D2_MG... ...
CGGTAGGCAGTGATTTTCACAACGATGGCCCCTACCGCCCCACTCTCGGTGTAGAATCGCGCCTGATGGCGGGTGTCCCCAGCGTCGTCGATATTCTGCAGGCCCGGGCAGGTGGCCCGGGCGGCGCAAGCTCCCGGCAATCGAGAAAGAGTCACACGTGAGTCAGTTTTTCCAGATCCATCCCGACAATCCCCAGGCCCGGCTCATCCGGCAGGCCACGGATATCATTCGCAAGGGTGGGGTGGTGGTGTATCCGACAGACTCGGCCTACGCCCTCGGCTGCCAGATCGGCAACAAAGCGGCACTCGACCGTATACGCCGCATACGCCGCCTCGATGCCGGCCACAACTTCACGCTGGTCTGTCGCGACCTGTCGGAGCTTGCCACCTTCGCGCGCGTTGACAACACGGTGTACCGCCTGATTCGCAACAATACACCGGGCCCCTACACCTTCATCCTCCGCGCCACGTCAGAGGTGCCGCGACGCCTGATGCACCCCAAGCGCAAGACCGTGGGGCTGCGTGTGCCGGAGAATGCCATTGCGCAGGCCTTGCTGGGGGATCTCGGTGAACCCATCATGAGCGTCACGCTGATTCTGCCGGATGAGGATCTGCCGTTGATCGACCCCTACGACATCCGCGATATTCTGCAGCACGATGTCGATCTTGTGATTGATGGCGGTTACTGCGGCATGGAAGCAACCACGGTGATTGATCTGTACGACGACGTGCCGGTCATCCTGCGTGCGGGCAAGGGTGACACCGCGCCTTTTTCAGACTGACGGGTGCGTGCGAGCGACAGGGTGACAGCGTGACGGATGAGACAACAGTCGAGGATGCGGCAGCCGGGGGAGCTGTGGACGCCAGCCCGGAACGACCGACGACCCGTCACGGCGGGCCGGAGCAGGGTGAAATGCCCTTCGCCTTCGTCATGGGACAGGCGGTGACCGAACTGCCAAAGGACCTGTACATCCCGCCGCGGGCGCTGGAGGTGTTTCTCGAGGCGTTCGAGGGCCCGCTGGATCTTCTTCTGTACCTGATACGCCGCCAGAATCTCGACATTCTCGATATCGATGTCTCAGCCATCACCGAGCAGTACATGCGCTATGTCGAGCTGATGGACGCCATGCAGTTCGAACTGGCGGCAGAGTACCTGCTGATGGCCGCCGTGCTGGCGGAAATCAAGTCGCGCATGCTGCTGCCACGCTCGAAAGAAGTCGAGGACGACGAGGAGGATCCCCGCGCACAGCTGATCCGGCGCCTGCAGGAATACGAGCGTTTCAAGAAGGCGGCCGAAGATATCGAGGCGCTGCCCCGGCTGGAGCGCGATACCTGGATCGGCAGTGCCGAGGTGCCGACAATCGAGCGCGAGCGTGTTGACCCCGATGTCGATATCCGTGAGCTGGTGCTGGCCCTGGGTGAGGTGCTGCGCCGTGCCGACATGTTCGAGAGTCACCATATCCAGCGCGAGGCACTGTCAACCCGTGAGCGCATGTCCGAGGTGCTGGAGCGACTGGCGGGTCGCCAGTTCGTGCCCTTCGTGTCACTGTTCTCGGCCACCGAGGGTCGACTTGGCGTGGTGGTGACCTTCCTCGCCGTGATGGAGCTGATCAAGGAGTCGCTGGTGGAAATTGTGCAGACCGAACAGTTCGGAGCCATTCATGTCAAGGCAAGGGCAGAGTGATATGACGCAGTCGGGTCTGGTCCAGATTATTGAGGGCGCCCTGCTGGCTGCCGGCAGGCCACTGACCGTCGCCCAGCTCGGCGAGCTGTTCGAGGCGCACGAGAAGCCGGCGGCGGAGGAGCTGCGCGAGGCCCTCGATGCGGTTGCCGCCAACTGCGAGGGACGCGGCTTTGAGCTGAAGCAGGTGGCCAGCGGCTACCGTTTTCAGGTGCGGGAATCTCTCAGCCAGTGGATTGGTCGACTGTGGCATGAGCGACCGCAGAAGTATTCCAGGGCGCTGCTCGAGACCCTCGCGCTGATCGCCTATCGCCAGCCCATCACCCGCGGCGAGATTGAGGAGATCCGTGGCGTGGCGGTGAGCTCGAATATCATCAAGACGCTGCAGGAGCGCGAGTGGGTGCGCGTTGTCGGGCATCGTGACGTGCCCGGCCGGCCCGCCATGTACGCTACCACCCGCGGTTTCCTCGATTACTTCAACCTCCGCCACCTCGATCAGCTGCCCGCGCTGGCGGAGATCCGTGATCTGGAGACCCTCAACGCAGAGCTCGGTTTTGCTCCCCTGCCCGAGGCGGCCGCGCAGGATGCGGCGCAGGGCGACGACGCCCCCGCGGCAGAAAACACGCCCGTCAAAGACGACGGAAGTACGACTCTGGATGCGGACGAGCAGAGCCGCCAGGTACCGGATCATGGGTGATAACAAGGCAGATGCGGCTGCAGCGAAGCCCGCCGGCAAGCCCGGCGAGAAGCTGCAGAAAGTGCTCGCCCGCAGCGGGCTGGGTTCGCGTCGGGAAATGGAGCGCTGGATAGAGGAAGGTCGCGTGACCATCGACGGCAAGCCCGCAACCCTCGGCGACCGGGTGGATCGCCGCCGGCGGATCAGCGTCGACGGCAAGCTCCTGAACGCTGCGCCCGCCGAAGACACGCGCTGCATTCTCTATCACAAGCCCACGGGCGAGGTCAGCTCGCGCAAGGACCCGGAGGGCCGGCGCACGGTGTTCGAGAACCTGCCCAAGGTTGCCGCCGGCCGCTGGATCTCCATCGGTCGACTCGACTACAACACCTCGGGGCTGCTGCTGTTCACAACCGATGGCGAACTGGCCAATGCGCTCATGCACCCCTCTGCGAATATCGAGCGGGAATACATGGTGCGGGTGATGGGTGAGGTGACTCCCGACATGCTGCAGCGCATGCTCGACGGCGTGATGCTGGAGGATGGCGTCGCCCGCTTCACGGATATCCAGGACGGCGGTGGCGAGGGCGTCAATCGCTGGTTCTACGTGGTCATCATGGAGGGGCGTAACCGCGAAGTTCGGCGGCTATGGGAGTCGCAGGGTCTGACGGTGTCGCGGCTCAAGCGCGTGCGCTACGGCGACGTGTTCATTCCCTCCCGGGTCAAGCAGGGCCAGTGGGTCGAGCTCGAGCGCAAGGAGGTCAAGAGCCTGTACCGCATGGCTGGCCTGCAGGCCAAGAATCTGCAGAGGGCCACGGTTGGGGAGCGCCTGGGTATGGAGCGCCAGCTGCGCAAAAAGACGAAAGCAGGATCCGGGGGCGACGGGCCCGGGGCGCGCAAGCCAGCGGGGCGCAGGCGCGCCACTGACAAGCCGCGCGGACGGGCAAAAAAGCGCTAGTGGCCCACTAACGGGCGTTGAACGCCGTGCCGGTGATACCCGCGCTGTCGTCTCCCATGAGGTACAGGTAGGCCGGCATGATGGCCTCCGGCGAAGGATTGTCGGTAGGCACCTCACCCGGATAGGCAGCACGCCGCATGGCGGTGTTGGTCGCTCCCGGGTTCAGGCTGTTGACGCGGATATCGCTGGTGTTCTCAAGTTCATCTGCGAGCACCTGCATCAAGCCTTCCGTGGCAAACTTGGACACGGCGTAGGCGCCCCAGTAAGCCCTTCCCCGGCGCCCTACACCCGATGACGTGAAAATAACGCTGGCGTTCGATGACGCTTCCAGCAGCGGCAGGAGTGCGCGGGTAAGCAGGAACTGGCTGTTCACATTCACCTGCATGACGTCCTGCCAGGTCTTCCAGCTGGCGCTGGCCAGGGGGCGTCTTTCGCCGAGTATGCTGGCGTTGTGCAGCAGCCCGTCGAGACGCTGGAAGGTGCCGCCTATCGCCGCCGCCAGTTGCGCGGCTTCCTCTTCACCGGCCGTTGCCAGGTCCAGCGGCACAATGGCGGGCTGTGCGCCTCCCGCTGACTCAATGGCGTCATAGGTGGCTTCGAGTTTCTCCACGGTGCGCCCGGTGAGGATTACCGTGGCGCCATGGGCGGCATAGGCCAGCGCCGCGGCGCGGCCGATGCCGTCCCCGGCGCCCGTGACCAGCACGGTTCGGTCTGTCAGCAGGTCGGGGGCGGCGGTGTAGTTGTAGGGAACGGTCTGGACGTCCATGTCGGGTGACTCCGTGTTTCAGGCGGTGGTCGCGTGCTGCGGGCGTGTGTTGAAAACCCGTGCGGCGAGATCGTGTCCGCTGTCTGCGCGGGCGTCGGCGCCCCACAGATCGGCGTTGTCGTCATCTTCTATGTAACCGTAGGTGGCGGCAATGGTGTACATACCGGCATTGCGCCCCGCTTCGATATCCCGCCGATGGTCGCCGATGTAAATGGCCTGTGCCGGCGGGCACTGCAGTTCGCGGCTGTTGCGCAACAGGCACTCGGGGTCCGGCTTGCCGCGGCTCACCTGGTCAGCGCAGACAATACTGGTAGGAGCGGGCTGCAGGCCAAGCCGCTGCAGCAGCGGCAGGGTGAAGCGCGATGGCTTGTTGGTGGCAATTCCCCAGGGAATACCGGCATCGCCCAGGGCGTCAAGCAGTGCCTGCACGCCCGGAAACAGCCGCGAGTGTGAGCCAAGGATGCCGCCATAAAGCGCCAGCAGTCGATCGAGCCAGCGCTGGAAGTCGCCGTCACCCTCCTGCAGGTCCAGCGCAAGGGTGACCAGGGCACGGGCGCCGTTCGACACGGTGTTGCGAATGACTGCCGCCGGCAGTGGCGGCAGTGTGTTCTCGGCGCGCAGGGTCTGCACGACGGGGACAAAATCGTCGGCGGTGTCGATCAGGGTGCCGTCGAGATCCAGAATCACGGCGCGCAGTGTGTCGCCGGGGTGATTCATACCGGCCGCGTGGCGCGCAGCATGTAGTTGACTGAGACATCGTTCGCGTCGAGGCGGTAGCGCCGGGTGATGGGGTTGTAGGTCAGCCCGGTCATCTCCCGCAGCACCAGATCCGCCCGCCGCAGCCAGCCGGCGAGTTCCGAGGGCTTGATAAATTTACTGTACTCATGGGTCCCGGCGGGCAGCAGGCGCAGGATGTGCTCCGCTCCAACAATGGCGAACAGGAAGGCCTTGGGGTTGCGGTTGATGGTGGAGAAGTAGAGTGAACCACCGGGCACCACAAGGCGGGCGCAGGCCTCGACCACGGCGGCGGGGTCCGGCACGTGCTCCAGCATTTCCAGGCAGCATACGATGTCGAACTGCCCGGGCTGTTCCGCGGCCAGGGCTTCTGCGGTGGACTGTCGGTAATCCACCTCGACGCCGGACTCGAGCTGGTGGATGCGTGCTACTGACAGCGGCGCCTCACCCATGTCGATGCCGGTGACAGTGGCGCCGCGCTGTGCCATGGCCTCGGCAAGAATGCCGCCACCGCAGCCGACGTCCAGAAGACGCTTGCCTTCTACCGGCGAATGCTCGTCGATAAAGTTGGCGCGCAGCGGGTTGATTTCATGCAGGGGTCGGAACTCGCCGTCGGCGTCCCACCAGCGCGAGGCAAGTGCCTCGAACTTGGCGATTTCCCTTGCGTCCACGTTCTGTCGGGCTGTCATGGTGATTACTGTCCTTTCACGGAAATGGTGTCGCGCCACTGCGCGGCGCGGCGCAGTACGGCGTTTTCGTCTATCGTCGTCAACTCATTATCCCGCAGCAGCGGCTTTCCTGCGACCCAGCTGTGCGTGATTTCCCTGCCCGTGCAGGCGTAGACAAGCTGTGACAGGGGGTTGTAGACCGGCTGCGTGGCACTTCCGGAAAGGTCCACGGCAATCATGTCCGCCTCCTTGCCGGCGGTGAGACTGCCGATACGGTCATCCAGCCCCAGTGCGCGGGCGCCGCCGAGGGTCGCCATTGTCAGTACGCGGGCCGCGGGCAGGGAGGACGGATCGCCGCTGATCAGCTTGCTGAGCAGAGCCGCGCTGCGCATCTCGAGGAACAGGTTGAGACTGTTGTTGCTGGCGGCGCTGTCCGTGCCCAGCGCCACGTTGACGCCGGCGTCGAGCAGTCGAGCAACGGGACAGGCGCCGGAGGCGAGCTTCATGTTGGATTGGGGGCAGTGCACGACGTGGCTGCCGGTCGCTGCCAGTAGCCCAATATCCTGGCTGCCCAGGTCTGTCATATGGACGCACTGCGTGCGCGGCCCGAGCAGGCCGATGCGATTGAGGCCATCTATCGGCCGCTCGCCGCGGGTTTCCACGGCCTGCAGCACCTCGCCGGCGGTCTCGTGGAGATGAATATGTATGCCGGCGTCCAGCTCCGCGGCCAGCGTGGCTATGCGCGCCAGTGTCGGCTCTGACACGGTGTAGGGTGCGTGGGGGCCGAACACGATGCGCTGCAGGTCCGTGTGGCGATACTCATCGATCAGCGCCAGTCCCCTGGCGAGGTAGTCATCCGGGCCGGATCCCCAGGCAGAGGGAAAATCGAAAATCGGGAACGCCACCTGCGCACGCATACCGGCGGCGCGGTATTCCGCCGCTGCCTGTTCGGGGAAAAAATACATGTCACTGCAGGTTGTCGTTCCGCTGCGCAGCATGTCGGCCATCGCCAGGCGCACGCCGTCGCGGACAAAGCCGGCGTCCACATGGCGCCCCTCGGCGGGCCAGATATGCTGTTCCAGCCACGGCATCAATGCCAGGTCGTCGGCATAGCCGCGCAGCAGCGACATCGCGCCATGGCCGTGGGCATTTACCAGGCCCGGCAACAGAACCTGCCCGGGCAGATTGAGCACTTCGTCAGCGGCGATGGCGGCGGCGTCCTGGCGGTCAAGCAGGGCAGCGATGCGGCCATCCTTCACCACCACGCTCGTGTTCTCCTGTACCAGCCCTGCGGGCTGAACCGGAATCACCCACTGCGGGTGGATGACGAGATCGGCGACGGTGGGCGTGTCCTGCATATCGTATCCTGTCTGAGTCCTGTTTCAGGCGGGTTGGGCGGATCGCTGGCGCCGCGAACGTGAAGGCCGCCTCGGCATTGCAGGCGGTGCGCCGCGCAGTATAACCGGTAATTCCCCGCATCCTGCGTCGCCGTGGTGTAAGTGGTTAAAAACATGGCGAAAAGCACCGGCAATCCGTATACTGGGGCGCTTGCAACCGCGCCGTGACGGCAACCTCAACCTGCTCTATGGGCCGGTGTCCTGCACCGCGTCATCGCGCGGTGTTGCTCAGCCAGTCGTGCACAGGGAAAGTCTGATTTATGGGTGATATCGCCAGGGAAATCTCGCCGGTCAATATCGAGGACGAGCTAAAGCAGTCCTACCTCGATTACGCGATGAGCGTCATCGTCGGGCGCGCCCTGCCCGATGTGCGCGACGGCCTCAAGCCGGTGCACCGGCGTGTGCTGTTCGCCATGAACGAACTCAACAACGACTGGAACAAGCCCTACAAGAAGTCGGCCCGCGTGGTCGGTGATGTGATCGGTAAATACCATCCGCACGGCGATTCCGCGGTCTACGACACCATCGTGCGCATGGCCCAGGCGTTTTCCATGCGCTACATGCTGGTGGACGGGCAGGGCAACTTCGGCTCCATCGACGGCGATTCCGCGGCGGCCATGCGCTACACCGAAATCCGCATGCAGAAGATCTCCCACTCCATGTTGTCGGATCTCGACAAGGAGACGGTGGATTTTGTCGACAATTACGATGGCACCGAGCGCATCCCCGCTGTCCTGCCGGCGCGCGTGCCCAACCTGCTCATCAACGGGTCCTCGGGCATCGCCGTCGGCATGGCCACCAATATTCCGCCGCATAACCTGAACGAGGTGATCAGCGGCTGCCTGGCGCTGATGAAAAACCCCGATATCACCATCGATGAACTGATGGAGCATATTCCCGGACCGGATTTCCCCACCGCCGCCATCATCAACGGCCGCGCCGGCATCATCCAGGCCTACCGCACCGGCCGTGGCCGGGTGTATGTGCGCGCCCGTGCCGAGGTGATCCACGAGGAGAAGCGCGGCCGCGACGTCATCATCATTCACGAGCTGCCCTACCAGCTGAACAAAGCACGCCTGATCGAGCGTATTGCCGAACTGGTCAAGGAAAAGAAGATCGAAGGCATCAGCGAACTGCGCGACGAGTCTGACAAGGACGGCCTGCGCGTAGTGATTGAGCTGCGCCGCGGTGAAATCGGCGACGTGGTGCTGAACAACCTCTACGCCCAGACCAACCTGCAGTCGGTGTTCGGCATCAACATGGTGGCGCTGGTGGACGGCCAGCCAAAGCTGCTGAATCTCAAGGAAATCCTGCAGGCCTTTATCCGCCATCGCCGCGAGGTGGTGACCCGGCGCACCGTGTATCTGCTGCGCAAGGCGCGGGAGCGCGGCCATATTCTCGAGGGACTGGCCATTGCGCTGGCGAACATCGACCCGATCATCGAGTTGATCAAGGCCTCGCCGAGTTCGGCGGAGGCGAGGGAGCGCCTGCTGGAGCGCACCTGGCCGCCCGGCGACGTTATGACGATGCTCGAGCGCGCCGGCGCTGAGGCCTGCCGGCCGGACGAGCTTGAGGCACACTACGGTCTGCACGACGATGCCTACCGGCTGTCGCCGGCCCAGGCCCAGGCCATTCTCGAGCTGCGCCTGCACCGCCTCACGGGGCTGGAGCACGAAAAACTGCTCAATGAATACCAGGAGAAGCTGGCGGAGATCGCCGATTACCTCGATATCCTTGAGGATTTTGATCGTCTGCTCACGGTTATCCGCGAGGAGCTGGCGGAGATGGTCACCGAGTTCGGCGACGAGCGCAGGACCGAGATCACCGCCTCCCAGCACGATCTCACGGTTGAGGATCTGATCACCGAAGAGGATCGCGTGGTCACTATCTCCAACGGAGGCTATGCCAAGACCCAGCCGCTGTCGGATTACCAGGCGCAGAAGCGCGGTGGCATGGGCCGCGCCGCGCTGTCGGTCAAGGACGAAGACTTCGTCGAGCACCTGCTGATTGCCAGCACACACGCCACCATTCTGTGTTTTTCCAACCTGGGTAAGGTGTACTGGCTCAAGGTCTACCAGATTCCCCTGGCCGGGCGCGGATCCCGCGGCCGACCCATGGTCAACCTGCTGCCGCTGGAGCCGGGTGAGCGCGTCACCTCCATCCTCCCGGTGGAGGAGTACACGCCGGGCCACTTCATTTTCATGGCCACCGCCGGTGGCACCGTGAAGAAGACGCCACTGGAAAACTTTGCCCGCCAGCGCAGCGTCGGCCTGCGGGCGCTTGAGCTGGATGAGGACGACGTGCTGCTCGGCACCGCCATCACCGACGGCAGCTGCGAGGTCATGCTGTTCAGCAGCGAAGGCAAGGTGGCGCGCTTCCGCGAGGAAGATGTGCGTCCGATGGGCCGTACGGCGCGCGGTGTTCGCGGCATCCGCCTCGGTGAGGGTCATCAGCTCATCTCGCTGGTCATTCCCCGCGAGGGTGGTCGTATTCTCACCGTGAGTGAGAACGGCTACGGCAAGCGCACCGATGTCACCGAGTTCCCGACCAAGGGCCGCGGCAACAAGGGCGTGATCGCCATGGCCACGTCGGCCAGGAACGGCAACATGGTCGGCGCTACGCAGGTGTTTGACGGCGACCAGCTGATGCTGATCTCCAATATGGGCATGCTGGTGCGCACCCGTGGCGATGAGGTATCTGTCCTCAGCCGTAATACCCAGGGTGTGCGCATCGTTCGCACCAAGAACGATGAAAAGCTGGTGCGCGTGGCGCCTATCGACGAGCCTGATGAAATCTTGGATGCGCCGGAGGATGGCGATGCCTGATTTTTTGCGGCCGCGTCGGGCCAGGCCCGCCGCGCGTCAGGGCTGATGGCCCGACTGCACAATTTCTGCGCAGGCCCTGCGGCAATGCCCGTGGAGGTGCTGGAGCGGGCGCGCGACGATATGCTCGAGTGGCACGGTCGCGGCCTTTCCTTTATGGAGATGAGTCATCGCTCGCCCGAGGTGATGGGTGTGGTGGAGGGCGCGGAGTCCTGCCTGCGTCGCCTGCTCGACATTCCCGACGATTACGCGGTTCTGTTTCTTCAGGGCGGCGCCAGTACGCAGTTCGCTGCCGTCCCGCTGAACCTGGCGTTGCCGGATACAGCGGTCGATTACCTGGATACCGGGCATTGGTCATTGAAGGCAATCGCCGAGGCGCAGCGTTTCGCTGATGTGCAGGTGGTGGCGAGCAGCGCCGATTCACGCTACACAGATATCCCAACCCGCAGCACCTGGCGCTGCCGTGAAAATGCAGGGTATCTGCACTACTGCCCGAACGAGACCATCGGCGGCGTCGAGTTTTTTACGGTACCCGAGGTCGACGTGCCGCTGGTCGCAGATATGTCGTCAACGTTGCTGTCGCGACCACTGGATGTCTCCCGCTTCGGTGCGATCTATGCGGGGGCGCAGAAGAATATCGGCCCGGCCGGTCTGACGCTGGTCATCGTGCACCGCGAACTACTGGGCCGTGCCCGCGATGCCTGCCCGTCAATGCTGGACTGGACGATCGCCAGCGATAACGGCTCAATGTACAACACGCCGCCGACCTTTGCGCTGTATCTCGCCGCGCTGGTGTTTGACTGGCTTGAGGCCGGCGGTGGTCTGGCCGCGATGGAAACGGTGAACCGTCGCAAAGCCGACACGCTGTACACGGCCATCGATAACAGTGCTTTCTACAGTAATCCGGTAGCACCGGAGTGCCGGTCATTGATGAATGTGCCCTTCAGCCTCGCGGAGGCGAGCCTCGACGGACGCTTTCTGGAGGAGGCCGGGGCAGCGGGGTTGCTTAACCTGAAGGGGCACCGCTCGGTAGGCGGTATGCGCGCGAGTCTTTACAACGCGGTGCCACAGGCCTCCGTGGATGCGCTGGTCGCCTTTATGCACGATTTCGAACAGCGCTGTGCCTGATCAAATGGCGCGGTCTGCACAGGGCGGATTAACATGACGGCGCTGGTGTGACAGGGTTGATGCAGCGTGGCTGACGAGCGTGATCTGCAGGAAGTGCGTGCCGCCATCGATACGATTGATGGCGAGATACAGGCCCTGATCAACCAGCGTGCGCGCTGTGCCCAGCGCGTGGCCGAGATCAAGCTGGCCGATCTGCAGACGGCGCGTGAGCGTGGCGAGGTCGATACCGCCGCCGAGGTGTCCTACTACCGTCCCGAGCGTGAGGCGCAGGTCCTGCAGAGGATTATCAGGCGCAACGAAGGCCCGCTGGACGGCGAAACCGTGGCCTATATTTTCCGGGAGCTCATGTCGGCCTGCCTGGCGCTGGAAAAGCCGCTGCAGGTCGCTTTTCTCGGCCCCGAGGGGACCTTTACCCAGGCTGCCGCGCTGAAGCACTTCGGCCACGGCGCCGTGTGTGTGCCGCAGCCCACTATAGAAGCCGTATTTGCCGAGGTCACATCGGGCAACTGCAACTACGGCGTGGTGCCCGTGGAGAACTCCACCGAGGGCATGGTCAGCCACACCCTGGACAGCTTTATCGACTCACCGCTGCATATTGCGGGCGAGGTTGAACTGCGTATCGCCCATCATTTACTCGTTGCGGCGCACACGGATGCCGCCGACATCACCCGCATCTGCGCCCACCAGCAGGCCCTGGCGCAGTGCCGCAACTGGCTCGACCGGCACTGGCCCGGCATCGAGCGGCAGTCGGTCAGCAGTAACGGTGAGGCCGCACGCCTGGCGGCCAGTACGCCCGGCGTGGCGGCGGTGGCGGGGGATATGGCGGCGGAAGTCTATCGCCTGGCGCCCGTGGCCGAGCACATCGAGGACTCCGACGACAATACCACGCGATTTATCGTTATCGGGCGCGCCGAAGTGCCGCCCAGTGGTCGCGACAAAACCTCCATCATCGTTTCCAGCCGCAACAAGCCCGGTGCATTGTTCGCACTGCTCGACCCGTTCCGACGCGGCGGTGTCAGCTTGACACGTATCGACACCCGGCCCTCGCGCACGGAGAAATGGGCGTACGTATTCTTCATCGAGTTCGAGGGCCATCTGAAGGATCCCAACATCCGCCAGATCCTCGATGAGCTTGAGGAGCAGTCCATTCTGCTCAAGCCACTCGGTTCCTATCCGCGGGCCGTGCTCTGAATGTCCGTCGCTGTCATGTCTGAGAATCCGGCGCCGACAGTCGCGATTATCGGGCTGGGCCTGATTGGCGGGTCACTGGCGCTGGCGCTGCGGGCGGCGGGGGAGGCGGGAGAGCTGCTGGGATTTGATACGCAACCCGACGCCATCGCCGAGGGCCTCGCTCGGGACGTGATTGATCGTGCGCTGGCGTCGCCACGTGACGCGCTGGCGCAGGCGGATATCGTTGTCCTGTGTGTGCCGACAGTGGTGGCCGCCGACCTGCTGGCGGATCTCACCCGGGTGGCCGTTCGCAGCGGATCGTCGGCCATTATCACCGATGTCGCCAGCGTCAAGGGCGGGCTGGAGGCGCGCATGCTGGCGCAGCACGGCTGCGTGCCGCCGCGGGTGGTCCTGGGGCATCCTATCGCGGGCTCCGAACGCAGTGGCGTGGGTGCGGCCCGGGAAGGGCTGTTCAGGGACCATCTTACGATTCTCACCCCGGACGAAAATACCGAGGCCGACGCCCTTGCCGATGTCAGCCGTCTCTGGCGCGCGGCGGGTGCCAGCGTGGTGTGTATGGCGGTCAGCACGCATGACCGCATGCTTGCCGCCACCAGTCACCTGCCGCATGTGCTCGCTTACTGCCTGGTCGATACCCTGGCCAGGTCGTCTCACAGCGAAGATGTCTTTCGGTTTGCCGCGGGCGGCTTCCGCGATTTTACCCGCATTGCCTCCAGTGATCCCGTCATGTGGCGCGATGTGGCGCTTGCCAATCGCGGGGCGTTGCTGGAAGCTATCGATGATTTTGCGCAGCATCTCATTACACTGCGGGCAGCGATTGATGCCGGTGACGGCGACGCGCTGCTGCAGACATTCACGGCGGCAAAGACCGCGCGGGACGGCTTCTCTGCGCTGCAGGCCAGGCGCGACCAATCCTGACCGCATCACCCGATACCGGCACCGATAGCAGGACGGGTCTTAGGAAGAGCAAAACTATGGAATTCAAGCTGTTTCCCGGTGGCACCATCAGCGGTGAGGTTCGCGTGCCCGGCGACAAGTCGATCTCCCACCGTGCGGTCATGCTGTCGTCCATTGCCGAGGGCGAGTCGTGTATCCGCGGCTTCCTCGAGGGTGAGGACGCGCTGGCCACACTGGCGGCCCTGCGCGCCCTGGGCGTAGAGATCGCGGGTCCCGACAGGGGCGAGCTCCGCGTCGTTGGCGTCGGACTCGCGGGTTTGCGCGCGCCGTCCACAGAGCTCGACATGGGGAATTCCGGCACCAGCATGCGGCTTCTCAGTGGCCTGTTGGCTGGCCAGCCCTTCGCCAGCCGATTGACCGGGGACGCCTCTCTGTGCCGACGTCCCATGGCGCGGGTCATGCAGCCGCTGGCCCAGATGGGAGCCCACATTACCGCCGCCGAGGGAGACCGGCCACCGCTGCAGATCGACGCCGGCGGCGGCTTGCGGGGTATTCATTATCCGATGCCCATCGCCAGTGCCCAGGTCAAATCCTGTCTGCTGCTGGCCGGGCTTTACGCCGAGGGCTGCACCTCGGTGACGGAACCGGCGCCGACCCGCGATCACACGGAACGCATGCTGCGCGGTTTCGGCTACGAGGTCACCCGCGACAACGACGTTATTCAACTGCGTGGCGGCGGCCGGCTTACCGCCACCGATATCGACATCCCGGCAGATATCTCGTCTGCCGCGTTCTTCATCGTGGCGGCGACCATCGCGCCGGGTTCCGAGCTGCTGCTGACCCATGTCGGGGTGAACCCCACGCGCATCGGCATTATCAGCATCCTTACCCTGATGGGTGCCGACATCACGCTTATCAACGAGCGCGATGTGGGCGGCGAGCCCGTAGCCGATATCCTGGTGCGCCACGCGCCGCTGCGCGGCATTGCTATTCCCGAGGATCAGGTGCCCCTGGCCATCGATGAGTTTCCGGTCCTGTTCATCGCCGCCGCCTGCGCCGAGGGGCGGACGACGCTGAGTGGCGCCGAAGAGCTGCGGGTCAAGGAAAGCGATCGCATTGCCAGCATGGCGGAGGGGCTCAGCACCCTGGGAATCCGCAACGAGCCGCGTCCCGACGGTATTGTCATAGAAGGGGGCGCTCTCGATGGCGGGGTTATCCATACCCATCATGATCACCGTATCGCGATGGCGTTCGCCGTGGCGGCGCTGCGCGCCGAGCGCGAAATTTACGTCACGGACTGCGATACCGTTGCCACGTCCTTCCCCGGCTTTGATGCCATGGCGCGTGGCCTGGGTCTGCAGATTTCCACGCAGGCGGGGCAGGCATAATGGTGTCGTGGCCGGTGATTACGGTGGACGGACCCGGAGGGGCGGGCAAGGGGACGCTGTCGCGCATGCTCGCGGATCACTTTGGCTGGCACCTCCTCGATAGCGGCGCGCTGTACCGGATTACCGGCTACGCCTGCCTGCAGGCAGGGGTGGACTGGGCGGACGAGCCTGCGGTGGCAGAGGTGGCGCGACAGCTCGATACACGCTTCGTGACGCGAGCCGATGGCGAAGTCGGTGTGCTGTATGCCGGTCGCGACGTGACGGCGGCGATTCGCTCGGAGGACGGCGGTCGCGGGGCGTCGGTGGTAGCCGCGCTGCCGTCGGTACGTGACGCGCTGCTGGAACGCCAGCGCGACTTTCGCCAGGCGCGGGGTCTGATCGCAGACGGCCGCGACATGGGGACTGTGGTTTTCCCCGACGCGCCCCTGAAAATCTTCCTCACCGCGAGTGCAGAGGAGCGCGCGCGGCGCCGCTACGAGCAGTTGCGGGGCAAGGGTGAAAGTGTTAGTCTCCCGCGCCTTCTTGAGGACATCAAGGAACGCGACGCGCGCGACAGCAGCCGCGCCGTTGCGCCACTGGTACCTGCCCGTGATGCCGTAGTGATTGACAGCACGGCAACACCGGCCGACGCCGTATTCGAGGCTGTCCTGCTTGAGGCATCCCGGAGAGGCCTCAGCGCCTGAGGCGCTGTCAGTCCCGCTCCGGCAGCTAGCGCAACAGACCACAGCAGCGCTATAGGGTACAATACGACAAGTGCCGCCTGATCACGCCGCCAATCCAGTCCGGGCGGTTCAGGTGGAGTTTTTCATGAGTCCCGACCCGGCTGGAGGGTTGGTTGCAGTGTTATTACTGCGCATCTTTACAGACAGGTAATGTGTAATGAGCGAATCGTTCGCCGATCTTTTTGAAGAAAGCCTGAAAACCGTTGATATGCAGCCAGGTGCTATTGTCACCGGTGTTGTCATTGATATTGATAATGAGTGGGTCACCGTTCACGCAGGCCTGAAGTCCGAGGGCGTTATCCCCCGTGCACAGTTTATCGACGCGTCGGGCGAATGCAGCCTGAGCATTGGTGATGAAGTGCAGGTGGCGCTGGAGACTGTCGAGGACGGTTTCGGTGAAACCAAGCTGTCACGCGAGAAGGCGAAACGCGCCGAATCGTGGAAAGAGCTTGAGGCGGCGCACGCGGCAGATGAGGTTATCAAGGGCCACATCAATGGCAAGGTCAAGGGCGGCTTTACTGTCGACATCAACACCATCCGGGCCTTCCTGCCGGGCTCGCTGGTCGACGTCCGTCCGGTGCGCGATACCGCTCACCTGGAGAACAAGGAACTCGAATTCAAGGTCATCAAGCTCGACCAGAAGCGCAACAACGTTGTCGTTTCCCGTCGCGCCGTCATGGAAGCGGCCAACAGCGTCGAGCGCGAAGCGCTGCTGGAAAGCCTGCAGGAAGGCATGACCATCAAGGGTATCGTCAAGAACCTCACCGATTACGGCGCCTTTGTCGATCTCGGTGGCGTCGACGGCCTGCTGCACATTACCGACATGGCGTGGAAGCGCATCAAGCACCCGTCCGAAATCGTCGAAGTCGGCCAGGAAATGGACGTCAAGGTGCTCAAGTTCGACCGCGAGCGCAACCGTGTGTCCCTGGGCCTCAAGCAACTGGGCGAGGATCCCTGGGTCGAGATTACCGGGCGCTACCCGGAAGGCAGCCGCGTTCTGGCGCGCGTCACCAATCTAACCGACTACGGCTGTTTCGCCGAGATCGAAGAGGGTGTCGAGGGTCTGGTGCACGTCTCAGAGATGGACTGGACCAACAAGAACGTCCACCCCTCCAAGATCGTGCAGGTGGGTGACGAGGTCGAGGTCATGGTGCTCGATATCGACGAGGAGCGTCGTCGCATCTCGCTGGGTATCAAGCAGTGCCAGCAGAATCCCTGGGACGCGTTTGCGGCCGAGCACAGCAAGGGCGACCGTATTTCGGGCAGCATCAAGTCGATTACCGACTTCGGTATCTTCATCGGCCTCGAAGGCAATATCGATGGCCTGGTGCACCTGTCCGACATCAGCTGGAACGAAGTCGGTGAGGAAGCCGTGCGCAGCTACAAGAAGGGCGACGAGATCGAGACGGTCATTCTGTCCATCGATCCGGAGCGCGAGCGCATCTCGCTGGGCATCAAGCAGCTGGAGGATGATCCCTTCTCCAACTACGTTGCGGTCAACGATCGTGGCACGATCGTGACCGGCGAAGTGACTGAGGTCGACGCCAAGTCGGTTACGGTCAAGCTGGCAGAGGAAGTCGAGGGTGTATTGAAGGCCTCCGACATCAGCCGCGAGAAGGTTGACGATGCTCGCTCCCAGTTCAAGGTTGGCGACAGCGTGGAAGCCAAGATCATCTCGGTGGATCGCAAGAACCGTACCCTGGCCCTGTCCATCAAGGCCAAGGACTTCGACGACGAGAAGGATGCGGTCAAGTCGCTCAAGGAAGAAGAGCAGAGCTCGCCCGGTACCATCGGCGATCTGATCAAGCAGCAGATGAACGAGAAGTAAACGACGGCTGTAGTGCCGGGCCCCTGAGGGGGCGCGGCAGCGCGAAAAAGGGCCTTCGGGCCCTTTTTTTTGTTAAAAAATAAGCACTTGTATCGCTGTTGCGGAAAGTACAGAATACGGGGTCACGGTGGGCGCAGCCCCGCAATTGACGGCAAGGGCGAATCACGCATGACCAAGAGCGAGCTGATCGAGGCGATAGCTGCACGGCAGACACAGCTGTCCACCAAGGACGTTGAGCTGGCGATCAAGACCATACTCGAGCACATGTCACAGTCGCTGTCCTCTGGCGGACGCATTGAAATCCGCGGTTTCGGCAGCTTTTCACTGCACTACCGCGAGCCGCGGCGCGGCCGTAATCCCAAGACGGGTGATACGGTACAGCTGACCGGCAAGTATGTTCCCCACTTCAAGCCCGGTAAGGAACTGCGTGAGCGCGTCAACCTCGGCTTGCAGTCCGGACTGTGAACATTCTGCGCGGCATGACCGCAATCGTTGTAGGCTTCGCCATGGCAGGCGTGGGCGTGCTGTTCGCGCTGCAGAACGACATTGCCGTGCCGTTGGATCTGCTGGTGTATCGCCTCGAGCCCCGCAGCCTGGCGCTCTGGGTCCTGACCGCCTTTGCGCTGGGCGGGCTGTGCGGTGTGCTGGTAGCCAGCGTGGTCTCCCTGCGCCTGCGCACCCGCATGCGCCTGCTCAACCGGCAGCTGATCCGGGCTCAGAGAGAGGTGGACCGGCAGCGCCATCGCGGGATAGTCGCCCGTGATTGATGCTGGTACGCGGGGCCCCGGGTCGCCGGTCATCGTTGCCCTGGATGTTGCCGATGCCGGCGCGGCGCTCTCGCTGGCCGGTCGACTCGATCCGCAGCTCTGTCGCGTGAAGGTGGGCAAGGAACTGTTCACCCGAGCGGGTCCGGCCGTGGTGGAAGAGTTACAGCGTGCCGGTTTTGAGGTGTTTCTGGATCTCAAATTTCACGACATCCCCAATACCGTGGCGCAGGCCCTGCGCGCTGCCGCGGACCTCGGTGTCTGGATGGTCAATGTGCACGCTGCGGGCGGCAGGCGCATGCTCGAGGCTGCAGTGCAGGCCATGACGGCCTGCAGCCGTCCGCCGCTGCTGATCGGGGTGACTGTGCTCACCAGCATGGATGCGTCCGATCTCGCTGAACTGGGCTATACGGAAACAGTGGCCGAGCGCGTCCAGCGACTGGCAACGCTGACCGCGGATGCCGGCCTCGACGGCGTGGTGTGCTCCGCGCAGGAGGCGCCGGCACTGCGGTGTGCCTGCGGCGAGGCCTTTGCGCTGGTGACTCCGGGAATCCGCATGGCGGGTGACGACGCGGCAGACCAGCGGCGCGTGGTGACGCCAGCCGCGGCCATGGCGCTGGGCGCCGATTACCTGGTGATCGGCCGTTCCGTGACCTCGTCTGCGGAGCCCGTTACGGCCCTGAACGCGATTCTTGCAGAGATCTCTGGTAGCGCCGCGTAGCCGCGGCGGCTGTTTTTCGTCAGATCGGTGCATGCTCTGCAGGCGCCTCACGTCGCCTGCTAGTCTTGGAGATACCGCAGCTGCCGGGAGGGTGGCTGCAGCCTGCCGTGCATCCCGCCGGCATGGCAATACCGTCATGGAGACGACGCAATGAAAACACTGACGCTGTTTGCACCGACGACCGACGCCTCGGTCGGACTCTTTCCCGTGGCCGACGCAGGCCTCATACCCGACCTGGGCCACTTGCGCAGCCCTGCCCGTCTGGCCGGCCCCGCCATACCCGTCACGTATTCCCTGCGGGCGTTCGCCAGTGGCGTGCTGCTGTTGATCGCTCTGGCAATGGCCGGACTGTGGGTGCCGGGTGTCCAGGCGCAGGAGGCGCCGATCGACAAAATGCCCCTGGTAAATATCAATACCGCGGATGCCGAGGAGCTGTCGTCGGTGTTGCAGGGGATCGGTCGGGCGCGTGCCGAGGCTATCGTGCAATACCGGGAGATGTACGGCCCGTTCGAGTCCATTGAAGAGCTCATGGATGTCAGCGGCGTGGGGGAGACGACCCTGGCGCGCAATCGGCAGGCAATAACGCTGGAATGAGTCGACGACATCCGTATCATGACCGCAGGCTGCTGCCGCCGGATGTTTCGGCGGCAGTCACTTACAGGGTGTCCGATACGGGGGCGTCAATCGTTTGAAGTGTGTTGTAACCGGGGCCACGGGTTTTGTTGGCCGCGCGGTGTGCGAAGCGCTGCTGGCAGCGGGTCACGAGGTTGTCTGCGTGGTGCGCGCTGCCGGGAGGGTGCCTCCTTCCGTGCCGCACCTCGTTCAGGACTTCTGCAGGCCACTATCGCCGGCGCTGTCGCTGCAGGGGGTTGACGTGGTCATTCACGCCGCGGGTATAGCCCACCAGCAGGCGCCCACCGCGCGACATGTGGCGGTCAACGAAAGGGCAAGCATTGCACTGGCGCAGCGCGCCGTGCGCGACGGTGTTGGTCGCTTTATCTTTCTCAGCAGCGTCAAAGCCATGGGCCCTGCGGAGGGCACGGCGCCGCGATCCGAAGAGGAGCTGACAGCGCCTGTCGTCGCCTATGCCAGCAGCAAGCGTCGCGCGGAAGTTGCGCTGGCGCAGGTGGCCAGGGAGTCGGGAATGCAGCTCGTGTCGCTGCGTCCCGCTCTCGTTTATGGCGCGGGTGTCGGCGGCAATCTCGCCTCGCTGATCGCGTGGGTGAAGCGCGGCCTGCCCCTGGCACCGGAAGCCGGGCAGCGCTCTATGGTGTCACGCGACGACCTTGTCAGACTGATCAGCCGCCTTGTTGCCAGCGATGCCGCGCCGCTGCCGGAGGCGGGCGCAGTGTGGAATGTCACGGACGGGGAGGCCTACAGCACGCAGCGGCTGATGCTGGCAATTGCGGGTGCAATGCAGCGTCCGGCGCCGCGGCCTGTGTTGCCGGCTGCCTGCTGGCGGGTTCTGGGTGCCTGTGCCGACCTGCGACGTGGCGCTTTCACGGGCGCAACAGCCGCAGCACTCCTCGGTTCCGACCTTTACGACGGCAGCGCGGTATGTTCCGCAACGGGCTGGCGGCCACGGCAGCGCTTTGAGGATGTGGCGCCGGCGATGGTGGCGACTGCGCAGCGCGCATGACCACTGCGCTGGTCGTTTTGCTGGTCGCCATGGCCGTCGCCGCGGCCTTGTGCGCGGTTTATCGATGGTGGGCTGCGGCAGCTGGCTGGCTGGCACATCCTGACGCGCGCAGCTCGCACCGCGTGGCGACTGTCAGCGGCGCCGGCATCGCCGTATTGGCGGCACTCTTGCTTGCGCTGCTTGCGGTGGGCCCCGCCATGCCCGATGCCGTCCTGGTCGTGCTTGCCACCAGCGCTCTGCTGTCGGGGGTGGGTCTGGCCGACGATCTGGCGCCTATGGGCGTTCGTTTGCGCCTGGGGATTTATACGCTGGCAGCGGCACTGACGGCTGTCTGGCTCTGTCATCCCGGGCAGGCCCTGTCAGATTGGGCGCTGGTCGCACTCGCGACACTCTGGATTCTCGTTTTCATCAATCTTTTCAATTTTATGGATGGTATTGACGGGCTGGCGGCACTGCAGGCCCTGTCAGCTGCTGTGGCGCTCGGACTGCTTGCTGCGCTGCAGGACGCTGCTGGCTGGTATATTGCGTTCTGCAGCGCCACAGCGGGTGCGTTCGCCGGCTTTCTGTTCTTCAATGCCCCGCCGGCGCGGCTTTTCATGGGCGACGCAGGCAGTATTCCGGGAGGCTATCTGCTGGCATCGCTACTGGTCGCGGGGTGGTGCCTTGAGAGCATTCCCGCGTATCCGGGGCTGATACTCCTCGCGCTGTTCATTACCGACTCGCTGACCACGCTGGTATTTCGCGCCTGCAGGCGGGAGAGACTTTGGCAGGCGCACCGGCAGCATCTGTATCAGCGCCTGGCGCGTCGCTGGCAGTCCCACCGGCGCCTGGATCTGTTGTTCATCGTCCTGCAGTGGTGCTGGCTGGTGCCGCTGGCCCTGATTGCCACCCGCCAGCCGGAAAATGCCGCGCTGCTGTGCGTTCTCGCGTACCTGCCGCTGTTGATCACCATGGTCAAATTACGGTCAATACAGTAAAATCCGCGCTCAGACCGGTCGTAAAACACAGAATTACCGGCAGGCGCCCCAACCAGCGCGGAGTGACAACTTGGTCAAGAAAGCAGCGGTGCGTCTGCTTCGGGCCGGTGCCAGTATCTGGCGCTGCGTGCGAGACGCCACTGGAAAGCTCGTTGAGCTGCCACGTAATATCAAGCAGGCGGTTGTTCTGCTCATCGATATGGGCTTCGTGGCAGGGGCGATGTGGGTGGCAGTTGCCTACCCCTCGGGTATCACCTCGGTACAGCTCGGCATGGTGGAATTCGCCTGTGCCGCACTCACACTGGTCGCCAGCGCCATTATCTTTCTGCGTCTCGGGCTCTACCGCGCCGTCATCCGCTTTATGGGCCAGCAGGCTATCTGGGCCATTATCACGGCGGCGAGCTATTCCACACTGGTCCTCGGGGCGGCTGTTTTCTTCACTCGCGCCGATGTGCCAAGGGCCATGCCCTTTGTCTACTGGGCGCTGGTCATGTTCAGCGTGGGGGGGTCGCGACTGGTGGTGCGCGCCTATTACCAGTCCAAGCTGCGCTCGAGCTCCAAGAATGTCCTTATCTATGGCGCGGGAGAGTCCGGCCGCCAGCTGCTGACAGCGCTGCATCACGGCGAGCAGTATCGCGTGGTGGCTTTTGTTGACGACGATCCGCAGTCCCAACACTCCGTCATCAATGGCCTGCAGGTGGTCAATCCACGCGATATCGAGCCCCTGATTCAGGAGCACAGTATCACCCAGGTGCTTCTTGCCATTCCGTCCGCCACCCATGATCGTCGTCGGGAGATCATCAATTCCCTCGTGGGACTGCCGGTGCACGTGCGCACCGTGCCGAAGATCAGCGAGCTGGTGTCCGGCGTCGCGAGCGTCAACCAGATTCAGGATATCGACCTTGACGACCTGCTTGGTCGCGACCCGGTGCCGCCGCATCCGGAGCTGATCGATCGCTGCATTACCGACAAGGTTGTCATGGTGACCGGCGCCGGTGGATCGATCGGCGCCGAATTGTGCCGGCAGATTCTTGCCGCGGGACCGCGGGAGCTGATTCTGTTCGACAGCTCCGAGTACGCGCTCTACAGCATTGAGCGGGAACTCAAGGATCTGCAGTCCCGCGGCGCTCACTATGTCGAAATGGCCTGCCTGCTGGGCTCGGTGCGCGACCAGCGCCGCCTGGAAACCGTTTTCCGCACGTTTTCGGTGCAGACGGTCTATCACGCCGCCGCTTACAAGCATGTGCCCATGGTGGAGTACAACGTGGCCGAGGGCGTTGCCAACAATGTGTTCGGGACCTGGCACGCCGCCGAGGCAGCGCGCAAGGCGCGGGTCGAGACCTTTGTGCTGATCTCCACCGACAAGGCCGTGCGCCCGACCAACATCATGGGCGCCTCCAAGCGCTTTGCGGAATTGATCCTTCAGGGACTGGCGCAGGAGGAGGTCGGTACGCGCTTCTGCATGGTGCGCTTCGGCAACGTCCTCGGCTCTTCAGGATCCGTGGTGCCGCTGTTTCGCGAACAGATTGAGAACGGGGGCCCCGTGACCGTGACGCATCCGGAGGTGTCGCGCTACTTCATGAGTATTCAGGAGGCGGCGCAGCTCGTGCTGCAGGCTGGCGCCATGGGCACGGGTGGCGATGTGTTTGTGCTCGATATGGGCGAGCCCGTGCAGATTGTCGATCTCGCCAAACGCATGATCCGTCTCTCGGGCCATGAGGTCGGCAGCCGGACGCCCTCCCGCAGCGGGCTGGATATCGAGTTCATCGGCCTGCGCCCGGGAGAAAAACTGCATGAGGAGCTGTTGCTCGGCACCTCTGTGAGCGGCACCGGTCATCCGATGATCATGCGGGCTGAAGAGGAGAGCCTGACCTACGACGAGATCATGTCGGCCCTGAAAGATCTGATGGCCTGCTGTGACCGGCTCGACTGCCGCGATATCATCGAAATCCTGGCGGCTGCGGTGAGCGGATTTGCGCGCCACGAAATCCGCCACGATCATCTCTGGGTCAAGCAGGGACGCGCCGGCCGCCGTGCTGCTGCCATCCCCGAGGCGGGCGACTCCAATGTGAAACCCCTGTTCACCGGATAATCTCCACTGACTTGGCGCTTTCGATGCGCCGGTTCCAGATAATTTTCCACGAGGTGGCTTATGGCCGATTTTGATGTGTTCAATGGCGATGCGGATGGTATCTGTGCGCTTCTGCAGCTGCGCCAGGCCGAGCCTCGCGAGGCCACGCTGGTAACCGGGGTAAAGCGCGATATTGCGCTGCTGGAGCGTGTCAGCGCCGCTTCCGGCGACCGTGTCTGCGTTCTCGACGTGTCGCTGGACAAGAACCGGGATGCGCTGTCGCGGGTGCTGGAGGCGGGCGCCTCGGTGTGGTACTGCGATCACCACTACGCGGGCGACATTCCCGCAAGGGATAGCCTGGAAACCCACATCAATACCGAAGCCACGGTGTGTACCAGCCTGCTGGTGAATGGTCATCTGTCGGGTGCCGGGCGCGCCTGGGCGGTGGTCGGCACCTTTGGCGATAACCTGCGTGAGAGCGCGCAGCGCCTGGCGAGCCCCCTTGATCTGTCGGCGAGTGCTCTGGATCAGCTGGAAAATCTCGGTATTTACATCAATTACAATGGCTACGGCTCGGATCTTGCCGAACTGCATTTTCATCCCGGCGATCTCTATCGGGAACTGCTGCCCTACCCGGATCCGCAGGCCTTCATGCAGGAAAACCGTGCAACCTTCGAGAAACTCGAGGGCGGTTACCATGAGGATCTGGCTGCGGCGCGGTCGATAAAGCCTGAGCACGCCGATGAAGTCGCTGCGGTCTATGTGCTACCTGACGCGCCGTGGGCGCGCCGCGTCAGCGGCGTCTATGGCAATGCACTGGCGAACGAGCATCCGGCGCGGGCGCATGCCGTGGTGACGGAGAAGCCCGGCGGCGGGCTGCTGGTCAGCGTGCGCGCGCCACTGTCCAATCGGGTTGGCGCCGATATTTTTTGCCGGAAATACCCCACCGGAGGCGGTCGCGCGGCGGCAGCCGGCATCAATAACCTGGCGGCAGACCAGCTGCCCGACTTTGTCGAGGCCTTTGCCGCCTTCTATGCGGCGCTACCAGAGTGAGCCAGTCACGGCTGCGGGCGCTCGACATAGCGGCTCTCCACGAACGACTGGCCGCCGACAGCCACTGCCTCGGCGCTATGTCCACGGCGCTATTGCTGTTGCACCGCGAGGCGGCGCTGCACTGGTTCATCCTGGTGCCCGCTACGCAGGCGCAGGATGTCACGGATCTGCCGGGTGCGGAGCGCGCTGCGTTAATCGACGATGCGGCGGCGCTGGCTGCCTGTCTCAAGGACGCGTACGGCTACCCCAAGGTGAACGTTGCCGCCCTCGGCAACGTGGTGCCGCAGCTGCACCTGCACGTGGTGGGACGGAAGCCCGGTGACTGCTGCTGGCCCGACCCGGTATGGGGACGCCCTCTCCCGGGGAAGATCTGGGAAGCGCAAGCTCTGGCGGAGCTGCAGGAGCGGCTGCGCAATCGGGGACTGCTGTGCGGCTGATGCGCCGCGCTTTTAAGCCCTTTACTCCTCGACGTCGTCGGTGGAGAGCTGGCCGCTGAATATACGCCGCAGGTGCGCCCAGGACATGCCGATGCCCAGAATGAGCGACAGCAGCACCAGCGTCAGCCAGGTCAGTGCGGCGGTTTCCAGCGTCAACCAGCCAATGTCGATAAACAGCCACACGACTGCAGCGAACAGGGCAGCGACGAGTGCAACCCCCAGCCAGCCTATGGCGAAGAAGGTGGCTCGCAGGAACATGATCCAGCCAATAAGAAGCACGAGGCCGATAATGGCGGCGATGGGCCCAAACCGTGTCTCGCCGCTCAAAACCCAGGTGATATAGGAAAAGGCGGTTGGATTGTAGGTGCCGAAAACCAGCACCGCAGCAAAGAACCAACGGAGAAAAAAACTACTCACATCGAATCTGCTAGCCATATTCATGTTCTCACCGATAGTCTCATCGAATATAGAGGAATCGGCCACATGGGGCAACGACCCGTCCTTCAAGGCGCGGGATTTGCATGGTGCCGGTGGATGGCGTTGATGGCGCGCAGGCGGTCCCGGTCAAGGGTGAGGTCGATGCTGTCGATGTTGGTTGTGAGCTGCTCGAGGGTGGTGGCGCCGATGATGTTGCTGGTGGCGAAGCGCTGCTGGTTGACGAAGGCCAGTGCCATCTGCGCCGGGTCCAGCCCCATTTCCCGGGCCAGCGTCACATAAGCTTCGGTGGCACTTTGCGCCGCCGGTCGCTGGTAGCGGTCGAAGCGTTCGAAAAGCGCCAGCCGCGAGCCTTCCGGTCGGGCGCCGTTCAGGTACTTCCCGCTGAGCATGCCGAAAGCCAGCGGCGAGTAGGCCAGCAGGCCGACCTGCTCCCGGATGGCGATTTCTGCCAGACCCACTTCAAAAGTGCGGTTGAGGAGATTGTAGGGGTTCTGGATGCTGACGATGCGCGGCAGATTCTTTTCCCGGGCGAGGCGCAGATACTCGAGAACGCCCCAGGGCGTTTCATTGGAAATTCCGATATGGCGGACCTTGCCGGCCTGTACCAGTTCGCCCAATGCCGACAGGGTTTCCTCAATGGCGACACCGTTATCGTCACTATGCAGGTAGCCCAGGCGTCCGAAAAAATTGGTCGCACGCTCCGGCCAGTGCACCTGATACAGATCGACGTGGTCCGTCTGCAGCCGGCTGAGGGAGTCATCGATCGCCTGATGTATCTGCGCGCGGTCGAGGCGCGGTCCGCCGCGAAGATGGTCAACGCCCGCGTTGCCTTCAGCGCGCCCGGCAACCTTGGTCGCGAGTACGATATCGTTGCGCCTGCCGCTGCGCGCCAGCCAGTTACCGATAAAGCGCTCGGTTTCACCCTGGGTATCGGCGCGCGGTGGCACCGGATACATTTCAGCCGTATCGATGAAATTCACGCCGCGTGACAGAGCGTAATCCAGCTGCGCCGCCGCGTCTTCAGCTGTGTTCTGCTGGCCATAGGTCATGGTGCCGAGGCAGATCACGCTGACATCGATATCCGTGCTGCCCAGTTTCCGGTATTGCATTGGTTGACGTCCTCGTTGCCGTTAATGGAATCGCGCGGTCAGTCCGCGAGGGTTTCTTCCTGGCGGATCTCGTTTAGCCCGGCCGGGTCCTGGTGAATCACGACATCCGCGCCGGGTATCTCTTTCTTGATGGCAGCAGTCACTTCATCGGCTATGCGGTGCGCCTGACGCAGTGACAGGTCGCCGTCAAGCTCCAGGTGCAGCTCGATAAAGTCCACTCGACCGGAGCTCCGGGTGCGCAGGTCGTGGACGCCATACACGCCGGCGTGACGGTTCGCCGTGTCGCGAACCAACTGCCGTCGGTCCTCAGGGAGTTCGCGATCGAGCAGTTCGCTGAGAGCGTCGCTCATAATGTGGCGCGCGGTGAGCAGAATGTAGATGGCGATGCCGCAGGCAAACAGCGGATCCATGCCCGACCAGCCCAAGTGCGCGAGTATCAGCGCCAGAATGACCGCGCTGTTGGTCAGCAGGTCTGTGCGATAGTGCAGTGCGTCGGCGCGGATGGCGGCGGAATGTGTGCGGCGTATGACATAGTGCTGCAACGCCAGCAGCGCCAGCGTGGCGACAATGGTGAACAGCATCACCGCAATACCGATCTCCAGCGTTGGCAGCTCCCGCGGCGTCATCAGTCGCTTGCCGGCCTCAATGAGCAGATAGATCCCCGAGACAATAATCAGGGTGCTCTGCGCGAGCGCCGAGATGGACTCGGCCTTGCCATGGCCAAAGCGATGCTTGCGGTCGGCCGGGGCCAGCGCGTAGCGCACGGCGAACAGGTTTAGTAGTGAGGCACCGGAATCCATTACCGAGTCTATCAGCGACGCGAGGATGCTCATGGAGCCGGTCTGCGCATAGGCGACCGCTTTCGCCAGAATAAGCGTCATGGCGACCGCCGCGGAGGCATTTGTGGCAAGTCGCATCAGGCGCGCCGCATCGTCGGGGGCTAGAGGTGTCTCGGCCATGCTGGATTGCTTGCCTTTTGAAGCGTTCATCATTATGCCATTGATGGCCTGCTGCCGTTATCAGGTGCCTCGCAGCGGCTGGAATCGGCGCAGTCGCAGCGCATTGACGAGAACAAATACGCTGGAAAGGGCCATGGCGCCGGCGGCAAAGACAGGCGACAGCAGCACCCCTATGGCGGGGTAGAGTGCGCCGGCCGCGACCGGTATCAGCAGGGTGTTGTAGGCAAAGGCCCAGAACAGGTTCTGGCGAATATTACGCAGGGTTGCCTGAGAGAGAGCCGTCGCGGTAGCGACGCCGCTCAGATCACCGGACATCAGAATGATGTCAGCGGCTTCGATGGCGATGTCGGTGCCGGTGCCGATCGCGATGCCGATATCGGCTTCTGCAAGTGCTGGCGCATCGTTGATACCGTCGCCGACGAACGCCAGGCTGCCGTGAGCGTGCCTGAGCTGACGAACGGCGTCGACCTTGCCGTCGGGCATGACACCGGCGATCACGTCGTCGATCTCGAGCTCACGGGCAATGGCCTCGGCCGTGGCCCGGTTGTCGCCGGTAATCATTGCCACTTTCAGACCCAGATCGCGCAGTCTCCTGATTGCCCGGGGTGTGGTCTCCCGGAGCGGGTCATCCACCGCCAGAAGCGCGGCAACGACCCCATCGATCGCCACATACACCGGCGATCGCGCCCGGCTTTCGAGCCGACCGGCGTCGTCGGCGACGCTGTCAATGCCGATGGCATTGCGCGCCATGTAGTCGGCGCTGCCGACAAGCACGGCCTTTCCCTGCACGCTGGCCGCAATGCCGAGACCCGCCTGCGCCGAAAACCCGCGGCTTTCAGGCACGGACACCGCTTCCTCATCGGCAGCGTCGGCGATTGCGCGGGCCAGCGGATGCTCCGACCGGGATTCAGCGGCGGCGACCATCCCCAGCACCTGGCTTCTCTCATGGCCCTCGGCGAGAATCAGGTCGGTAAGAGCAGGCCGGCCCTCTGTGAGGGTGCCGGTCTTGTCCAGCGCCACGACCCGGCAATCCCGCAGCCGCTGCAGGGCATCGCCGCGGCGGAAGAGGATGCCGAGTTCCGCGCCCTTGCCGCTTGCCACAGTGATAGAGGTCGGTGTTGCCAGGCCCATCGCACAGGGACAGGCGATAATGAGAACGGACACCGCACTGACCAGCGCGAACGTCAGCGCGGGTTCCGGGCCCGTGAACAGCCAGGCCAGAAACGTGATGCCAGCGGCGGCCATGACTGCGGGGACAAACCAGAGGGTAACGCGATCAACCAGAGCCTGGATGGGCAGCTTCGCGCCCTGTGCCTGCTCCACCATGTCGATGATCCGGGCGAGTACCGTATCGCTGCCGACGGCGGTTGCACGAAAGGTGAATGCGCCGGTCTGGTTGATCGTCCCGCCGACCACCTCGCTGTCTGCAGACTTCATCACCGGCACCGGCTCGCCGCTGATCATGGACTCATCGACGTAGCTTTCGCCGTCGACGACATCACCGTCTACCGGAATCCGCTCGCCGGGTCGCACTTCGATCAGGTCGCCCCTAGACACGGCCTCGATCGGAATGTCCTCGCTGGATCCGTCGCGCCGGACGCGCGCGGTACGCGCCTGCAGGGACACGAGTCGCGCGATGGCCTGCGATGTGCGCCCCCTCGCGCGCGCCTCCAGATAGCGGCCCAGCAGGATCAGCGTTACGATCACTGCGGCCGCCTCGTAATACACGTTGACGGTGCCTGCGGGCAGCAGCCAGGGTGCGAACGTGGCGATGACCGAGTAAGCGAAGGCCGCCAGTGTTCCCAGCGCCACCAGTGAATTCATATCGGGCGCCAGTCGCAGAAGCGCGGGTATGCCGATGCGGTAGAACATGCGGCCCGGAAATAGCAGCACCAGGGCGGTTAGCACACACTGCAGAGACCAGCTCCACTGCTGACCGATGCTCTGTTCCAGGGTGTGCTGAAACCCCGGTACCAGGTGGGACGTCATCTCGATCAGAAAGACTGGCAGCGTCAGCGCGGCCGCCAGAGCAGTGTCGCGGCCGAGCGTCTGGCGTTCACTGTCCAGGCGCTGCTTGAGCTGCGTATCGCCGCGAGCGTGCGCCGGTTCCCGGCAGCGCGCGGGGTAGCCCGCATTCTCGAGGGCCTTGATCAGGTCACCCGCGCTGGCATCGCCTTCTACGGTCGCGTTCCCCGTGGCAAGGTTGACTGAGGCGTTTTGCGCACCGGGGACCGACAGCAGTGCTTTTTCCACGCGCCCGACACAGGACGCACAGTGCATTCCCTCTACAGCAAGGCGGGTGTCGGCGGTGGCGACGGAGGATGGGTTGTTGGTCACGGTTATCTGGTGGGCGTTGTCAGGGGCCTCGACGAATCAACTCCCTGAGCTGGTTTTCGCCGACGATTACCCAGCCCGGGGCAGGCTCGCCCTCGCCCGCAGGCGCGAGGTGGGGATGACGTCCAACAACGTCGTCCAGGGCGTGCTCCTGATCATCCTCGATGTCGACCAGCAGGACATGGCGGTTGTTGCGGATGGTGTCCTCGAAGCGCTTGAAGCGGCGGTTCTTTTCCTGGAACCCGAGAAAGCCACCTTCCCAGGCACAGAAACCGAATATGACAATCGCCAGAAAAATGAATGGCGTCCAGCCAACCGTTTCTGCCCAGCCCATGGCAAACGTCACTGCGATGACCAGCAGCGCTCCCCCGACGCCGATTGCCAGCCCCCACAGCCCACTGTTGACCACGTCAGATTTCATGACCTCTGCCACCGGGTGCAGGTGGTGCTTTTCGAGCTCTGCATCACTGTTAGTGAGCACATGTATCTGGGGCAGCGTGATGCCCTGTTCCTGAAGCTCCTGCTGAACGGTCTCGAGATCTTCCAGGTTTTCGCCGATGAAATAGTGTCGCTTCATACACGGTTCCTTTTCTCTGATGAAGAAGGTGTGTTCGCTGCAACGTTACGCCCACAGCATAAACAAGGCCGTATGTGTCTACAAGGTGGCGTGGATCGCGTCGACTGTCTCAGGTGGTACGCAACGCGATGTTTGACCTTTTGCACCGTCTTGGCGACAGTAAGTGCTTAATCGTGACTTTAGGAGCTATCGCATGAAAGCGGAAACGGTCGAAGACCTTATCAACTGGACGCGCGATACGCATGGCGTGCTGGCTCGGCTGCTGCGCGAGAACGCCGATCAGCAATCGCGCACCCAATCCGAGTTGTTGATGCGCTATCTGGCCGACCATGAGGCGGCGCTGGAAAAAATGGTGAGCAAGTACGAGGGACGCGCCGACCAGAGCTCGCTGGGAACCTGGGTTTATGACTACGTGACAGAAAACCCGGTGACTATCGACAATCTGGATGCAGACGAACACGGTGAGTCGGACATCGAGGAAATCAGCGCCACCATTTTTGCGGCGCACAAACAGCTGATTGAGCTCTACCGCTACCTGCTCGGTCGCGCGGACACGCCGGAGTTGCGCGACCTGATCGAAGAGCTGCTGGCGCTCGAGCAGCATGAGTCTATGCGCCTGGCCTATCAGGTCAACCGTGCTGCCGATCTCTAGTGGACAATAGGTAAGCCGCCAGTCCGTTAAACTTTGGGCTTCAGGAGTCGGGAAGGTCACGTTTTGTACATTGATCCTGCGTTACTGCCCTCGTGGCTGCCCCTGCTGGTGCTGCTGCTCATCCTGCCGTGGCTGGCCTGTGCCGCCTGGTACGTACCCTGGCTTGCATTGAAGGAGGCGCCGTCCCGCATACACCTGGTGGCGGGGGGCAGCGTTGCCTGCCTGTTCCTCTGGTTGCTGAACGTGCGCGGTATTGAGGATCTGGTATTTCACCTGCTCGGCATGACCACGCTGACGCTGCTGCTTGGCTGGAGTCTGGCCACGTTGTCGGGAACCGTTGTTCTGGTCGCCTACCTTGTCATTTCGGACCTGTCACTCGCCGGTTTTGCGCCGGCCTGGGTCTTTACCGTGGGATTGCCCGCTGCCGTTACCTGGGCCGTCGGTCGCTGTCTGTACCGGTCGGCGTTGCGTAACCCCTTCTTTTTTATCCTCGGCGCCGGCTTTGCGGGCGGTGCCCTGGTAGTACTGGTAGACGCCATTGTTGCACTCTGCCTCTTCAGTGCCGTGGGCCTCGCTACCTGGACAGCACGGGCGCTGGAGCTGTTTCCCGTGCTGTTCCTGATCATGTTTTCCGAGGGCTTTGTCAACGGTATGTGTGTCTCGGCACTCGCCGTGTTCTACCCATCGTGGATGAAGACGCTGGATGAACATTTCTATTTCGGAGAATGACCGCGGCTTGCTGCAAAGATAGCCCTGATAGGAGGCGCAGCCGAGGGAGGCAAGCGGTGTTCGCTGGTCGGCGATCTCGACACCCTCGGCGGTAAGCTGCCTATCCGGCGCGGACCTCTTCCAGCTCGCCGCTCTCGACGTGATACACGAAACCGCGCACCGCATCCTTGTGCGGCACGAAGGGGCTATGCTGTATGCGTCGCATGGACTGCCGGACATCCTCTGCCGGGTCCTTGAACGCCTCTAGCGCGAACGGTGGCCGCAGGCCGGTATCGTCTTCTATCTGCGCCTTCACGGCGTCATCAGTGAAGGTGAGCATGCCGCAGTCTGTGTGGTGAATGAGCATGATTTCCCGCGTACCCAACAGTCGCTGGGAAATCGCCAGGGAGCGAATGACGTCGTCGGTCACTACGCCACCGGCGTTGCGGATGACGTGGGCATCACCTTCTTCCAGTCCCAGCAAACGACCGGTTTCGATACGGGCGTCCATGCAGGCGACCACCGCGATCTGTTTACCGGGCGGCATGGGCGTTTCACCTTTGTCGAAATGCTCGGTATAGCGCTGATTATTGTTGAGGAATTCATCGGTTGCTGACATGGGCTTGCTCCTGACGGATGGTGTTTGTCTTGTGGCGGCAGGTTGCACCGCAGAATGGGACCTGCCGCCACCGTGCGCGATTACTGCTCGAAGTCCAGCGGCGGCGGCCCCGGCGGCAGAATGCCGTCATACGTGTAGTCGCCCTTTCGTTCGGCAAATTCTGTCTTGATCTGATCAACCAGCTGGGGATCCTCGAACAGGTCCACCATGGTCATGGCCAGCGCCTTTGCGGCATGGACCAGTCCCTTGTGTCCCAGCGACATACCACCGGAGGCCACCACGGCCCAGGAATGCCAGGGCACGCCACTCGGCGCGATCGGTGCCGCCAGGCTGATGGTCGGCACCACGTAACTGACGTCGCCAACATCCGTGGATCCGCCGGGCGGGTCATCTTCGGTCTCGCGCAGCGGCTTGACTTCAGCATCCATGCCCACCTGCGGCTTGCCGGTAGACGCCTGCAGTGTCCGGGCAAACCTGAGTTCCTCTTCCGAGTAACTGATGCCGCCCAGTGCCTCGAGGTTTGCCTGCAGTGCCGCACCACCGCTGCGATTCGGCAGCAACTCATGCACGCCGGAGATGAGCGATACCTTGTGTTCCACGTTGGCCAGGATGGCGGCGCCCTCGGCCATTGCCTTAACCCGCTCGTAGACCGGCGTCATGCCCTCGCGACTGCGATCGCGCACGCGTACCCAGATTTTCGCGTAGTCGGGTACTACGTTCACCACCTTGCCGGCATCCATAATGTGGTAATGGATTCGCACCGTAGGCTGGATGTGTTCGCGATAGGCATTGATGCCATGTGCGTACAGTTCGACGGCGTCGCCTGCCGAGCGTCCGTTCCAGGGGTCTGCCGCGGCATGTGCTGATTGACCGTCAAACTCCACAAGAAAATCCACCAGCGCCTGGCTGCTCTGCACGGACGCCTCCAGCTTATCTGCCGGGTGCCAGTCCATCATAACGTCGACGTCATCGAAGGCGCCGGCCCGAATCATCCACAGCTTGCCGAAGAATTTCTCCTCCGCCGGTGTGCCGTAATAACGGATGGTGCCACTGAGCTTCCCGGCTTCAATCTGTTCCTTGATAGCGATTGCCGCACCCAGTGAAGCGGCGCCGAAAACATTGTGTCCACAGCCGTGTCCGGGTTCTCCCTGGGCCAGCGGCGACCGCGTGGGTACCGTGTCCTGGGACAGGCCGGGCAGGGCGTCGAACTCGCCCATGATGCCGATAACGGGCTTGCCGCTGCCGTATTCTGCGACGAAGGCGGTGGGTATCTCGCCCGTGCCGCGGCTTACACGGAAGCCGTTTTCCTCGGCGTGCGCGACCAGCGCATCGGCGGATTGCGTTTCGCGGAAGGCAATTTCCGCGTGGCGCCAGATCTCATCGCTGAGCGCCGTCAGTTCATCGCGGTGGGCATCCACGGCGGCGACGACCGCGGCCTTGCGCGGATTGTCCACGGCAGCGCCGGCGAGGGCGGGAACAAGCAACAACACTGAAAGTAGCAGGCGTAGGCGCTTCGAGCTCATGGTTTCGATCCTGGCGTCTGTAGAGATGGAGAGTAAAGCTACCCGAAGCGCGCCCGGAACACCACTGGCCTTAGCAGCCCTGCAGCGTCGCCGTCACTCTGGCGCAACTCAGGTTCCACTGGCAATGCGGGCATCGCCTGTGAAAAAGAATAAGAGTACCTGCTGGTGATCCGCCTCTCAGAAGTTGTGAAAGACGTTCAGCTGCAGCTGGTTTTTTGACCAGGGGTCGGTGTCCTGGTGCATGACACCGAACTGCAGTCGGATGCTGTCGGACATCCCATAGCCAATGGCGGCGTAGGCCCGATTGCGGTCATAGTTGTCCACGCGCCGGCCGTTGCCGATGTCCTTCTCCAGATTCAGGAAAATTTCGTTGTAGAGACTAAGGTAGATCGCTCCGCGGCCCAGACTGTCCTGGTTCAACGGGTAGTTGAATGCGAGAAAATAACGGAAACGGTTGCGCGTGCTCTGGCCCTCGACGTCGCGCTGTTCCAGGCGCAGCCTGTGCGTGACCTGCAACCGGGATCCGATACGATGCGGAATCAGAGC
>Ga0209944_1000107_pt1 | contig 33895 bp, 30 predicted proteins | sample SalPonR1_C_D2_MG_FD_185701 | JGI IMG/M metagenome (GOLD analysis project Ga0209944, IMG submission 185701) | Salt pond soil microbial communities from South San Francisco under conditions of wetland restoration - Salt Pond MetaG R1_C_D2_MG... ...
CGTGTCCGTCGCCTCGGCTGCCGAACGCCGGCACCAGGACCGCTCCGTTGAGCAGAACGAAGTTGGCGTAGCTGGCCGCCAGACCGGGATCGATGTCGTCGGCACGAGGCAGGGCGATCAGGCGGTACGGCCGGCCCTGCGCGGTTCGGAGCAGCTCGAGCTGGCCGTTGAGCGCCCGCGTGCTCGATGAGTCGGCCATGGTCTGAAACACGATGGTTTCGCGATCGGTGAAGCGCGCCAGGGTGTCTATATGGCCGTCGGTATCGTCTCCGGGCAGCGGGGCCATATCGATCTCGAGCAGGTGGCCGGCATTCAGCCAGGTCTTCAGCTCATGGTCGATTTCCGCGTCGTCCAGATGCGGGGCCCGCGTGCGCATGCAGTGGCGGTTGATCAGGACGGTGCCGTCGCCGTCGCAATCGATGGCGCCCCCTTCCAGTTCAAACAGAGACTGCCTGAAATCGAAATCAGCGAACAGCTCATGGCGCGCCAGCATCGAGTTGACCCGATTGTCCAGGCGTGCGTCGTGGCGACCGCCCCAGCCGTCGAAGTAGAAGTCCAGCGCAAGGCGCTGGCCGGCGCTGCACAGGGTGATGGGTCCGAAATCACGGCACCATGTGTCGTTGTAGCGCATCTCGATATAGTGGAGTCCGGGTCGGTTGCCCAGTCGCTCGCGCACGTCGTGGTCTTCAGGCGGTATCATCAGTATCACGCTCTGAAATTCCAGCGCCGTGAAGATGAACCCGGCATATTCGTGCTGGATTTCGTCGAGCACATCGCGCCAGTCGCCGCCGGCGAACGGCCAGGCCAGAAGGATCGCGCTCTGCGGCTCCCATTCGCCGGGCAACCGATAGTCCACCGGGTGCATGGCGTGGAATCAGCCGTTCGGTCGGTTGCCGGAGGACAGCACGGCGCCGTGATTCAGCACGCTCTCGATGACCAGGTCGTGTTCGAAATACACGCTGTAATCGTCATACAGCCAGCGCGAGATCGGCGGCTCCCCGACCGGCGCGCGACGCTCGTTGGGGTTGCCGTAACGCTGCTCGACTTCGCTCTTGGTCAACCCGTTCTCGGGCAAATCGCGCTGCATCCGCTCGCGAACTTCCTCTATCAGCAGCACGTCGGCTGCGACCGTGCCGGCGGTGACCAGTAATGCAATGACGGCAATCGACTTGAATGTGTTGCGGAACATGTCCGACTCCTGTACTGATTTCCGACTGCGACCGGTTCGTCGGCCGAGCCCGGCGGCCCCTTGATTTCGCGATGAAATATTAGCATACGGGCGTCCCGAAGGACGCCCGAGGCAAAGGCTCTAAGACAGGATTGCGGCCGAGATGAACCGTGGTCCGGAATGCCGCGGGGGCGGCCTAGGAATCCGTGGCCCGGCGGCGAAACCAGATCGACCCTGCCAGGAACAGCATTCCGATGGCCACGCCGATCCACATCTCCCAGGAGACGAAGGCGTTGCCGATGGATTTGAAGCTCATCAGCATCTCTTCTCTCGGTACGAAACTGGGCGCGGTCTGCGATTCGGTGACGATCTGCTCCCACTCGATACTGGCGGGCATGACGCCTCGGCCGATGCGCTCCAGGATCACCCAGAGCAGGTTGAAGTCCGGCAGGCGGAAGTTCGAGAAAAAGCTCCAGAAATGCTGGAACATGCCGATCAGCACCGGCACCAGCACGGCGATCAGGATCGGCAATCGCGGCGCCCAGGACGAGCAGAACATCAACCAGGCGTAGATCGGCAGCAGCCAGAGAGACTGCACCAGGCTGCCTAGCAGCGTCACGGCCCACACCTTTGGCAGGTTGGCCGGGGCCCACACCTCGGTGAAGATATTGATGTCGGCCATCAGGCCGTAACCCGAAGCGATCAGCACCAGCGACAACTGGATAAAGGCGATGCCGCCCAGGTACATGATGGGGGCGGCCACCATGGCGGTCAGGATCTTGGAGGTCACTGTCATCCGGTCGGAGACCGGCAACGATTTCCAGAACAGGATGGAGCGATCGCGCCGGTCGTCGTAGAGACTTCCGGCCAGATAGAACACGACGACCAGGAACATGATCTGGTGAAACAACGACCCGGCCGAAAACATGACGCCGGCCGCCATCAGACGCTGCTGGGCGTCGTCCATCTGGGCATACATGCGGATGCCGTCGATGGTGAAGACCTGCTCGTTGTCGACCTTCGCGCCGATGATCAGCAGCAGGACAGTAACCAGAAGTATGAAGCCGGCGATGATCAAGGGCGTCCACTTGAACGCGACCGGGCTTTCCCAGATTTCGCGCCGGATCAGGACCCAGAGTCTCGAGAACATATGCTGATTCATGCCGCTTTCCCCCCGGCCTCGGATTGCTCGGTCTGATCGTCGGCCTGCTCGCCCATCAGCGCGACGAACAGATCGGCTACGCTCGGCTTGTGGATTTCGCCGAGTTCGCCAAGACGCTTTTGGTCGGCGTTGTCGAACAACATGATGTGGCGGCCGAACAGCACGCGTTCGTGTATCGGGTTCAGTGACCGGGCCTGCTCGAGGCCGTCGGGGCTGACCATCACCTCCGTGTACTGCTCGTAGATATCATCCATCGTATTGTTGACGATCAGCTTGCCGTCCTTGATGAAGATTAGATCGGTGAGGATATGCTCGACTTCCTCGACCTGGTGGGTGGTGATCAGGATGGTGCGCTGCTCGTCGAAGTATTCGTTGAGCAGACTGGTGTAGAACTGCTTTCGGAACAGGATGTCGAGGCCCAGGGTGGGCTCGTCGAGAATCAGAAGCTTGGCGTCGATGGACATGACAAGCGCCAGGTGCAGTTGCACGACCATGCCCTTTGACAGTGTACGTATTTTGGAATGCTGCTTGATCTTGGTTCGTGCAAGATACTTCATGCACTGCTCGCGCGAGAATCGCGGGTGCAGCCTTTCGGTCAATTCGATGATCTGCCAGACTCGAGCCCACCGCGGTAGCACCGCGACGTCGGCGATGAAACAGACATCTTCCATCAGGTCGTCACGATCCCTGGACGGATCCAGTCCCAGCACTTCGAGCTTGCCGCTGAACTTGCTCAGGCCGAGAATCGCTTTGAGCGCTGTGGTCTTGCCGGCCCCATTCGGGCCGATCAGGCCGACGATTCTACCCGCAGGTATATCCAGGTCGATATTGTCGAGCGCGATTGTGCTGCCGTAGTGGCGGCTAAGCCCCTGTGCGCGAATGATGCTTGACTCCATGCGTTCTACTCCCGTTGTTCAGTCTTCAATCTTCAATTGATTTGATCAGCTCGGACGGATCGAGTCCGAGCTTGCTTATCCGTTTTGCAATGCGGGGCCATTCCTCGGCCAGAAAGTGTTCCCTTTCACTCTGCATCAGACGCCTCCTGGCGCCTTCGACGACGAACATTCCGACGCCGCGCCTCTTTTCCACCAGTTCGTCGTCGACCAGCGACTGATAGGCCTTTGAAACCGTGAGCGGATTGATCTGGAAATCGATCGCAACCTGTCGAACCGACGGCAGCGGCTCGCCTTCCTTGAGCGTGCCGTCAAGGATGGCCGAGACCGTCTGCTCGCGCAGTTGCCAGTAGATCGGCTGGTTATCGTCCCAGTGCTGTGCCATCAAAAGCCCGAGATGCTGGGCAGGACCAGAGGCAACAAACCGGAGAAGGTATTGGGTTCGGTACCGCCGACACGTGCAGGAGCGGGCGCTTGACCGGAGACCTCAGCTTCCTGCGCTGAAACCGGGATGGCCTCTTCGAGGTAGACGTCTGCTGTGCTCAACCTGCTGGTTTTGTCGCCGGACACATCCCAGCTCAGCGCAGTAATCAGCCCGACAATCGCCGCTATGGTGGCGATGCTGTGCGGAATATGGAATGGTCTTTGGTTGGTGATCGGCAACATCGGGTGCTCCTTGCGATCTGATCGCATTTTGTCTTGTACTGGTGTATTACTATACTAGCACACCACGACACTGTCAACTGCCTTTGACGTAAATTTCGGTAAAAGCCTGAATCGGCACGCCCAACGCGACACCTGCTGGTATCATTTCGACAAGTCAGTGAACGGGCGGAACCCGCTGCGGTCCATTCTCGAGCAGATCTTCTTTGTCTGCTCTTGAGGACGCGGCGGAAAAGCTGCCCATCACGTCATTCCAAAGACCATTCGGAGTCACTCAAAATGAATCGTAATATTTTCATCATCGCGGCCACCCTGGCGCTTGCGAGCGGTTTCGCGCTTGCCCAGACCGACGAACTGGAAACGCCGGAAGACAGGCTGAGCTATACCATCGGCATGGACATTGGTCAGTCGCTGTCCGGACAGGACATGCCGCTGGATATCGATATCCTCATGCAGGGATTGCGCGCGAGCTATCTCGGCGAAGAGACCCTGTTGACGCAGGAAGAAGCACTGGCCGAACGCGAGCAGTTCATCGAGCGGCGGCAGCAGCAGCTCGCCGAGCAGCGCGGTGAAGAAGCGAGCGTCAATGCCGCAGAGGGCGAGGCCTTCCTCGCGGCCAATGCCGAGAAGGAGGGTGTCACGGTGACTGATTCCGGGCTGCAGTACCGCGTGATCACCGAAGGCGAGGGCGCCAGCCCCGACGCAGACGATCGCGTGACCGTGCATTACCGCGGCAAGCTGATCAACGGCGTCGAGTTCGACAGCTCGTACGCGCGCGGCGAACCGGCCACCTTCGGCCTCAATCAGGTGATTCCGGGTTGGACCGAAGGGGTCCAGCTGATGGAGGAAGGCGCCAAGTACGAATTTTTCGTGCCGTCCGACCTGGCCTACGGTGAGCAGGGTCGGCCGGGGCCGATCGGACCCAACTCGACGCTCATTTTCGAGGTCGAACTGCTCGAAGTCGCCCCGTCGCCGGCGGCCGACGTTACCGACTGACCCGCCTTCAGTGAATTCTTTGCCGTGGCCGGGCCTTCCCGGTCACGGCGACCCCACACCATAGAGAATACCGGCATGGGATCGCTTCAGGATGCTTTACTGAAAAACGGCCTGGCGGAAGAGCGCCAGAAGCCGGACAGGAAAGGTGCAGGCCCTGGCTCAGGGGGTCGCAAGCAGGCGCCGCGAAACCAGCATCACAAGAAAAAGACCGGTAAGCGCCCGACCGGGGCCAAGCCGCAGGCGTCGGATCTGGAGCGTGCCTGGCGCGCCCGGCGTCAGGCCGAAAAGGAAGAGGCCGAACGCGTCAAGAAGGCCCGTGTTGCAGACCAGGAAGCCAGGCGCAAGCGTAATCTTGAACTGGATGCGATTGTCGAGGGCAATGTGCTGAACGTCGACGAGGCCGAGTTGCCGCGTTATTTCGAGCATCTCGGACGCATTCGCAGAGTCTTGTGCACGCAGCAACAGCGGGATGCGATAAACAGTGGAGAGCTTGGCATCGTGAATCTGCGAGGCCGCTATCTGATCGTCGAACCCGAAGTGCTGGCACAATATAAAGCCCTGGCCGACGACCTTGTGCCTGATCTCGGAGGGGCCGAGCCCAAAGGCGACGACGCCGAAAAAGACTATCCGCCAGTGCCCGATGACCTGACCTGGTAGTCACCCGATGCGACCCGACCGACACGAGTCGCGTGCGGCCGCAATTTACTACGATTGATCGATTAATTCAAACTTGGAACAAAGCGACCATGATTCTCTACCGTATCGTAATGACGAGTTTAATCGCACTGGCGCTGGCCGCCTGCGGCGAAACCGAAAAAGCACCGTCCGAAGCAGCTGAGCAGGCCGTGGAAGAAACCGCCGAAGCCGTGACGGAAGTCGCGGCCGAGGCAGATAAAAACCCGTTTTTCGAGATTTCCACGCTCCCCAATCAGATGCCGCCGTTCGACCGGATTACCGATGTGCATTTCGTTCCGGGAATGGAACGGGGTATGGAAGAACACCTCGGTGAAATCGAGACGATCGCGAGCAATCCGGAGCCGCCCACTTTCGACAACACAATTGTCGCGATGGAGCGCAGTGGTCGGCTTCTGAGCCGTGTTACCTCGGTGTTTTTTGCCCTGGTCAGTGCCGATACCAACGATACACGCCAGGAAATCCAGCGTGAAATGACGCCGCGGCTGACCGCTCACAGCGACGCGATTCAGCTCGATCCGCAGCTGTTCGCTCGTATCGAGGCGCTTTACCAGGGTCGGGAGACACTCGGGCTCGACGCCGAGCAGATGCGATTGCTCGAGGATTACCGCCGCGATTTCGTGCGCGCCGGTGCCCAGCTCACGGAAGAACAGAAGACCCGCCTGCGCGAAATCAACGCGGAGATGGCGCGGTTGGGCACCGAGTTTTCGCAGAACGTGCTCAAGGAAGTCAACGATTCGGCGGTCATTGTTGAAACCGCGCTGGAACTCGAGGGACTCAGCGAAGGCCAGATCCAGGGCGCGGCCGACGAAGCCGCCGAACGGGGTCACGACGACAAGTACGTACTGACGCTGATGAATTTCTCCAGCCAGCCTCAGCTGACCTCGCTTGTAAATCGTGAAGTCCGCGAGCGCCTGATGGAGGCCTCGCTCAAGCGAGGCAGCCGCGGTGGCGAGTTCGACAACCGCGAGATCGTCTCCAGCCTGCTCGAACTGCGTGCGGAGAAGGCGAACATGCTGGGCTACGATACGCATGCCGATTTCGTGCTCGAGGAACGCACGGCCGGCACCGTGGCGGCCGTCGACGAGATGCTCGGAACGCTGGCGCCGGTTTCCGTTGCCAACGCCCGCAAGGAGGGCGAAGCGCTCCAGGCGATGATCGATGAGACCGCAGACGAGTCGTTCGAGCTGCAATCCTGGGACTGGCCGTTCTACGCCGAGAAAGTTCGCCAGCAGAAGTACGACTTCGATGAAAGTCAGATCAAGCCGTACTTCGAACTCGACAGCGTGCTGATCAATGGTGTTTTTCATGCCGCAGAGCAGGTCTACGGCATCACGTTCAAGGCGCGTCCCGATCTTCCGGTGTATCATCCGGACGTTCGCGTGTTCGAGGTTTTCGATGCCGATGGCGAGCGCCTGGCGATCTTTCTGGGCGATTTCTATGCCCGGCCTTCCAAGCGCGGTGGTGCCTGGATGAATGCCTACGTCTCTCAGTCCGGGCTTCTGGGTACCGAGCCGGTGGTGGCCAACCATCAGAACATTCCCAAGCCGCCGGACGGACAGCCCACGCTGATGACGCTGGACGAGGTCACGACCATGTTCCACGAGTTCGGCCACGCGCTGCACGGCATGTTCTCCGACGTGGAATACCCGAGCTTTGCCGGCACCTCGGTGCCGCGAGACTTCGTCGAATACCCGTCTCAGGTCAACGAGCTGTGGGCGACGTGGCCCTCCATCCTGGAGAACTACGCGCTGCACTACGAGACCGGTGAGCGGATTCCGCAGGCACTGCTCGATCGCGTGATCGAGGCCGAAACCTTCAACGAGGGTTACCGCACGACCGAGTACCTGGCCGCCTCGATTCTGGATATGTGCTACCACACGCTGCCGGCCGACCAGATTCCGGCCAGCGACGAGATTCTGCAGTTCGAGGCTGATTGTCTCGAGCAGGCCGGCATTGCCTACGATCCGGTGCCGTCGCGCTACCGCACCACCTACTTCTCGCACATCATGGGCGGCTATTCGGCAGGCTATTACTCCTACATCTGGAGTGAAGTGCTGGACGCCGACAGCGTCAAGTGGTTCAAGGAGAACGGTGGACTGACGCGTGAAAACGGCGATCATTTCCGGAATACGCTCCTTTCCCAGGGCGGCAGCAAGGATGCCATGCAGCTGTTCCGCGACTTCGCCGGGCGTGAGCCGGATATCCAGCCGCTGCTCGAACGCCGCGGACTGGCGCCGGTCGAAGGCACGGGCGAAACCACCGGCCCCATGTGATCGATCGGGCGATGCCCGCCGATAGCAATCCCGGAGCCGCCGGGGTCCGATCCCGCGCGGCCTCTATCCAGGCCTCGACGAACTGGCTGACCACAGACCTCGGTGGCGGCCCCCGGCCGTTCAAATTCAACCAGGTCATCGATTTCCAGAAAGCCGGCACCCCGTTTTTTCTGCTTTGCCTGATGTGGTACTACGAGGCTTGGGGGGCGCGGGAATGGGTGTATTTCGCGCTGCACGGCGGCTACGGTCTGGTCTGGCTGATCAAGGACCTTGCATTTCCGGACCCGGCCTGGCAACGCAGGATCACCATTGGCGGTGCTGCAGCTGCGTTTGTTGGGGTGCTTGGCTGGTACTGGGTTTTCGGCTGGCTGCTGATTTCAGGAACTGCCGATGCCGGATATCCGGTACCCGAGGCGGCCTGGTACGGTCTGTGTATCTTGCTTTGCCTGCTGGGCTGCACGATCATGACGTCGGCCGACGCGCAGAAGTACTTCACGCTGCGCGAGCGATCCGGGCTCATCACCGACGGGATGTTTCGCTACATCAGGCATCCGAACTACCTCGGTGAGATGATGATCTACGCCAGCTTCGCGATGATGGTCTGGCACTGGCTGCCATGGTTGGTGCTGGGATGGGTCTGGCTGGGCATCTTTGCGGTCAACATGCAGGTCAAGGAGCAGCGCATGGCGCGCCACCCCGAATGGCCGGCGTACCGCCGCAGCAGTCGGTGGCTGGTGCCCGGCGTCTTCTGAAGCCCAGGGCGTTTCTTTCCACAAGAGATTCGACAGACGTGTCCCGCAATACCTTCGCGACCATTACGCCTTCGGCGCTTCGCCATAACCTGAAGCGCGTTCGTGCGCTTAGCGATGGCGCGCGGATCATGGCAGTGGTCAAGGCCGACGCCTACGGTCACGGGTTGAAGCGTTGTCTGCCGGCATTGGCCGAGGCCGACATGCTGGCCGTGGCGACCATGGATGAGGCACGCGCCATCCGCGCCCTCGAGCCGCGCGCACCGATACTGCTGCTCGAAGGCATCATGGCGGCCGACGAGCTGGAGGCGGTTGCCCGATTGAATCTCGAGATGGTGGTACATCACGAAACGCAGCTCGAGTGGATCGAAGCCTCCGGCCACGCATTCAATCCAAGAATCTGGCTCAAGCTGGATTCGGGCATGCACCGCCTGGGTTTTCCGCTGTCGCAGGCGCAAACGGTGCATGCGAGACTGCAGGCACTGGATGGTGTCGAGGAGGTCGTGCTGATGACGCATTTTGCTTGCGCCGATCAGCCCGGGAATCCGCTGAACCGGCGCCAGATCGATTCGTTCGACATCGCGGTGAAGGGACTTCCGGGTCCCCAGTGTCTGGCCAATTCCGCGGCGCTTCTCAACCTCCCCGAAACCCGCAGGGACTGGATTCGCGCAGGCTTGCTGTTGTACGGCGTCTCTCCGTTGGCCGGACACGACGGACCGTCGCTGGGCCTGGAACCGGTGATGACGTTCGAGACCCGCCTGATCGCGGTCAACGACGTGCCTGTCGGGGATACCATTGGTTACGGCGCCCGTTTTACCGCTGCTCGTGATATGCGCGTGGGCGTGGCGGCGATCGGATACGGCGATGGCTACCCGCGCAACATGCCCGACGGGGCCCCGGTACTGGTCAATGGGCGTGAACAGCATCTGGTCGGGCGTGTTTCCATGGACATGATCACGATCGACCTGAATGGCCAGCCCATGGCGCGTGTTGGAGACCCGGTCCTGCTGTGGGGGGAAGGTCTGCCGGTGGAGCGGGTCGCCGGAATTGTCGGCACGATTCCCTACGAATTGCTGTGCCGCGTGACCCGGCGCGTGGCTTATCGCGAGCGCTGAATCCGGATTCAATAATCGTTGGAATGTCGATCGTTGCGCGCCGGCTCCGCCAGCGTTAAAGCGAGTACTTGCGCAAAATGCCCCTAATCTGGTCGTAGCTCAGGCCCAGGCGCTCGGCGGTCCGCTTGCGATTGCCGTCGGACTCGGCCAGCGCGCGTTCCACGACGGCGCGTTCCTGGGCGTCCAGCCAGCCGCGCAAGTCGTCGGGAATGATTTCCGGGCCGGCAGGGGTCCCGTTGCCTTTGCCGCCCGGCCGCCAGGGCGATTCGAACGGATCGAGCTGCAGCGCCTGAATCGGCTTGTCCGGGGCGTCGTGCCGGTAGACCGCGCGTTCGACCGCATTCTTGAGCTCCCGCACGTTGCCGGGCCAGGCATGGGCGTGCATTTGCCGGATCGCGCTGCCCGAAAACCCGGCAAACAGCTCGCGGCCAAGTTCGCGCGACATTCGCATGGCGAAATGCTCGGCCAGCGGCATCACATCCTCAGGTCTTTCGCGCAGTGGCGGGAGCGTGATTACGTCGAATGAAAGTCTATCCAGCAGGTCGGCGCGAAACCGGCCCTGGGCGGCCAGCGACGGCAGGTCCTCGTTGGTGGCGCCGACCACGCGTACGTCGACCGAAAGGGTTTTCGACGACCCCAGTCGTTCGAATTCGCCGTATTCGACGATGCGCAGGACTTTTTCCTGAACCGCGTCGGAAGTCGTGGCCAGTTCATCCAGGAACAATGTGCCGCCGTCGGCCTGTTCGAAGCGGCCGATGCGCCGGTTTCCGGCGTCCGTGAACGCACCGGCCTCGTGGCCGAACAGCTCCGATTCCAGCAGCGAGGGACTGATCGCCGCGCAATTGAGCTTGACCAGAGGCTGGTCCCAGCGCGACGAGAGAAAGTGCAGTCGCTCGGCGATCAGTTCCTTGCCAGTGCCGCGCTCGCCGACGATCAGCAACGGTCGGTTCAGGTCGGCCGCGCGTGAGACTTGCTCCAGCGTTTCCAGGAACGTGCCGGATTCGCCGATCAGGGGCTGTTCTTCACGCTTCATCGGATGTCTCGGGGGTGTGCGGGCTGCATGGCTCCATTATCCCGCAATCGCCGCGGATTGCCGAGCCCGGCAGAAGTGTCTCCAACAGTGGTGAGTCAGAAGCAGCACACAAAGAGCACGGAGAAGGCAAGAAGGACACAAAGAAAAACCTTCACACTGTGCAACTTCATCCTCTTCGTGCCTTCTTCGCATCCTTCGTGTGACGGCTTTTCAAGCCCGCCGGTGGTCGGCGCTTCTGCCAGAATAGCGCAATGGCGAAAGCAAAAACTCTTTACGTGTGCGGCGAGTGCGGCGCGAGCCAGCCGAAATGGTCGGGACAGTGCCCGGATTGCGGGGCCTGGAATTCGTTGTCCGAATCGGTCGGTGAAGCAGGCGCCCCCCGCTCCGGGCGCGGCGGCTGGACCGGGCAGGCTTCGGCCGAGGTCGTGCGACTGGATTCGGTGCGCACCGGCGACACGCCGCGATTCAGTTCCGGGCTGAGCGAGCTGGACAGGGTGCTGGGCGGCGGCCTGGTTCCGGGTTCGGTCGTGCTGATCGGCGGTGATCCCGGCATCGGCAAATCGACCCTGTTGCTGCAGTCCCAGGCCGCGGTGGCGACCGAGCGCAAATCGCTGTACGTTACCGGAGAGGAATCCGCCGCCCAGGTGGCGATGCGTGCCCGTCGGCTGGCGCTGGATCCGGAGATGCTCGAATGCCTGACGGAAACCAGTCTGGAAACGGTTCTGGCAACAGCCGCGGTAAATCGGCCGGGTTTCATGGTCATCGATTCGATTCAGACGCTGTGGAGCGAAGCATTGCAATCGGCACCCGGTGCAGTGGCCCAGGTGCGCGAATGCGCGTCCAGGCTTGTCCAGTACGCCAAGCAGACCGGTTGTACAGTGGTGCTGGTAGGCCACGTCACCAAGGAAGGTGCCCTGGCCGGACCCCGGGTGCTGGAACACATGGTCGACGGCGTGCTGTATTTCGAATCCGACTCGGGTAGCCGTTTTCGCCTGATCCGATCGGTGAAAAACCGTTTCGGTGCAGCCAATGAGCTTGGCGTGTTCGCGATGACCGACGGCGGACTCAAGGGCGTGTCCAATCCCTCGGCGATCTTTCTGTCCAGCGACGAAGACCCGGCGGCAGGTTCATGCGTGCTGGTTACCCGTGAGGGCACCCGGCCCATGCTGGTCGAGGTGCAGGCGCTGGTTGCGCCCAGCAGCCTGTCTCAGCCGCGGCGCGTGGCTGTTGGGGTGGATCCGGGGCGCCTTGCGATGCTGCTGGCGGTGATGAATCGCCATTGCGGTATCCAGATCAACGATCAGGACGTGTTCGTCAACGTGACGGGCGGGATCCGGGTGAGTGAAACGGCCTCGGATCTGGCGGTTGCGCTGGCGATCCAGTCGTCGTTGCGTGAAGCGCCGCTGCCGCGCGAGCTGGCGGCCTTCGGCGAAGTCGGCCTCTCGGGCGAACTCCGGCCCGTCTACAACGGCGAGGAGCGGCTGCGCGAAGCGGCCGGGCAGGGTTTCACGACCGCGCTGGTACCGCAGGCCAACGTCAAGGGCGTCAAGGCCCGACTGACGATTCGCGGATGCCGTCGGCTGTCCGATGCCCTGGATGCCGCGCGCGAGAGTTGACCCCCCCGAGCCCGCATGAAAGAATCGTGCGGCCGAGTCGAACAGAAAAAACCAAGGAAACCGCGCCGTGACCGAACTGCATCGCCAGCCCATCGCCAAGGTCGATACCGCCTGGCTGCGCATGGAACAGCCGACCAACTTGATGATGATCACCGGCGTGATCGTGCTGCGGGAATCGGTCGACTTCGAAACGCTCAAGGAGGTGGTGGCTTCCCGGTTTCTTGCGTTTCCCCGCTTCCGCCACAAGGCGGTTCAGACCGCGCGCGGCTGCTGGTGGGAAGAAGACGAGGATTTCGAACTGACCTCGCACATCCGGCGCATTGCATTGCCAGGCGATGCCGGCAAGGAGGAACTGGAGGAATTCGTCTCCGAACTGGCCTCTACGCCTCTGGACAAGTATCGGCCATTGTGGCAGTTCCATTTCATCGAAAATTACGCCGCAGGGCCGGCGCTGGTCACGCGCATTCACCACTGCTATGCCGACGGCATGGCGCTGGTGCAGGTCATGCTGTCGCTGACAGACGCCGATCGCCGAAAGTCGACTGCGCTGGTCGAAGCCGAGCAGTGGAAGCGCAGGCGCGTGCGCGAGTCGAACGTCTTCAAGCGGCTGATGGAGCCCGCCCGCGAGGGAATAGACGCGGTGCAGCACCTGGGATATAAACTGATCGAAGAGGCCGGGCACTTGATTCGCGAGCCTTCGCAGGCGACCGCGTACGCGGAAAGTGCATCCGAGATCATGTCGGAGCTCGCGACCATGCTGCTTCTGTCGGATGATCCTTCTTCGCGCTTCAAGGGCAAGCTGGGCGTTCGCAAGAAAGTGGCCTGGACCCAGCCGCTGCCGCTGCTGGAAGTCAAGGCGATCGGCCAGGCGCTGGGCTGCACGGTCAACGATGTGTTGATCGGCATCATGACCGGTGCGCTGCACCGCTACCTGCTCGACTATGGCGAAGACCCGTCGGAACTCGAGATCCGCGCGACGATTCCGGTCAATCTGAGGCCGCTGGAGCACGCACGCGAGCTGGGCAACCATTTCGGCACAGTCTTTCTCGATCTGCCGATCTGGGAGTCCAACCCGCTGGCGCGCGTCTACCGGGTGGCCGAGAACATGCACCATCTGAAGAACTCGAAGCAGGCCAGTGTTTCACTCGGCCTGCTGGCCACGTTGGGGATGGCCCCGGCGGCCGTTCAGGCGGCCGCGCTGGAATTATTCGCGCGCAAGGCCACGACGGTGCTGACCAACGTGCCGGGGCCGCAGAAGTCGCTGTACATGGCCGGTTCGGAAATCGGCCAGATGATGGTCTGGGTGCCACAAAGCGGCTCGATCGGCATGGGCATCAGCATTCTCAGCTACAACGAACAGGTCTCATGCGGTGTGATCACCGACAACAAGCTGGTGCCGGATCCCGAACGGCTGGTGGACAACTTCGCCATCGAGTTCGAAAACCTGCTGCACCTGGTAATGATGCTGGGCCCGGAGATCAACCGTAGCCCGGAAGAGGTCGAAAACCACATCCAGGCCTGGCTGGACCACGCCGGTGAAGGTTGACCCCAACGTGGCATAAATTTTCGGGCCGGAATCGCTGCGCTGCCCGGTATAGCAGCTGTCGTCTATCACGTCGCCTGGTCTGTACTCGCGTTGCCAATCCTCAGGTAGAGTGAAGCTACGCTGCGGTTGGCACCACGCCGTGAAGTCCCCGGAAATACTACTCTCCGGGCTGCCGGTTCAGAAAATTTATGCAACGTTGGGGTTGAGTATCGGAAACCCCGAATTCGATAATCCCTGAAAATCCGCGGATCGCTTTTACTGGTTGAACCGTATTCGCGGACAGATCACGCCAGCGAATTGCTGGCGTAGTCGACGTCCAGGGCCTGCATGGCGTCGATCGGCTTCATGCCGGCGGCCTTCGCGTAGGCGTCGTTTGACTCGTCGACGCGCTTTTCGCCGTACAGCAGATAGAGGCCGTTGCCATATTCTATCCATGCAATCGGCGCATTGGAAATACGGATGGCTTCCCTGAAATGTTCCATCGACTTGTCGCCGCTGGCGCCATAGGTCATCGAGCCGACCAGCTTGCCGACCTTGGAGATCACCTCGGCGTGGTACAGCCCGAGCGCGGTGTGCGCCTCGGCATGCAGCGGCTCGAGTTCGATGGCACGGTCCAGGGACTTCTTGATTTTCCCGCCCAGTCCCTGGCTGAGGGCCTTTGCAATCGAAATGCTCTGGCTGTAGCGGCCCAGGTGATAGGCATGGAAATAATGCGAATTGGGGTTGTCGGGGTCGGCCGCCGTTGCCGACTCGGCGCGCGCTATGCCTGCGGTGTAGATGGCCTGCTTGACGCCGTCGTCCTCTTCCAGGTAATCGGCATAGATTCCCGATGCCTTGTTGGCCACTACGTGGGCAGAATCGCCGAACGCGAGTGCAATGTCCACGGCCGCGGCAAAATTTCCGCTGTGAAACGAGCGCCAGGCGTGCTGGATCGCATCGTTTTTCGGCCAGGGTTCGCGATCGCCGGCATGTAGCCGATCCCAGGCCTTTGCGAGTTTTTTGCCTGGATACTCAAATGTCGCCGAACCACTGGTAAATTCTGCCCAATTGCTTGTATCCATGAATTCTGTTCCCTTCGAGTCGGTTGAGGCGATTCTAAGGCCAGCGGTGCCGAACTGCACCCCTTGCACAGAACCGCGGAGGTTTCCTGGGCGGGTTTGGCCCACATTATTCAATATCCGTCCGCAGTAAAACGAATGGTGAATAAGGCGTGCTTAGTGTGACAGCTCTAAATTCCAGGCCTATATTGCAATACAACAGTCCCGGAAACGGGGCAAACCCGAACCCGAAAGAGGTGAAAGACATGGCCAAGAAGACAGCCAAGAAGAAAACCGCGAAGAAGAAGGTCAGCAAGAAGACCGCCCGCAAGTCGACCAGCAATGTGCAGGATAACGCGCATGAAATCTGGCTCGCCGGCCTCGGTGCATTTGCCCTGGCTCAGGAAGAAGGCTCCAATATTGTTCGCCGTGGCGGCAAGTTGATCAACGAAACCACCGGACAGGTCATAAGCGAAAGTTCGAAGCTTTTCGATCGCCTCGTTTCCGAGGGAAAAAAGCTCGAAGGCAAGGGCCGCAAGATGGCTGAAGATGCCGTTGGCGGTGTTAAGAGCGATGTCGAAGGTCGCGTCGGCAAGGCGCGCGAACAGGCTCGCACGAATTGGGACAAACTCGAAAAAGTTTTCGAAGATCGCGTTGCACGGGCACTTTCGCGCCTCGGCGTTCCGACCTCCGACGAAATCCAGGAGTTGAGCCAGCGGGTCCAGGAACTCAACACGCGCGTTCGCGAGCTGGCCAAGGCGCAGAAGAGTTCGGTTACCGCTCCCAAGACGACCAAGACCACCAAGAAGACGCCGGCTTCCGACGCTTCCTGACAGGATCTGGAGTAGCTCTCCACCCGTCTACCCCGAAGCAGCCGGACTTTGCTCCAGAAGTGCTGCTTTTTTACCCGGGCCACGTGCCCGGGTTTTTTTTGGTTCCGCCTGATGCGCGACCACCTCTATTGCGGAACGCTCATGCACCGCGTCTGAGGCGTTTGGCTCGGTCGGCAGTCCTCGACGTAGCGCTGCTACGCCTGCGGGTCGAATGTGCGCAATGCTAGGAGCCGGCCGGGTTCGTCCGCCGAGGGCCTCGCCGTGCGTCGAACCGAGGCGGGCGAACCCGGCCGGCTCCGGGCTCGAAGCCGCCCTGGGTCGACGGCCAAACAGGGCAGGTGGTTGGTTTCAGCGGTAGGCGTTGGCCAGGTGTTCGAACTGTTCGCGTGCCGGGCCCCGCAGGTAGGGGCTGACCAGGCTCATGACCTGGATGGCGGCGCGGTCGGGGCGGGGCTCGACTTCAGGCTCCATCACCTGGTCGAATGCGATCCAGTAGCTGCTGATGAGCACGATGTTGCGGACGACCGATTCGCGCTCCAGCGGCTGCGCCTCGAGCTGGCCGCTGCGCTCCATGCCCGAGAGCAGATCGGACGCGGTGCGCAACGACAGTTTGAGTATTGCCCGGATGCGGGCGCGGAGGTCTCGGCTCCTGGTGCAGAGCTCGTTGAGATCGCGGTAAATGAATCTGTAATCGGCAATGTTCTCGAAGACCAAATGCAGAAAAAGCCAGGCGTCTTCGACGTCGGCGTGTTCCATGCCGTCTCCGCCAAGCAGCTCGAGCATGCGCTGCTCGTAGCGGCCGAACAGTTCGTCGATCAGGCTCTGCTTGGTCTTGAAGTGGTAGTGCAGGTTGCCCGGGCTCATTTCCAGTTCATCGGCGATCCGGTTGGTGGTCACGTTCGGCTCGCCGAAACTGTTGAACAGCTGCAGCGAGGCTGCGGCAATCCGTTCTGGAGTGCGAGAGCGTGACATGCATCGGCCGCAGGGCCGGCCTCACCCGGTCAGCGAATCGACCAGTTCGATGTAGCGTTTCATCGCGTCTTCCTGGTCCGTGCCCTGGAGCTTTTCCCATGCCTCGTACTTGGCAACGCCGACGAAATCGAAGAAGCCGGGTCGCTCACCGCTGACATCGCCTTCCGCACCCTGTTTGTACAAGGCGTAGAGCTTCAACAAAGTGTCATTATCGGGGCGCTGCTCAAGGGTTTTTATGCGTTCGGATGCCTGCTCGAATTCCTGCTTCAGATCGCTCACTAACCTCTCCCTTTTTTGATTCAGAGTTCAGGCTCTCTTCTTAGCATGAGAAGCCCGGAAGGTCAACGGTATTGCCCGGTCTCGCGGTGCTTCCGAGCAAGGGCCGGATCTGGCGTGTTTCGCGCCCCCGGGCCAATCGGGCCGGGCCGGCCTTGAATGTGAATTCGAATAAGGACTGGCGCTGAATCGCCAACGCCGTTACTCTTGGCAGCCACGACTCAAGCATAAAGCCAAGGAGAACTCCCAGATGAGCTATTTCGTGACTGGCGGGACTGGATTCATCGGCCGCAACCTGATCGACCAGCTGCTCAAGCGTCGCGGTAATATCTATGTGCTGGTACGCCGCGGCTCCAAGAGGAAATTCAACGCGCTGGTCGCTGACCGCTGGAGCGAATCGGGCAAGCGGGTCATTGCAGTGAGCGGAGACCTGACCAGGCCGGGCCTGGGCGTAACCAGGGCTGATACGGACAAACTCCGCGGCAAGGTCAAGCATGTTTTTCACCTGGCCGCCGTTTACGACCTGAGCGCCAGCGCCGAGTCGCAGGAAAAAGTCAATATCGACGGTACGCAGAATGCGATGGATTTTGCCGCCGCGGTGGGCGCGAAATGCTTTCACCACACCTCGTCGATCGCGGCGGCCGGCATGTTCCAGGGCTCGTTCCGGGAGGACATGTTCGAGGAAGCGACCGGACTGGATCACCCGTATTTCCGGACCAAGCACGACTCGGAAGGCCTGGTCCGGCGCAAGTGCGAGATTCCCTGGCGGATCTATCGGCCAGGCATCGTGGTCGGGCATTCGAAAACCGGCGAGATCGACAAGATCGACGGGCCGTATTACTTCTTCAAACTGATTCAGAAATTGCGACGCATGCTGCCGCCCTGGGTGCCTACGCTGGGCCTTGAAGGCGGCCGGATCAACCTTGTGCCGGTGGACTTCGTGGCCAAAGCGATGGACCATATCGCCCACAAGCCCAAGCTGGACAATACGTGTTTTCACCTCACCGATCCGAATCCGAAACGCATCGGCGAGGTGATGAATCTGTTTGCCGAGGCCGCGCATGCGCCGCTGATGTCGATGCGCATCGACGCTCGGCTGTTCAACCTCATCCCGCAGCCGGTCAAGCAGGGCATCGGGATGTTGCCGCCGGTTCGAAGGATCATCAATCAGGTGCTCGGCGACCTCGGCATTCCCAAGGACATGCTGAAATTTTTCAACTATCCGACCAGTTTCGATACCCGTGAAGCCGACCGGGCGCTCAAAGGCTCCGGCATCTCGGTGCCGCCGCTGGAGGACTATGCGTGGGTCCTCTGGGATTACTGGGAACGCCACCTCGATCCAGAATTGTTCATCGACCGCTCGCTGAGCGGTCACGTCCGTGACAAGGTCGTGCTCGTCACCGGCGGTTCCTCCGGGATCGGCAAGGCGACCGCGCTGATGATGGCCGAGGCCGGCGCCAAGGTGATTGTCGTTGCGCGCAAGGAATCGGAACTGAAGGAAACGAAGAAGGAAATCGAATCGATCGGAGGCACCGCATTTACCTACAGCTGCGATCTGGCCGATTTCAGCGCGGCCGACAAGCTCTGCCAGCAAGTACTTGACGATCACGGCGCGGTCGACGTTCTGATCAATAACGCCGGCCGCTCAATACGCCGGTCGATCAACCTGTCGTACGATCGATTCCACGATTTCGAGCGCTGCATGCAGCTCAACTACTTCGGCTCGCTGAAGATGATTCTGGGCCTGCTGCCGGCGATGGAGGAGCGGCACAGCGGTCATGTCATCAACATCTCGTCGATCGGCGTGCTGACCAACGCACCGCGCTTTTCCGCCTACGTCGCCTCGAAAGCGGCGTTGGACGCATTCTCGCGCTGTGCGGCCGCGGAGTTCAACGACACCGGGGTGGCGTTCACCACCATCAATATGCCGCTGGTGCGCACGCCGATGATTGCGCCGACCAAGATATACGAGTCGGTACCGACGATCACTCCAGAGGATGCGGCCGACATGGTCAAGCAGGCCGTCATCTACCGGCCACAACGCATCGCAACCCGGCTGGGCATATTCGGCCAGGTGCTGAATGGCGTCGCGCCGAAGATTTCGGAGATCGTGATGAACTCGGCCTACCGGATGTTTCCCGATTCCGCAGCTGCGCGTGGTGAACACCCGGGAAAAGGCGAAAGCCGGGCTACCCAGGAGCAAATGGCCTTCGCCAGCCTGATGCGCGGGATTCACTGGTAGGTCTGCGTCCGGGCCATGGATAGTCCCGGCTGAGCGGGGAAAATCCGGGGCGTCGCGGGTCGGCCTATCAGCGCAGGATGCGCGGTTGGTTTCCGCCCGAGCGCGAAAGCAGCGTCCGTCTCCGCGCAGACTCTTCGTCGGCCGGCGCGCGCTGGCGCTGGGCCTCTGTCCTGGGATCATTTTGCGGACGCTGTTCGCGGACAGATCTTGAACCTGCAACAGGGCTGATGATTGTTCGATAGCGGTCTTCCGCTACCGCCGAGCGCCGTTGTCGGTTCCGCTCGGCCTGCCGTCTGGCTTGGGCGGCACGCACACGCTGTGCCGCCAGTTGTTCCTGGCGTTGTTCGACGAACGCCTTGTTCCGCTCCGCGACTTCATCCAGGCCTTCAGCTGCACCGACAACACTGATTCCGACCCGCACTTCGTGAAGCTCCGCGTCATCTGAACAGGGAATATCGGAGAACACAATGGTTTCTCCTTCGTTGCAACGATAAACCTGGGCCGACGCCGACACGCCCATCATGCAACCCAGCAGGGCCTGCGATACGGCGGCAATCATTTTCATTCGATTGTTCATCACCTGTCGGACAGTTCAACCCAATGGACGTTCTCGGAAACGTGCGTCGCGTGCCGGGTTGCGGGTGTCGCTTTCGGTGTACGGCTCGAGTCGTTGGAGAATTTTCTGGCTCACCTCGGCAATTTCATGTCGATGGCGGCCGGACGGGATGGCACTGGAACCAATCCATGCCGCCAGCCCGCGATCGACCAACTCGCCCTGCCAATCGGACAAGTCCCTCGGCGGCAGGATCCAGCCGCGCTCGACCAGTCGTGCACACAGGTAAGTGATTCCTTGCTGTGGGCGGATGCTGCCGCGCTTGTTGTAGCTGGGTCTGAAGGCGCGTTCGGCGACCCACGCCGAGAACCTCTTCCATGCGCCGGCATGCGCCAGCCAGGGCACCAGATAGACGGGCTTGGGACTGGCGAGTGCGTCCTGAAATATGCCGGGCGTGCCGCCGGCGATCAGCAGCGCACCGGCATGCTCCAGCACCACGCTGTAAGGATTCCGATTGTCCTCGCGCTGCCAGCGGTAGACATTTGCGTCTTTGCCGGCGTGTTCGGCCAGCCAGCCGCCGGCCGAGGCGGAGTGGCGGGTGGTTACGATCAGCAATCGCGAGTGGCGGCGTTCGGCCCATTCCAGAGCGTCGGCCAACAGCGATTCGAGCGCCTCGCGGCGCCATTCGCCGTGTGGATTGCGCCCGACGATCAGCGCGCTGCGCCGCGACTGGTCCAGCCAGGACTGCCAATCACCGGACTCTACCGCCGGGTGCCATTCGTTGCGGTGCCCGAAGCCGAGCAGTGTGGTGACCCGATTCGGATGCGGCGGCAGGCCGTGATGCTCCATGCTGACCGCGACGCCGGCGTGTTCGGGAACCGATCCGGCATGCCGGCCGATCAGCACCAGTGCCGGAGGATGTTCGCTACGTCCTGCGGCGCGGCGTGCGGCGCGGGTGGCCAGCGTGCCCGAAGCCACCAGGATGCACGGCGGATTGTTCGGGTCGATCACCTTGCGGCCGGTCACCGCGCAGAAGAGTGCAGCGATGCCCCCGCTCGGCATGCCGGTTCTCACCAGTTCGCGTCCGGTGGCCCGCGCAAGCTCCGCGCCGACGGCCTCGGCCTTGCTGCGGACTCGCGCGCGCGGTCCAGCCAGTACCGCAATCGGACCGGCCGGCAGCGGTCCGCCGCGCAGCACGCGGCGGGAGGTGCCGACCCGGCGCGTCAGCCGCCAGCGCGTGCCGGGGTTCAGGCGCTCGGCCAGGTGCAGTTGTTCGATCCAGAAGTGGAGACTGCGGCGCGGTTTGCCGCGTCGAATCCAGACCGGCTCGTGCAGTCCGATTTCAATGCTGTCGGTCAGCGAAAACAGCCGGTCCAGTACCCACGGCAGATCGCTGTCCGGGACCTGCTCGAGCAGGCCGTGGATCGTCCGGCTGGATGCATGCAGGGACGGGTCGCGTCGTGCGCTCAGCAGGTGGGTGATTTCGGGCCCGTCGCTGCGGGCCGAAAGCGCCAGTGCGGTCTCGGGCCATCCCGCTGACGGTCGCATCGCCGAGACCGGCAGGAAATGAGCGTCATCGGCCTCCCGCTCCAGATCGAACCACAGCGATCCGGTCGGATTGTCCTGGTAAACGAACCATTCCGGGAACGGCCGCCACGGCTGGGTGTGCAGCGTGGTGAAGTGGACGCAAGCCGATTCGCCGGGCACGTATTCCTTGTCACGCGCGTTGTACCTGTCTTCCATCTCGCCCCACAGACCGGCCGCGCGGGCGCGCGCCTCGATGCGTTTTCGTGTGGTCTTGACCACGGCTTCGCGGTTCCAGACCCCGGACATTTTCTGACAATCGATCAGCATTACCGAGGTGTCGTGGTCGTTGATCGACAAAAAGCCGGCATTGCCCATGTCGCGATCGAACAGCTCGGCCGGGTCCGTCAGCCAGACCTGGTCGACGTCGTTGTAGATCGCCCGGCCCTGATAGTCGCAGAAATGCGGGATGGCGAAGCGGTAATTGGTAAACCCGGTGATCCAGAAACCGCTGACATAACCCTTGAGTCCCTTGAGCAGGTGAATTTCATAGATACGGCTGGGGTCGCGGTGCTTTTCGACCGACCAAATGAACACGCGCTCGGCGCGGAACTGCCGGCGCTCGGAGCCGAGAAAGATCCGCACCGGCGGCTTGTTGCTGGGGCGGTGGCCGGGATGCACGCCCAGGATGATCTTTTCCGGCCTTTGACGCGTCGCCGGGGTCATGATCGGATCGATGAACGGGGTCAGGCCGCGAACGATTCTTTGCGCGATCAGGGGCATAACGAATTTTTTCCTCGGGTTCAGGAATCGAAATGATAGCGCTTCCAGCGCCTGTGGTGCCAAGCCCACAGTCCGGGATAGCGGATGATCTGGTTGTGCATCGATTTCAGCATTGCGTCCAGCATGGTCTCCGGCGTGTCGGCCACCAGTGGCGGATGCACTCGAAAATGCCAGTCCGGCGTCGCGGCCTCGGCGTGAACGGGGATGACAGGGGCGCCCGTTCGCACCGCCAGACTGGGAATTCCGCTGGGCATTCGGACGGTTTTGCCCAGAAAGCGCCGCTCGGCGCCTTCGCCCTTGTTGGCCTGGTCCATCAAGACGTACAGCATGCCGCCAGAGGACAGGATCTTGATCATCCGGCGGAAACTGCGGGTGGGATTGTCCCGGTCCAGCGCAAGGGAACGGCAGCCGGCACGCTCGAGGCTGCGTGCAAGCAGGCCCGGCGGCAAGCGCCGCGGGTCCCGAAAAACGACGTGCACGGGGAACCCGGCGCGCGCCAGTCGCGCGGCCATCAGGATGCCGTTGCCCATGTGCATGCCCAGCAGGATGCTTCCGCCGCCGTCGCGCCCGGGCTTGCCGAGTCGCTCGGACTCTTCGATATGCACGGTATTGACGAGCGCGTCGGCATCGCAGTCCGGGTGGGCCAGCGCGATGCTTTCGAACACCGCGCGATCGTTGTCCCGGAACGCTTGACGCAGATAGGCGCCGGCGTCGCGTTTCGAGACATTCAGCGCGCGCGCGACGTCGGCTCTGAGCCGGCCGTTGAACGGCCAGGTCAGCCAGTAGTGGGCGTGGCCGATCAAGCGGCCGATTCGCTGTATGCGCGTCGGTCCGCCGCGACTGGCCAGCCCGCTCAGGGCGATCGTGAGGCGGCTGGCAAAGCGTCGCCTGATCTTTCGCACGGGCCGCGCACTCATGCGTGCGGCGGCTCGACTTCGATCCGCCCGTCGCAGACGCGATAGATCCTGTCTGCGAGTTCAAGCATACCGGGCTGATGGGTGACCGCCAGCATCGTCAGCTCGCCCTTCAGATGGCCAATGGTTGCCAGTACCGCCTGTTCCGAGGCCTGGTCGAGATTGCTGGTCGCCTCGTCCAGGATCAGCAGCCGGGGTTGGTGGACCAGTGCGCGCGCGATCGCGAGCCGCTGGCGTTGCCCGCCCGAGAGGCGCCCGCCGCGCTCGCCCACGGAAGCATCCAGGCCCCCGTTCATTTGTGCCACGAAGCTCAGCGCATCGGCCTTCTGCAGTGCGCGTTCGGCGTCCTGGCGTGTCAGGTCAGGGGCGCCCAGGGTGATGTTGTTGAACACCGAATCGTTGACCAGCAATGCTTCCTGCGGCACGTAGCCGATGCTGCGGCGCCACAGCCGGTGGTCGATGGTATTGAGGTCGACGCCGTCTATCGAAACCTGGCCGTTGTCCGGACGCAACAGGCCGGCCACGAGATCGATCAGCGTGGTCTTGCCCGAGCCCGACGGACCGGTAATCAGGGTCAGTCGGCCAACCGGGATCTCGAGCGATTGACCGTCGAATACCGGATGGTCCGGATGGGCGAAGCTGACCCGCTCGAAGCGAATGCCTTGCTCGAGCTGAGGCTCAAGCTCTCCGCGCTTCGGCTCGCGCTCCTCGCGGGCTTCGTCTATGGCTTCGTTCAGTGACCAGAACGCGCTCTCGGATATCGCCATGTGCTGCCAGGCACGCTGTGCCTTGGACAGCAGCGTCACGACCCGCGCGAGCAGAAATATCAGCACCATCGCCGCCGACAGCGTCATGTCGATCACCGCCAGCATGATCACCAGTCCAATCGCGGCCAGTATCACCAGCATGGCTTCCTGCAGCGCCTTCATGGCCTCCTTGGAAAACACCTGCTTGCGCAGCGATTTGTTCAGCTGCTCGGTCTGTCCGGAGATCAGCGTGTCGAAGCGGTCCTCGCGGGCCATTGCTTTCAACGGCTTGATCGCGGCGAGCTGATCGGTCATGACCGACAGGATCATCTTGAGCAGGCCGGTCTGGCGCCGGCCCGCCTTGCCGGCGATTCGAACCAGGATGTTGAGACCGCCGAGCACCAGCGCGGCGAGTACCAGCGCGCCCAGCGTCACCTTCCAGGAAATCATCAGCGCAAGCGCGGTGTAGACCACCGCGGTAATCAGCTGCGCGGCCATGATCGCGCCCTGGAGATAACCCTCGGAGGCGCGCTGGGCTTCGGTCGCCATCGCGTTGGCCAGGCTGCCGACCGACTTGGACAGGTAGTAGCGCCAGCGGCTGGCCGCGACCGCACGCACCAGGTCCAGGCGCAGGTCGGTCGCGACCTGGGCCACCGCGTAGCCGACTTGGCGGTTGGCCAGCAGTATGACCAGTGTCTTGCCGAGGATCAGTACGATGCCCAGCGCCAGCAGCCAGGGCAGGGTGGGTTCTATGCCGACGCTGCCGAATGCAGCATTGATCAACTGTTCCGGCAGCGAGGCATCCTCAGTGTCGGACAGAACGGCGTCGGCGTCGCCGCCCAGCTGGCTGGAAAGCGAAATCATCGACAGCAGCGTCGACAGGCCCAGGCCGTCGAGAAGACTGGCCAAAAGCAAGGCGAGCAGCACGATGGCGCTGCGTGCCGGGTATCTACGGAACAGACTGACCAGCATGTCGGCGGTGCCGCGGTCGACCTGCGAGTCCAGTTTGATCTCGTTCATCCGAGTGCTCCGCTTCGCCACATCCGGAACAGCAGTTTCCATGAGGCCAGGCGGGGGTGCCGCCGCATGCGGTCGGTCACTTCGACCTTGATCCCGCTGTGGCGCTCGATCTTCCAGCTCAGATAATCGACGCCGTTGGCGAACGTGCCGGCGGCCTTGAGCAGGCGCAAGACGTTCAGCGACTTGCTCCAGCCGCGGCGCAACGCCCAGCGCAGTCTTCCCGATATCCGCCGGGCGCGCGGCAGTTCGATCTGAAAGGTGCCATATTCGGTGGCTGATACACCGGCCAGTGAAGGGAGCAGCGCCTGGCTGAGCCCGCTCCAGAATTCAGGATCGCGGTCGATCAGTGCATCAGCGGCACCCGGCGGCTCGGGCCGCAGTTCGCAGCCGTAGGTGGCCGACACCGCGCGTACCCAGAAGTGCGCGGCTGTGAAATTGCCGTTGCCCAGTGCCAGCGCCTGGCGTGCAAAATGCTCAGCGGCGTTTGCCCTGGCTTCAGCCACCCGGTCGACGGCATCGGCGTTGCTGCGCCAGACCAGTCTGCAGGGCTGGCTGAACCGCGCCCAGAAATAGCCGTCCAGCCCGCCGCTGGTGCGGGTCCTGAAAGTGGCTTCGGACACGATGATGTACTTGCAGCGCACGCGCGCATCCTCCGGGCCGGCTTCGAGATAGTAGACGTTGGGCGGGAGCAGGTGGTTGAACACTGCCGCAAGCCCTGCGCCGTGCACCGATCGATAGTCGCCGACGACGGCCATCAGGTCCACCAGGCCGTCGCGAATATTGGCGTTTCGTCGCGTGGAGCCGTAAAGCACGATGGCACGCAGCGAAGAACCACAGCGCGCCCGGATGCGGTCAACCAGCGGCGCCAGGCCTTCGGGCGCGCCAGCCGCAAGGTCGGCTGCCATGTGTGCCTGGACCGGAGTCACGGGCGCAGAAACCTGAAGACGGGGCCGGACGAAATTTCCAGCGGATGTTTTTCGTCCAGGTCGAACTCCTGCCCATCCAGCGTGATCGATGTGAGATTATTTATCAAAATAGTATTGCAACGGCCTGAAATATAGCCGTTTGTTTCTTTCATATCGGCGCTGAAGCGACCGCGTGCGACGCCCGCTAGACGCCATGGTAGCCGTTTTGCGCCGGCCCGGATGGCGGTGATGCGCAGCGGCCCCTGACCGCGTTGCGCGTAGGGATCGACCAGGCTGCGATCGTGATTCAGCGAGCTGAGCATCAGAAACCGGCAGTGGTCGTCCAGGCGGCCCAGGCCATCGGTTTCGATTTCGAGGCGGGGCAGGTCGAACCGGTGGCGCCGCAATGCCCAGCGCAAACCTATGGAGAGCACGCCAACGGTGGAAGCTGCATGTCTTCTGCGAAGCCAGGTTTCGCGTTCGGCCTGCCAGCGGTGAACGTAGCGGATCACTTCGTCGACCATGGCGCCGGCCATGAAGAACCCGTGCTGCTCGCCGATCGACGGATGTTCAAGCTTCAGCGTTGGACGCTCGACCGGATGCAGACGCTCGGCGGGGGTCGTGAGAATCCTGTCCAGGGTCGCGAGAAAATGGCTGCGCGTGCCGATGTCCTCGGCCACGTAGTTGGTGCGCCCGGCGCTGAGCAGGATGAGCCTGGGCATCCGTGCCGGCTCGAGATGACGCGCCAGGTAGGAGACCGCCCCCTGAAGCGTGCCGTCGCCGCCGGCGATCACCAGGTACTCCACCGAGTACCGGAGTGCTTGCGCCAGCGCGTGTTCTATATCCGCCAGGTCGGTGACCTCGAACACCTGCCCGCCATGCTCGCGAACCCGCTGTGCGCTGCGCGCGGCCCGGTCGCGAAGGCTCATCCGGAAGCTGAGTGGGTTGATCAGCGCGGTCAGGCGGGCCGCCGGGTGCGGCATACCGATGGCCTGCAGCGAGGATTCCGGGGAGCTCATGCGCGCGCCCGGGGAATCGCTAGCTGGCCTGCCAGCGTCGGTCCAGCAACAGTTCGAGCACGGCCTTGCTGCCGAAATAGGCCAGAAGCAGGACGGCCATGCCGATCAGGCAAAGCCGGACCACGCGCATTCCGCGCCAGCCGTAGCGCCAGCGCCCGGCCAGCAGCAGGCCGAACACCAGCCATGAGGTGATCGACAGAAACGTCTTGTGCGCGAGATGCTGAGCGAACAGGCTGTCGACGAAGATCAGGCCCGTGGACAGGCTGAGGGAGAGTATCAGCCAGCCGGCCAGAATCATCTTGAACAGCATGTTTTCCATCACCACCAGCGGCGGCAGGATCTCGATCAGTATTGCGCCCTTGTGACGGTGCAGAAGATTGTGCAGCACGGCAATGAACAGCGCGGTAATCGCGGCGATACTCAACAGGCTGTAGGACAGCAGCGATGCGGTGACGTGAACGTCTAGCATGACCGAGCCGGTTTCCAGGGCGACCGGATTGGGCGAAATGATCAGCTTGTGCATCGCCATGAAGGCGGCGCCGGGCAGGGCCAGCGGCAGAAGTTCGAGCACCGGATACCGGAGCATCGCGAGCAGCAATACCACCAGGATCAGAAGCGAGACCAGGGAAAGCGCGCTGAAGAAATCCGCGCTCGGCCCGCCGAGGTATGAAAACTCGATCCAGAATGAAAGCGCGTGCAGCACAACACCGATGATCGCAACCGCGACGCCGGCGCGCTTCAAGGCTGTGCGATCGCGGTGAATGCCGTAGCCGATGGCCACTGTCGCAGCCAGGTAAAGCAGCGGCGCAGCGATTTGTAGCGTGTAGGAAAGATTCAACGGCTTGCCTGCTCAGTACCGGTCAGCGGGTCAGTATAATCTCGATAGGCACCAAACCCAACTATTCCATGTTTGATCAACTCAGTCAGAGGCTGGGCGATTCACTGAATCGCCTGCGAGGCCGCAAACTTACCGAGGACAATATCGCCGAGGCGCTGCGAGACGTGCGCCGGGCGTTGCTGGAGGCCGACGTCGCCTTGCCGGCGGTCAAGGCCTTCATCGACCGGGTTCGCGACAAGGCGCTCGGCCAGGACGTGCTCGCCAGTCTCAAGCCCGGCGAGGCATTGATCAAGATCGTCCACGACGAACTGGTCCAGGTCCTCGGCGGCGATTCCGCGCCGCTGGCGCTGAACCGCCAGGCCCCGGTGGTGATTCTGCTCGCCGGCCTGCAGGGCGCCGGCAAGACCACCACCACCGGCAAGCTGGCGAAATTCATCGCCGAGCGCCACGGCAAGAATGTGATGGTGGCTTCGGCAGACATCTATCGTCCGGCGGCCATCGATCAGCTCGAGACCGTGGCCGGGCAGGCCGGCGCCGGGTTTTATCGCCATCCGACCACCAACGACGCGGTCGAGATCGCCGAGGCTGCGGTCACCGAAGCCCGGCGCAACGTTGCCGATGTGCTGATCATCGATACCGCGGGCCGGCTCGCGATCGACGAAGCGATGATGGACGAGATCGGTCGCGTCCAGCAGGCCGTGAATCCGGCCGAAGTGCTGTTCGTGGTCGATTCCATGACCGGACAGGACGCGGCCAACACGGCCAAGGCGTTCCACGAGGCGCTGCCGTTGACCGGCGTCATCCTGACCAAGATCGACGGCGATGCGCGCGGCGGGGCGGCACTTTCGGTTCGCGAAGTGACCGGCGTGCCGATCAAGTTTTTGGGCACCGGTGAAAAACTCGACGGACTGGAGCAGTTTCATCCGGACCGCCTGGCGTCGCGCATTCTGGGCATGGGCGACGTGCTCAGCCTGGTCGAGGATGTTCAGCGGAAAGTCGATGAAAAGCAGGCGAAAAAGCTCGCCGGCAAGGTCGGCAAGGGATCGCGCAGATTCGGCCTGGACGATTTCAAGAGCCAGCTCGAGCAGATGGAAAAGATGGGCGGTCTGGGGTCGCTGGCCGAGAAGCTGCCCGGCATGGGCAATCTGCCGGCCGCCGCGCGCGCCCAGCTCGACGACCGCCAGACCCGCCGCATGATTGCGGTGGTCAACTCCATGACGGTCAAGGAACGGCGCTATCCGGACACCATCAACGGGTCGCGCAAGCGGCGCATCGCGCAGGGCTCGGGCACCCATATCCAGGATGTCAACAAGGTGCTCAAGCAGCACAAGCAGATGCAGAAGATGATGAAGAAGGCCGGCAGCAAGGGCGCGATGCAGAAAATGCTCAAGCGGCTTCCGGGTGGCGGCATGCCCGGCGGCGGGGGCGGAATGCCGTTCTGATTCAACCCGCGGCGCCGATTTCGCCCGCTGCGAATGGTTGGCGCGGGTGTCGCGTCGGCGATGGCTGTGCCAGGTAAAATGATTTGCCGCAAAAAAGTCGATTCGCGGCTGTTGGATAATGCATTTCGGCTGATTCAAACTTCCCGGGTGAACGCAATGAATGACACGATCGATCTTGAAAAGATCAAGGATTCGTTTCTGGGCCAGGAGCTGGACGATCGCGAAAGCGAGACGCTTCGAGGCATCCTGGAAAGCCAGTCGCTTTCCGACGGGCAGACGCTGGTCTCGGAAGGTGACGAGGATTTCCGCCTGTTCCTGCTGGCCGAAGGGCGCCTGGAGGTGCTCAACGCCGGCCGCGGCGAGCTCGAGCACGTCTACCTGATGAGCCCGGGCGAATTCGCCGGTACCCGCGCCTTCGTCGACCGCGTTCCGCGCCAGGCGACGCTGCGTGCGCGTGGCGAGGCCATTGTCTACAGCCTTGCGCCCGATGCGCTGGAATCGCTGCTGGAAAGCGAGCCGAGGCTGGTCTACAAGGTCATGCGCGCGCTGTTTCGGATCACCCACGTCAACCTGATGCGCATGAACAAGGAAGCGCAGGAGTTGGCAAATTATGTATACAAACGCGGCGGCCGCTACTAGGAAATCGTTTTATAGCTACTGCGCGAGCGCCTGGCGGCGTCCGGCGGTGCTCGGAATTCCTCATGTACCGACATGAGTCAGCAGGAGGCATCTCCAGGCGCCGATCTTGTGGGGTGAATCTTCGCGGCCGGGAGACCGCTCCTACGAAAATGTAGGAGGCATCTCCAGGCGCCGATCTTGTGGGGTGAATCTTCGCGGCCGGGAGATCGCTCCTACGAAAATGTAGGAGGCGTCTCCAGGCGCCGATCTCATGGGTTGAACCTTCGCGGCCGGGAGACCGCTCCTACGACAATCCAGATTCGGGGATCGATTCTCCTGCGACAATCCAGATTCAGGGATCGATTCTTTAATTACCCGAAATTGCCTCAGATGTGAAATCTGGACTCGGAGGGTGCTGGTGAGCCGCAGGCGAAACGCACCAATCGGTGCAAGGGATTCCCCTTGTCCCGACTGATAATTTCTCCGGGTATTTCAGAATTGGATCACGGCAGCCAGCAACAACCCGGCGCAGACGACGGCGGTGAGGGCCAGCTGGAATCTGACCGTGCCCTTGAGGCTTGCGTTGAAAGCTTCCGGCGGCGCGTTTTCTCCGAGCCGGTTCCAGATCGGAATGGCGGTCAACAATCCGCCCAGCCCGGCCAGGGCGCCGAGCCACGGTCCCCCTTGAAGGGCCAGCAGCACGAGGCTGGCGGCGACTGCGGCCAGAAACACCCCGAACAGGCGGAGTGAACCGCGCCGGCCCAGCACGATGGCCAGGGTTTTGCGGCCGGCGAGCCGGTCGGTCTCGATATCGCGGGCGTTGTTGATCAACAGCACCATGGACGCCGGAAGCCCCACGACCAGGCCTACGAGCACCGCTGCCGAACTGAGCTGCCCGGTGTGCAGCCAGGCGATGGCCCCCACCGCGATCAGACCGAAGAAGACCAGCACGAACAATTCGCCGAACGGCCCGCGCGAAATGGGCCAGGGGCCGCTGGAATATCCGTACGCTGCAATGACCGAGACCAGCCCGATAAGCAGGATCGGCAGACCGCCCAGGGCCACCAGGTAGCTGCCGAAGACGAACGCCATGGCAAACACAAGATGAGAGGCGCGCAGCATCTGCACCGGCGTGACCCAGCCGCGCTGGGTAACACGGACAGGGCCGATCCGGTCGGGCGTGTCCGTGCCGTTGAGCGTGTCGACCGCGTCGTTGTGCAGGTTGGTGCCGATCTGGATGGCCGCGGCGGCCAGTGCGCCGGCGATCAGGATATCGGGCCGGAAGGTCCCGCTCTCGATCCAGCCGACGACACTTCCGGCGAACACCGGCGACAGCGATAGCGGCAGGGTATGCGGACGCGCCGCAATCCAGGCCAGCCGGGCAGCGCTCGGCCTGGCATCGATGCCGGATACCTGGGATGAGCCTTTATTCAACTCGGTGTCACCGTGATATTTCCACAGTCGCAAGCGATCGCTTGCCGGTTCGGAATTCGAACTCATTTTACCCTGCACCAGCGGTTCCAGTCAGTCGAAGTGGATACCCGGGGTGCGATAGGGCATCGACATCCGGCACCGGGGTTGGCCATAATGCTTCGATGCTGACCGCTACCATGATGTTCTACCTCGTCGCCCTGCTTGCCATCGGCATCTGGGCCCAGCGCCGCACCGCGAGCACGTCGGATTTCCACCTGGCCGGGCGCAAGATGGGGCCGGTCGTGGCTGCGCTGAGCGCCTCGGCCAGTTCCTCGTCGGCCTGGACGCTACTGGGCGTCAGCGGCGCGGCCTATGCGTGGGGACTGCAGGCCATGTGGCTCGTGCCGGCGATCATCTCCGGGTTCGTCATCAACTGGGTCTTCGTCGCCCCGCGCCTTCAGCGGGCCAGCCACGCCAACAACGCGCTGACGCTGGTTGAATTCCTGGGCAGCGGGATGCCCGAGCGCTCGCAGCGGTTACTGAGAATCCTGGGTGCGGGCATCATCCTGTTCTGCTTCACGTTCTATATCGCTTCCCAGTTTCAGGCGGCGGGCACTGCGATCGAGGCCGCGCTGCCGGTCACCAGTAGGCTGGCCATCGTCAGCGGCGCGATTATCGTCGTCGCCTACGTATTCCTCGGCGGCTTCTGGGCCGCCAGCGTCACCGACGCGCTGCAGGGGCTGATGATGCTGTTCGTGGCCCTGGTGCTGCCGGTCTTCGCCGTGATGGCTGTCGGCGGACCGGCCGGGATACATGCCCAACTGGCAGCATTGGGCGATCCTTCCCTGGTTCGAGTCGTCGATCAGCCCAGTTCGTTGCTCGCTTTCCTGTTTGTTGCCGGCCTTTTCGGGATCGGGCTGGGTTACCCCGGGCAGCCGCACGTGGTCAATCGGTTCATGGCGCTGGAACGCGCCGAGTCGATTCCATTCGCACGCGCCATCGCGCTGACTTGGGCCGCTGTCATTTATACCGGCATGGTGATCCTGGGCTGGTCGGCGCGGGTGCTGATGCCCGAACTCGGCGATGGCGAATCGGCGCTTTTGCTTCTCAGCGCCGAATTGCTGCCCGCCGCGCTGGGCGGGCTGGTCGCCGGCGGCGTGCTGGCGGCGATCATGTCGACCTCGGACAGTCAATTACTGGTCGCAGGCTCAGCGGTCAGTCATGACTTGAGGGGCGGCAACTTCTCTTTGACAGCCGACAGAGTGGTCATCGTGCTGATCGGCATTGCGGCGGTCGCGCTGGCGCTGTTCTTTCCGGCCACCATCTTCGACCGGGTGCTGTTCGCCTGGCAGGGCCTTGGCAACGCGTTTGGCCCGCTGTTGATCGTGATGCTGATCGCCGGAAGTGTAAAACCCGGTTTCCGCCTGGCGGCCATGCTGACCGGATTCGGGCTGACCGTGGCGTTGAGCCAGGTCGCCAATGCCCCCGGCGATTCGGCCGAGCGCCTGATACCATTCTTCATCGCGCTGTCGATCGCGTGGGCCGGGCGAGAGCAACTCCTGCAACGATGATGTTCCGCGAATCCCGACAACCTGGACAAGCGCAGCGCACCCGGTGATATGCCCGCAAGAAGCGCTTCAGGGAACTTTTACTGGAAATGCCGGATTTTCTCCTGGGGCCGCTCGCTCGGCTTGACAGGGGAGGGCAGCCCTGCGCGTGCGCTCTTGTGTACCCAAGAATCCGCCTAGTCGGCGTCGGAACGACTGCGCGGTGTAAAAACCGATTCGCCGCTGGTGTCGCGAAAGTGCTCCAGTGCCCAGTGAACCGACGGGAAAGCAATGTCGTTCCACGGGATCTGATCCCAGGTAAAGAGCCGAACTTCGCGCGACTCGGGGCCGGCGTCGATGTCCGGTGATTGAAGCCGCGCTCGGTAGATCAGCTGAACCTGGGAGATTCGAGTGATTGCGTAAGTGGCCAGCAACTGCTCGATCTTCAGTCGGGCCCTGGCTTCCTCCCAGGCCTCCCTCAAGGCACCGGATTCGGGTTTTTCGTTTTGCTCCAGATAGCCGGCCGGCAGCGTCCAGAACCCGTCTCGAGGGTTGATCGCACGACGGCAAAGCAGAATTCGATCTTCCCAGGTCGCAACGCTCCCGACCACAATTTTCGGATTGTCGTAGTTGACGAAACCGCAGTGATCGCAAATCTCGCGCTCATGGTCGTCGGTGGAAGGCAGTCGGGTGCTGAAACTGGGATCGAGCGAAGTATTGTTCATGGCAAAAGTTTTGCGTAAAGGTCGATGGCAGGATAGTTGCGAAGAGTGAAATCGGCTGGAACGCTGCCGACTGTCCGACCGCCGTTTCGTCTGACGGCCTCGTAAATGCGTGCGGTCGTGATCACGAAGACTCGGACCCGGTGACCCTGTAGGAACCGGTTGCCTTTCCGGCGTGATCGGCCGCTCGAGGACTCGGGTGAACCGGTTCGACGGAATGGCTCTTGCAATCAGCCCGACCACGCCCGATCGCTCCCGCCGCCGGGCCTCGTCGGGCACGGGCCTGATAAAATAGCCGATTAATTCTATTTCGAATCCGCTCTTCGACCCCGACAGGAAGCCAGAACATGTCCGCACCCGATATCCGCGTCGCCAAGCGCCCCGAACCCGATGCCCTGATCCAGCAGATCGCCGATTACGTCTGCAATACGCAGATCGATTCCGATCTCGCGCTGGAAACAGCGCATTACTGCCTGAAGGATTCGCTTGCCTGCGCGCTGCTCGCGCTGCGCTTTCCGGAGTGCGTCAAATTGCTCGGGCCGGTGGTGCCGGGCGCCGATCTGCCGGGCGGGGCGCGCGTG
>Ga0209944_1000112_pt1 | contig 33544 bp, 27 predicted proteins | sample SalPonR1_C_D2_MG_FD_185701 | JGI IMG/M metagenome (GOLD analysis project Ga0209944, IMG submission 185701) | Salt pond soil microbial communities from South San Francisco under conditions of wetland restoration - Salt Pond MetaG R1_C_D2_MG... ...
ACTTTCCTGCCCCGCATTCGTTCACCGGCGAACACGTGCTGGAGTTGCAACTGCACGGCTCCCCGGTGGTGCTCGAGATGGTGCTGAGGGCCTGCGTCGCGGCCGGCGCGCGCCGGGCCGGCCCGGGTGAATTCAGCCAGCGTGCTTTCATCAACGACAAGCTGGACCTGGCCCAGGCCGAAGCGATCGCGGATTTGATTGCCGCCAGTAGCGAGCAGGCTGCGCGTGCGGCGACGAGAAGCCTGCAAGGCGTATTTTCGAAACAGGTTCACGCACTGGCCGAACGGGTAACCGAACTTCGTGTGTACGTGGAAGCTGCGCTCGATTTCCCCGACGAAGAGATCGACTTCCTGGCCGAAGGCGATGTGCTGGGCCGGGTGAAATCGCTTGTCGGCGATACTGTCGAACTGCTGGCCCAGGCTCGGGCGGGCCGGTTGCTCAACGACGGCCTGCGCATCGCCATCGTCGGGAAGCCCAATGCGGGCAAGTCAAGCCTGTTCAACGCACTGGTCAAACGCGACGCCGCAATCGTCACGGAAATTCCCGGCACCACACGGGACGTGGTTCGGGAGACCATTCACCTGGCCGGCATTCCCGTCACGCTTGCCGACACCGCCGGTCTGCGCGACACCGAAGACCTGGTCGAGCGCGAGGGCGTCCGGCGCGCCCGGGCCGAACTTGCCGAGGCAGACCTGGTGCTTTGGGTGGTCGACGTCAACGATCCGGAACCCGGGTCCGCGCCGGACGCGACCGTGCCTGTACTGAGAATCGAAAACAAGATTGATCTGCGGAACGAGCGTGTGGGGGACCAGCCGCACGATCCCGGGCCGGATCCGAATGTTCAGTCGAGGGATACGATTGCTCTTTCAGCGCTTACCGGTGAAGGCATTGAAGACCTGGATCGCGCAGTGTCGGAACGATTCGCCGGTACCGAATCGTCGGTCGGAGAATTCACCGCCCGGGCACGTCACGTGGAACAGATCCACCTCGCGTTGTCACACCTGAACGACGCAGGCGAGGTGCTGGAACAGACCGGCTCCGGTGAACTTGCCGCAGAGGAATTGCGGCGCGCGGCCGAGGCGCTGGGCGAGATTACCGGGCATGTGCATTCGGATGAATTGCTCGGGAAGATTTTTTCTTCGTTCTGTATTGGTAAGTAGGTTTTTTCAAACTGAACCTCCAGTTTCTGGTTTCTGGCTTCAAACCCATTTCGTCACGCGTTGATTAAGGCTACCAGGCCGGGTGCCGCGGCCTGTAAATCAAATTCACCTTCATTTCGCCCCGCGCTATGCGCTTGCAGGCGACCTACTTTTGTAGCGACTGACAAAAGTAGGTCGTCTGCAAGCGCGCAGCGCGAGGCGAAATGGTTTTAGAAATTGAAGTTGGGTTTGGAATCAAAAGCTGCCCGCACCCGGCAGGGGTGCCCTCATCATCGCGCGGCGAAAGTAAGTCGGATTTGATTTAAGAGCCGCCGCACCCGGCCTGGTGCCCTCCCCAGCGCGTCGCGAAATGGTTTTTTTGGTTTAAGGCCAACGGCGCCCGGCCCTGGGCGCGAAAAAAACAGACCCATTGACTCCAGCCATGAACCCAACCTATTCTCGACCTCTCGACAATCGGAGCATCCCGCATGCCGGCTGCCCTTCAACAACAGATCATCGACCGAGCACGCAAGACGCCTGACCAGCTCTACCTGTGCCAGCCCGATGATCGGATCTGGAAACACTGGACCTGGGCCGAAGCCTACGATGACGCTTGTCGCCTTGCGGCAGCATTGAGAAAGCAAGGCCTCGGACCGGGCGACCGCATAGGGCTGATCTCGAAAAACTGTGCACACTGGGTGATTGCCGATATGGCGATGATCCTTGCCGGCATGGTGAGCGTGCCCATCTATCCGACGGCCAATGCACGCACGATTCGCCAGGTACTCGAGCACAGCGAGGCGCATGCGTGCATCATCGGCAAGCTCGAACACGCCGAAACCCAGTTGGCCGGGATTCCCGACGACTTGCTGAGCATTGCGATGCCGTATCCGGGCGCGAAGGCCAAACATGAGTGGGATGACCTGGTTGCCGGGCCACTCGAAGAGTTCGAAGTGCACGATGCGGCCGAAGATGACCTGGCCACGCTGCTATACACATCGGGTTCGACCGGAGAGCCCAAGGGTGCGATGCACAGCTTCGCAAATTTCTCGTTTGTCGGCGAGTCGCTGGCCACGGCAATCGGTGTCAGGGACGGCGACAGAATTCTGTCCTATCTTCCGCTGTCGCATTGCACCGAGCGCGCGTATGTCGAAGCCGGCAGTTTCTACGGCGGCTCGACACTCTATTTCGTCGAATCGCTGGAGACCTTCATGGAAGATCTTCAGCACGTCAAGCCGACCTTGTTCGGCTCGGTGCCGAGGCTCTGGAAGAAGTTCCAGCTGGGCGTGCTCGAGAAGATCCCGCACAAGAAGCTTGAAACCATGCTCAAGTTACCGATCATCAACATGCTGATCCGCAACAAGATCAAGAAAGGTCTTGGCTTGCACAAGGGCGAATGGTTTGCCAGCGGCTCGGCGCCGATCGCGCCGGTGCTTCTCGAATGGTGGCAGCGTGTGGGCGTCACGATCTGCGAAGGCTGGGGCATGACCGAGACATTTGCCTACGGCACCCAGGTGGGCCGCGGAGAAAAGCCAAGGTTCGGCACCATCAGCAGGGCTTTGCCCGGCGTGGATCTGGAAACCGGCGCGGACGATGAACTCCTGATCCGGTGTCCATGCATGATGCAGGGCTACTACAAGCAGCAGGATCTGACCGAAGAAAGCTTTGAAAATGGTTTCTTCAGGACTGGCGACCGTGCGTTCGTCGATGACGAAGGATGGGTGAAGATTACCGGACGGGTCAAGGAGGTATTCAAGACCACCAAGGGCAAGTACGTCGCGCCGGTGCCCCTGGAAAGCCTGCTGGCCAAGAACGAACTCATCGAGCAGGCCTGCGTGGTCGGCGATCATCTGGACCAGCCGGTTGCCCTGGTGCAGCTGGCCGAGCACATTGATCTGGAAATGCGCGAGTTGCGTCGCCAGCTGGTGGACACGCTGGATTCGGTCAACAGCGAACTGGAGTCTCACCAGAAAATAAGCCACATCATCGTGATTCGCGAGCGCTGGACCGTGGACAACGAGCTGCTTACGCCGACGCTGAAGATCCGGCGACCGCAAATTGAAAAGCGCTATCGCCCGGCAATAGAAGAAGCCAGCGACAGAGTTTCGTTTCACTCCGGCCCGGAAACCGAGTAGGCGCCTGTAAAGACAAAAGCAAAAGGTCAGGACAGCTCTCGCGAAGACCCAAAGCCGCGAAGAACGGCTGCAAGCGAAATGCACCAGCAAGCCTGTTCGATGAGAGACGCGGAGTCGCAGAGAAAAGCTTTGGACTGGATTTTCCTTGGCGGCTTTGCGCCTTCGCGAGAGCTGGTTCAGGGTTTTTCATGCGCTGGAGAAAACGCGGGTTTTGAATGCTGCCTCAAAGCCGTGTAATCTGTTGCACTTCCCGAGCCGACCTCCGGTAACCCGATGACCAGACTTTCTGCAACATTACTGCTTCTTGCCGTATCACTTGCCCCTATCGCCTACGCCGAAATAGAAGCCGCACCGGATCGTGATCGAGGCGAGGGTCCGTTCGAGCAATTGATTCTGCGCGGCGGGATCCTGGTCAACGGCGCTGGTGCGCCGCCGATCGGGCCGGTCGATATAGTGATCGAGAACAAGCGTATCGCGGAGATCGCGATGGTGGGTGCGCCCGGCGTCCCAATCAATGATGCGGACCGCCCGGCGTTGACAAACAACGGTCGCGAAATCGACATCGCCGGGCAGTACGTGCTGCCCGGGTTCGTCGATATGCACGGACACATCGGCGGCAAGGCCCAGGGCACGCCGGCCGAGTATGTCTACAAGCTGTGGCTGGGTCACGGCATCACGACAATCCGCGATCCGGGATCGGGCAATGGTCTCGACTGGACGATGAGCGAGCGCAAGCGCAGTGACGGCGGCGAGATCGCAGCGCCGCGCATCCATGCCTACGTCAGCTTCGGCCAGGGCCGCGACAAACCCATAACGACTGCGGAGCAGGCGCGTGAATGGGTCGACGAGGTCAAGCAGCTAGGCGCCGACGGCATAAAGTTCTTCGGCGCGCGCCCCGAAGTGCTGCTGGCGGCGATCGAACAAGCGAAGAAGGTCGGGCTCGGCACCGCGATGCATCATGCCCAGATGGACGTCGCGCGCGCCAATGTGCTGGATACCGCGCGGGCTGGGCTGACCACCATGGAGCACTGGTATGGTCTGCCCGAAGCGCTGTTCGCCGACAAGACCATCCAGGACTACCCTGCCGAGTACAATTACGCCAATGAATACCATCGCTTCACCGAGGCCGGCAAGCTCTGGCGCCAGGCCGCCGGGCCCGATCACCCGCGCTGGCAGGCGGTGCGCGACGAGTTGGTAGCGCTGGACTTCACGCTCGATCCCACGCTGACCATCTATCAGGCCAACCGCGATTTCATGGCTGCACGCACCGCGGAATGGCATGAGGATTACACGCTGCCCAGTCTGTGGGATTTCTACGCGCCGAGCCGGCAGGCGCACGGCAGTTACTGGTTCGCCTGGTCGACCGCCAACGAGGTCGACTGGCGGCAGAACTATCGCCGCTGGATGCAATTCATCAACGACTACAAGAATCACGGCGGGCGCGTCACGGTCGGATCCGACTCGGGCTATATCTACAAGCTCTACGGGTTCGGCTATGTCGAGGAGCTGGAGCTGCTGCAGGAAACAGGTTTTCATCCGCTGGAAGTGCTTCGTTCGGCGACGCTCAACGGCGCAGAGGCTTTGGGTATTGCCGACGTCACCGGGTCGGTGGAAGTCGGCAAGCAGGCCGATCTGGTGGTGGTGGACGAAAACCCGCTGGCCGACTGGAAAGTGTTGTTCGGCACCGGCGCCGTGCGCGTAACCGAAGACAACCGGGTGGTTCGCACTGAGGGCGTCCGTTACACCGTCTCGCGCGGCATCGTCTACGACGCCGCCGAACTGCGCCGGGACGTGCGCGAAATGGTCGAGAACGCGTGGAACGAGGCGGGGCGGGAATTAAGCCAGCCCGGCGTCAGTCCCGCGCCTTGAGCTTCGCGCTGAACGCATCCGGACCGGACCGTTTTGGCCGCGCGCCTTCCAGCCGAGCGAGCCGAATATTTGGATGTTATTAAGCCAAGGAGCGAAGCAATTTGCACCACGTGATGTTTGATGTTGATGGCACGCTGGTAATGTCGGACGAGTTCGACGGCAATTGTTATCTTGAAGCCGTGCATGAAGTTCTAGGCCATAGCCTGGATACCGATTGGCGGAAGTACACTTATGTAAGTGACGCGGGCATCCTTGATCAGCATATACGCGAAAGCGGGCTTGACGATAGAAAAGAGAAAATCTTCGCTGATGTCAAAGCCGCGTTTATCGAAAAAATTTCCAATCACCTGAAAGATCACCCAGTGCAGCAGGTTTCCGGTGCCTCCGAATTCTTGTTCGAGCTACGGCAAACGGAACATCTGACGCTATCGATTGCTACCGGGGGATGGCATGAGACAGCCCTGATGAAACTGGAGGCAGCTGATATTGACGTCGGAGATATCCCTATCGCATCATCGAACAATCACTATGCGCGAAGCGAAATAATGAAAATCGCCAAAGCAAAAGCTGTTGGCCACAATGAAGTTCCCTGCACATATTTCGGAGACGGCGAGTGGGATAAGATCGCCTGCCAGGAACTGGGCTTCAATTTCGTGTTAATTGGTGAAAAAACATACCACCATCAAAATATCAAAGACTTCATCAATGCAAGACAGGCAATGGCCTTCATCGGCTTATAACAAGCGCAGGCAGCCGTACAAAGTGCCAGCTAAGCGCACATTTTAGCTGAGGCGGAGCGTTAGGTGAAACGGATACTATGATTCAGCAGCTTGTATTCAGGATCAAGACTCCCTTACTGCTTGCAGTTGTAAACAGTCTTGCCTGGACCCTCTTGGCGCCAGATCTCTCAGACCTTCTCGTCGCGCTCTTCAACGGGATCCGGTTTTTACTCATTTTTTGGGCCGGCTTTCTTGCTCTAGAAGAGAGTGCTTGCCGTTTATGGAACTCTGCAGCGGCAGGTGCCCTGGTTCTTGCGGTTGATCATATGCTTGTTACAGGCGCAGTCTCACTATTAAAGCTGGGCGTGGCGGGGTTTCTAGGAGCCTTGACTTCGTTTTTGATAGTTGTATGGTTGGCTATGCTTTTGGGTGCCCTGGGAGGTCTTTTACGGAGAATGAGCCTGTCGAAGGGGTCGAGGAATCGCACCTAACAAATCACTTCAGCACGTTCCGGCCCTTTCGCCTCTCGAGCAGGCGCGTTTACGCCCAGTGCTCACTTCAAACGTTACCTGTCATAAGCAACAGGAGATCCGGAAATCATCAAATACATAATCCCGACATTCCTCGCTCTTTTTCATTGCCCGCATTGACGGTAAACAAGCCACTTAACCGGTCGTCGGCAAAGCCGGCGCCCGCTAATGCAAACGTTATGCCTGAAAAGGGTCCCGGAATGAAGGGACGTTGAGGGGCGCACGGTGGTTCAAGGGCCATTTAGTCGATTTAGATTTATTTTCGATGCTCCGTGAAGATTGGTCGCATAACAACTAGCTCAAGCACGCCCCGGCCTTGACGGGCCTCCCCCGGGGGCGCGCCAAAGGTGTCCTGTTTAGCACAGATATTTGTCCTGCGTGCATGCTTCCTGCAGCTCGATCCATAGCTTCCCGTGAGTCTCGACCAGCGGATGTTCGAGGACGATCGATTCGGATTCGATGACCTCCAGGTCTTCGCATGCGGGAAGGCTTCGCCAGCCGAGTCGCGTTCGCCTGCTGCATTGCGGGCTTTCGCCTGCATGGGCAGATGCTGCAAGTCATATATGGGCGTAGTGACTTCCGGCCCTGTCGCGAAGCCACCGGGTCTGCGCATACTGAAACCTCGTTTTTCGATACCGGCCGACAGCGAGCCCGCATGCTTTCAATTTCCTCGATTTCCAAGACCTATCCGAACGGCGTTCGCGCCCTGAACGATGTCTCTATCGATATTCCGGTCGGCATGTTCGGCCTGCTGGGGCCCAACGGCGCGGGCAAGTCCACGCTGATGCGCACCATCGCCACGTTGCAGCAGCCGGACACCGGAAGGATCGTGTTCGACGGCATAGACGTGCTGGCCGAACCGGACCGACTTCGCCGCACGCTGGGATACCTCCCGCAGGACTTCGGTGTGTATCCGCGCATTTCGGCCGAGGGCATGCTCGATCACCTGGCGGTGCTCAAGGGAATTGTCTCCAAATCCGAGCGCAAGCAACTGGTCGATGCATTGCTGCAGCAGGTGAACCTGCACCAGGTTCGCAAAAAGGCACTGGCGGGGTTTTCGGGCGGCATGCGTCAGCGCTTCGGTATCGCCCAGGCGCTGATCGGCGACCCCAAACTTCTTATAGTCGACGAACCCACCGCCGGCCTGGACCCGGAAGAACGCGTTCGCTTCCACAACCTGCTGTCCGAGATCGGCGAGGATCGGGTGGTGATTCTTTCCACCCATATCGTCGAGGATGTCGCCGACCTTTGCCCGCGGATGGCGATTCTTGCGAATGGACAAATCGTGCGCGAAGGCGTGCCGCATGAACTCACGGCCGAACTCGAAAGCAAGGTCTGGCGCAAGGCGATCGACCGGGACGAGCTGGACGCGTGCCGCGAAGCTCACCGCGTTATTTCCACTCATCTGCGCGCCGGATGTACCGTGGTTCACGTGGTTGCCAACAGTGATCCGGGCGAAGGTTTCGAGCCACACGCGCCGAACCTGGAAGACGTCTACTTCGCGTCGCTGCAGGGCAACGCCCGGACGACCGCCGCCTGAAACCGATCCCGAGGACTTCAACAATGAAGAGTCGATTCTTTCCGATCGCGCGTTTCGAGGCGGCCTACCAGCTCAAAAGCCCGGTCTTTCTCGTTTCATTCGTGCTGTTATTCCTGCTGGCCTTCGGCGGCATCACTTCCGACAACATCCAGTTGGGCGGTGCCGGCAACGTCACAGTCAACTCGCCCGATGCAATCACGCAGAACATCCTGATTTTCATCCTGATCGCGATGTTCGTAGTCATTGCTTTCGTCGCCAATGTGGTGCTGCGCGATGTTGAATCCCGCTCCGCTTCGCGGTTTATCGGTTCGACCTCGATCAGCCCATGCCGCCCGGGGCCGAAATGCAGCTGACTTTCAACACCCAGCGGGTCAACCGCGGGTTCAAGCACGCGCGCAATGCCCAGCCCGTACCGGGCGGCGGCAGCGCTACCGTTCTCGGCAACGGCAGTTTCGTCTACGGCGGCGACGCCATGCCGTACATCGGGTTTTCCAGGGCACAGATGATCACCGACCGGAACGACTGCAGGAAGTACGACCTTCCACCGATCGATAGGGCACCGGATCTCGACGATACCGAGGCCGCGTGCAACAGCTACCTTTCCAGAGATTCCGACTGGATGGAATTCCGCACCGTAGTCGCGATCGAGCCCGACCAGATCGCGGTCGTGCCTGGCTATCTGCAGCGCGAGTGGGAAACCGAGGGCCGGCGTTATTTCGAATACGTGATGGATGCGCCGATGCAGAACCTGGTGGCTTACCTGTCCGCGCGTTACGCGGTCGAGAACGAAACCGTCGACGGCATAGAACTCAGCGTCTACTACCATCCCGAGCACGACTGGAACGTCGAGCACATGATGGAAACCATGCGCAAGTCGCTGGACTACTTCCAGGCCAATTTCAGTCCGTACCAGTACAGGCAAATGCGTATCCTGGAGTTCCCTGCGTTCCTGGGCAACTTTGCCCAGTCGTTCCCCAACACCATCCAGTGGTCGGAAGGGCTGGGCTTCATCGCCAAGCTCGACGATCCCAGCGATATCGACTACGTGTTCTACGTGGGCGCCCACGAAATGGCCCACCAGTGGTGGGGCCACCAGGTTTCCAGCGCCAACGTGCAGAGCGGCACCGCGCTGGTCGAAACGCTGGCGCAGTACTCGGCGCTTATGGTGATGGAAGACGAGTACGGCCCCGACATGATGCGCAAGTTCCTGGCGTTCGAACTCGACAATTACCTTTCATCCAGGGGCAGCGAATCGCGCGAGGAACTGCCGTTGATTCGCGTCGACAACCAGGGCTACATCCATTACCGCAAGGGCTCGCTGGTGATGTATGCGCTCAAGGACTACCTTGGCGAGGATCGCATCAACAAGGCCCTTGCCAACCTGATCGACGAGGTCGCCTACCAGTATGATCCGTACCCCAGGAGCATCGACCTGATTCGCAACCTGAAAGCCGTCGCCGAAACCGACGACGAGATCAAGCTGATCGAAGACCTGTTCGAGCGCATCACGCTTTGGGACCTGGCGACCGAAGACGCCAACGTGACCGAGAACGACGACGACACGTTTACCGTCAGCATCGAGGTCAAGGCGGCGAAACTCGAGGCCGACGGCCTGGGCCGCGAAACAGAAGTGGCCCTGGACATGCCCATCGACATCGGCGTGTTCACCCTGCGCCCGGACGACGATGCGTTTTCATCGGAAGCCGTGCTGCACCTGGCAAAGCACCGCGTCACCGGCGGCGACAATACATTCGAGTTCACGGTCGACCAGCGGCCGGCTGCGGTCGGCATCGATCCTTACCACAAGCTGATCGATCGCAAGTCGGACGACAATCTGAAATCGCTTTGATTTCGAGCGCCGTTCTCGAGTGCCCCAGATCGTTTTCTGTTCGCTTCCTTGACCAATTCGGGTTTGCACTGGCGACGAAATTGAGGCAATATAACGAGCTTCTCCGGCGTTCACCTTAAATCACCAGGAGCTGACTGGAACATGAAAAATTCATTGCTTACCCGCGCCAATGCGCTTGCCGGGCTCGCGATTGCGGCGGCCCTCGGAATTTTTGCAGCCCAATTCGCGCTCGCCCAAGACGCCTCGATGGCGCAAAACGCCGATGGGGCCGGGCTTGCATTGTCGCCGGCCGATGCGCAAGGCCGGTACCGTTACATAATCGGGTTCAATGACGGCGGTATCCTCGAGCGGGGCGTCGATGTCTCCAGCGCGAACCGCCTCGACACCCGTGCACCGGAATTCCAGCGCGCCATGGCCGAAATTCAGCAGTTTCAGGCCAACCGCGTCGCCGACATCAACAGCGTCCTGAACCGTGACGTCGCGGTGTCTCACCATTTCGTGATCACCCGCAACGGTATTGCGGCAAGGCTGACGCCGCAGGAAGCCAGGCGGGTTGCGCAGATGCCGGCCGTCAAGTCGATCGAGCGCGAGCGGCTCTATTCGCTGGATACCTTCCGCAGCGCCGAATTCATCGGCGCCACTACCGTCTGGGACGGCAGCAACACGCCTGACGGAACCCAGTACCGGGGTGAGGGCATCATTGTCGGCGTGCTGGACAGCGGCTCCAATCTCGACCATCCGTCGTTTGCAAACGACATGTCCTGCGGCCACGGCATGGGCGGTACGCCCGACAAACTGATTTCGGCCGTCGATTGCGCGACGACCGATCCCGGCGGCCGCTGCAACGGTCCGGAACCCAATGATACCAACGGGCATGGATCGCACACGGCAAGCACCGCGGCCGGAAATCGGGTCGATAATTCCGCGGTCCCCTCGCCGCAGTTGCCGGTTAATTCGGAAATGTCCGGTGTTGCCCCTTGTGCTCACATACGCTCGTACAAGGTCTGTCCCGGGCAATCCTGCCCGACCGCCGATCTCCTCGGCGGTTTCGAGACGATCTTGCAGGACGGCGATACCGATGTCATGAATTACTCGATTTCCGGGGGTAGCAACCCGTGGGCGGATTTCGACAGTCTCAAGCTCGATCTTGTCGCGGCCGGCACTTTCGTCGCGGCTTCGGCCGGCAATACCAGCCCGGGCACGCCCGACCCGGTCGGCCAGGTCAACCATCGAGGTCCCTGGGTCATGAGCGTGGCGGCCTCCACACTTGAGGATTCTGCCGGCGTAGGTTCGATCAGTGGACCTGGCACACCGCCGGTCCTTACGCAGGATGTATCAATGGACCGGGGCAGCGCCTCGCCGCCGGGCGCCGCGTTCACGGACAAGCCGATCCTTCGCGATGGTAATCAGACCCCCGGTGCCGAGGGATGTTCGGCTCCTACGGGCACGCCGTTCCCACAGGACTTTTTCGCAGGTTCGGTGGCGCTCGTCCAACGCGGCTCTTGCACCTTTACAGAGAAGATCAACAACGCTGCCGATGCCGGCGCCGACATGGTGATCATCTGGAACAACGCAGCCGGTGCCTTCGGCATGGCGACTCCAGGCCAGGCAGGCGTTCCTGCATACAGCATCGCTCAGGATGCCGGACAAGCAATGGCGACTTTCATTGATTCCAATCCCGCTAGTACGACCTTCGATTTCATGCTCGAGGCGGTACCGGGCGATATCCTGGCAGACTTCAGCTTCCGCGGGCCAACGCCGGCGCCGCTGGAAAACCTGCAAAAGCCCAACATGACCGCACCTGGCGTCAACATCTTCGCGGCGCTCGCCGACGGCACAGAATACGGCTTCCTCGGCGGCACCTCGATGTCGTCGCCTCATATTGCCGGGGCCGCGGCGCTGGTGCGTCAGGCACACCCGGACTGGAGCCCGATGGAGACCAAGTCGGCGCTGCAGATGACGGCCAGCAAGTCCGGCCTCAAGGACGACGGCGCAACGCCTTGGGATTGGGACGATGTCGGCAGCGGACGCGTTGATCTGACCGGGGCGGCGCGGGCCGGGCTGGTGCTTGACGAGACCACCCAGAACTTCCTCGATGCCAACCCCGCCGGCGGAGGCGATGTGCGCACGCTCAACCTGCCCTCGATACGTGACGTGACCTGCGATCCGCAGTGCACCTGGACGCGTACCGTTCGTGCCGGCCAGGACTTCTCGACCGCATGGACCGTGAGCGCCCAGGGCACCGATTTCAACGTTCAGGTCACGCCAAGCGAATTCGAGCTTGCCGAGCGCCAGGTGCTGTTCCGCGACGGCGCTGAATCAGGTGCCACCCTGCCCAGCACGTCGGAGCAGCTCGTCGAGATCACGGTCGACAACGTCACGGCCGGCGACATTCGCTTCGGCGAGATCAACTTCACCGAGGACGGTGGGTTGGCGCCGGAGGCGCACATGACAATCGCGGTGCAGAACGACGCTGTTCGTTGAGCCGCCCGCTTTCGTCTTGAGTATGAAACGGCGCCCCCGGGGCGCCGTTTTTCGTTTGCGGCAGGTTGCTTGGCGGCCGATTTGAGCTCGAACATAGAGCCCGGAGATCCATGTTCCGCACGACCGAAGACTGTCTCGGTTGCGGGGCTTGGATCGCGCCTTCTCCGACGGGATTTATCCCTGCTGCTTGCAATCGGGCACGTGTCGGCGATACTGACCGCAGCTATCCGAATCCTGCGGGCGTGCATCAAATAACGTCGAGGAGGTATTCATGGCTGAAAAATTCGAGATCTACAAAGACAAGGCCGGCGAGTTCCGGTTTCGGCTCAAGGCCGCTCATGGACAGAACATTCTTGCCAGCGAGGCCTACAAGAAGAAGGCCAGTGTGGCGAAGACCTCACGGGATGCGTTGATCGACGACCAGACGGTCTGACGCCGGCTGCTTTAGCCATACATTATGCACGCGTTCGTGCGCGGGCATCCTTCAGCGGGACTACGGAAACCGGATAGGTATAAACCATTCCGGCCCGGAAGGGGGTGTCGGGTACCATAATCCTGTGTTCCGGAAATAATAAAGCCCGGCACGCGGCCGGGCTTGTTTCTACTGCGCAGCGAGGCGCCACGCGGATCGAAGTCTACAAAACCAGCGTCGGGACGTTATCTCCGAATTTGACCGGCTTTCGCTGTCCGCTGTAGGGGCAGCCACTTTCACTCGACGAGCCAGCCACTTCACTACCGCGCCGGAGCACATCCGATATTTCGGCACGCAAGGCCATGCGGAGCTCTTTCGCCTGCTGCATCGTATCCGGCGAATGGCCGTTCTCGCCGGTGCTCCAGTCGAGTTTCGACAGCGCGGCACGGTAAGCGCTGTGTAACGCCTTGATCTGGTCGCGTTGTTTTTCGTTTATCGATGGATGGCTGGAAAGAGAAGCCTGGCCGGAGTCCAACCAACCCGGCATCGCCGATGTCGGACCGGCCGCGACGAGTGCAAGTCCACTCAGCGCGGCCAGAAAAAGAGCAGTACCCAAAACTTTGGCTTTCATCATGAAGAATCTCCAATTGGACGCGTTTCGAAAATAAATGCTCTATGTGACGGCCATGTCAGCATGCAGCGCAAGCCAACGCCCCGAGATACCAGCCTCCCAGCGCCGCTCAGACGTTATCTGGGCAAGGCAACAGGAATGACCAAGGACTCAGATATGGCCGATTTCGAAAACGTATATACGGAACTGAAGAACATCATGCTCCCGGATGCCGAACAGCTAGATTGCAAGACAAACCAGGACGGCGAGCTGCATCTGGATACCAGACACGTGATGCACAACGGCAAGCCGCCATGGTTTGGCGGCGTTCCTTAATGCGCGTGTACGTGAATACCGAATTGCTTGCCGACATTTCCCCGGCGCGACCGGCTGGTATTCAGCGCTCCGCCATGTTTGCGATTTCGATAGGGCGGACGTAGTCGGTAAATATCCGGTCGATTTCGGCGTCGTCGACTGTGACGCCTTCGTTTATCCGATCGGCAAGCTCGAACAGCCCTTCGATAATCGGCAGACCGTCGACCTCAGTGGCAACGACAACGCCACCGCTTTCGAAATGTTTGCGCCAGGTCTTGCGAATCTTTGCCCAGTATCCGGCCGTCCGGTCCCAATAGGCGTACGCGGGCGTGAAGTCGAAATCCGAGTTGTACTTGTAGTTGTTGAAGCCGAATTCGCGAACAAGAACCTGTTCCGTTCTGCCATCCAGACGCACGACCTTGCTGTTGTCCTGCTCGTGCGTCCAGCCATCGGGCGTGACGGTATGGCGGTTTTCGACGTTGAGCGCGTTGTAGTCTTCGCGCGTTGTGTACTCGCGACGGGGCAGCGGCCGCCAGGTGCGGTCCGACGTCCAGGTGGCATGCCCGTAGCGGTGGTTCCACTCGCCGGTGCCGCAGTAGCGCGGTGTGTCGGCCACGCCGTAGACGCACTGGGTCCAGGCACCGTTGGTCGTGTCTTCGGGAATTTCGACCAGCGCCCAGGTCTGGTCGTCGCTGAACTCCAGGCGCTGATCGGCCTCGAAGAGCCAGTCCTGCCGCCAGTGCTTGATGACGCTGTCCTTGCCGACGATCAGCAGATGCTGCAGCACGATGCGGTCGCCGCTGTCCTCGATGAGCAGAATGACTTCGTTAGCGTCGGACCGCTTGGGTTCGGTGCGCTCATAGCCGGGCACCAGCGCGACGGTTTCGTCGAACGCGAAGTCGACATCGAACTCGCCGGCCATCGCGAGGATAGCCTGGCGATCTGCCGCGGGTGCCGTGAAGCTGCTGTTATCGATATCGACACTTTCGGCGTTGGCACGTTGCGGCGCGGTCTCCGGCGCGCCCATGGACATAGTCGCGCAGCCGCTGGTCATCAGGCCGCTGAGAATACAGATGGGAATCAGACGTTGCATGGCTTGCCTCCGTTCGGGTTGGATTCGGTGATGTTCATTTGGTCAGGATCAACTTGCCGTAACGCGTCTCGCGCAGTTCGTAGCGTTGGCCGTGGTGTTCGATCACGACCCGGCCGGTCTTTCCCAGCAGCCAAGTGCTGTCGACGCGCGGGATATCTTTCTCGCAGTCGAGTTTTTCCGGCGTGTCAGCCGTCGGTCGGGCCTTGCCGGAACCACGGGTCACTTCGGTTTCTTTCATTGCAGCCACTGGAAGTCCTTCGCGATCGAGATCCGGACGCTGCGTCCTGGTTGCTCGATCGCGTTTGGATGAATTCGATGGTCCTTGTCGAACACGTTATCGATGGCCAGCCGGAACTCGAAGCCGGCCAGCGGGCCGTGTTGCGGAAGGTAGTTGGCGAACACGTCCGTCTTGCCGAAGCCCGCTGTCTCCAGCGCGCCATCCGGAACGTCGCGGCGGTCGGAAGCGGCCACCAGTTCGGCGCCCACGGTCAGCTCGCGCCCGAGCAGATACAGCCCGGCGCCAAGCGTGGCCCGGTCGGGCTGGAGGCTGGCGAGATTGCCACCCGGTGAGCCCTTGCGCCGCGAGTCGAGCGTGGCCAGCGAGGCCTGCAGGTAGCCGATGTTGCTGGACAGTCGCGCGTCGAGTTCGAAGCCCCTGATCTGGGCGTCGACGTTGAAGTTGGTGGTGATGCCCGGAAAAACCAGCGTGCGCGTGACTGGATCGAATGCCGGGTCACCGGAGATGAAGATGACGACCTGGTCGACGAAGTTGTCGATCTCGCTTTCATGCCACACCGCGTCGAGTTGAAAGTCGACGCCGGCATCGAACAGGTCGCGCTGGCGGAAGCGACCGCCGATCTGCACCTGCTCGGATTGTTCCGGTTTCAGTGCGGGCGTGGGCACGAATTCATTGACGACGACTTGACCGGGGCCCAGTGGTACCGTGAAATGCACGCCGTCGGCGAAAAGTTCGGTGAGGCTGGGCGCCCGGAACGCTTCGGCGTATTCAGCCCAGAAATAAACGGACTCGTGCGGTTGCCAGCCCAGCGCGACGCGCGGCGAGACCTCGTTTTCGTCGCGGTCCTGGAAACCACCGGCCGCGCTGTACTCGAAGGCATCGAAGCGCACGCCCGGGATCACTGAAAATCCGGCCCCCAGCGGCACTTCGGCCTGAACAAAGCCGGCCCGATATTCGACCTCGGCGTCGGGAAACTGAATCCGGTCGGCGCCGTTGCGGGTACCGGACTGCTCGTCGGTATAGAACTCGGTGCCGTAGGTCAGCCGCACCGGCTCGCCGGCGATTGTCTTGACGATCGTTCCCAGCCGCGTGGTGTTGGTCAGTTCGAAGCCGGTCGTCTCGAAATCGGTGGTGTCGACGCGCGCGTCGTCGAAGCGGAACTCGCGCGTGTCGACATCGTTTCGGTAGAACGCCGTGTCGAGGTTGATCCAGCGGTTGTCAGGATCGTCATAGCGGTAGCGCAGGCGCGCGTTGGTGCGCTCGGTGTCGCGATCGACCAGGTTCGTGGCGGTGGCCGTTTCGTTCGCGTTGGGCGGGTTTCGACCGGTGTTTTCGAACAGGTCGACGGCGAGTTCGACGCGGTGGTGCTCGGCCGGTTGCAGGCCGAGTTTGACGAGTCCGTTTTTGACCTCGTCGCGCGAGGCCAGAATGTCCTCGCCGTTGCCGTCTTCGATATCTTCGCCGACGTCGCGGTAGACGAAGCTGCCGAGGAAATCAAGCGCGCCTGCCTGGCCGTAGAGCGTATTGAAGCTGGACAATTCCTCGCCATTGGCCTGGAAGCCGCCCTTGAGCCGGACGCCGAAACCGTCGCGTCCGCCGGTCATGTCCCGCCCATTGACGGTCTCGATGACGAATGCGCCGCCCAGCGCGCCGCTACCGTAAACGGAAGAGCTGGCGCCGCGCAACACCTCGATCGATTGCACCAGGTCCGGGTCGAGCAGAAAGCGGCCGCCGTGCGCCTTGTTGAAATTCTGACGGGTGCCGTCGATACGGATCACCACCTGCTCGTCGGCGAAACCGCGAATGGAAGGCTCCTCGGCGATCCGGCGCGGACCGCCCTGGATACTGACGCCGGGAATGGATTCGAACACGTCCTGGAATCCGAAGGGCTGAATGGTCTCGATGTTGTCGCGCCCGACCAAGGAAATGGATGCCGGCGTAATAAACCGGGGTCGCTCGGTGCGGGTCGCCGATACGACCACCGAATCCAGTACCACTGCGGGCCCTAATTCCTGCCGGGCTTCCGGCGAACGTTCGGGATTCGAGGTATCGCTGCCGTCGGAAGCCAATGCCGGACCGCACAGCGCGGCCATCCCGATCAATAAATTTGCTTTTTTACTCACACAGCCTCCAGGCATTCCGCTGAATTCGATTCCAGATAGCGGCCTGGCTGGCGGCGCGAAGAGGCTTCATGCCGTTGGCTGGGCGCGGATGTCGTGCCCGGAAAAGGCGGGCAACGACAAACACATGACCAGCTTACACTAAATACGACTGATTCGCAATAGCGTTTGATCCGCCTGGAAAAGGCATTTCGCGGGCCACATTGGCACTCGGCCCAGCAAAGGAAGCGATTTTTTGAACATGTGCTTCCATTGTTTGCCGTCGCTGTGTTTACGGCGTACGCTCACCTGATACATCATTCCAGCAAGCTGCCGAAGCTCATCAAGCTTCCTTTGCTTCGTGAAGTTGATAAAAACGCATGAAGAGGTCGATTTGAACAACAAGATGAAGTGGCGTGCCTTCTTCAGCGCAATCATCGTGATCGCTGCTGGATCCCTTCTTCACTTCGTCTGGGCCTGGTCCGGTCGAAGCACGCTCGTGGCGATCGTCGCAGCGACGAATGAAAGCACGTGGGAACATCTCAAACTCGCGTTCTGGCCCGCGCTTGCAATTGCGCCGATTCAGCGTGTACTTTATGGATCCTTTCCCGGTTGGCTCCCTGCAACCGCCATTCGCTGCATGCTTCCCTTGTTCCTGATCGTCGCGCTTTTCTACGGATACACTGCGTTATTGGAAGGCCATCATCTGGCAGCAGACCTTGTAATCTTCGCGGCTGCCATCTTCGCCGGAGAATTCCTCGGTCACGCCGTTCTCGCCCACCAGTTCGGCGCGAAGATCCGAATGGGCGCGTCAGCGCTTCTTGTTCTCGCGACAACGCTGTTCTCGACGCTGACATTCAACCAGCCTGACACCTTTCTTTTCCACGCGCCAGATTCCTCGCACCAGAATTGATCAAGATCAGTACCCGGCCGTGACCTGCTTCGTATGATCAAACACATGGCCGGAGCCCGATCACAGGGTGAAAAAACCAGTACCCGCTCACGAGCTATATGGGCGGCACAGGGCTTCTTCGTGCTGTTTTCCCTGTGGCTGGTGTTCGATGGACTGGACGGATGGCCGGCAGGAGTTCTGGCGGCGCTGATCGGGGGTGGGCTGGCCGCGTGGCTGGCCGACAGCGAGCCATTCTGGTGGAATCCTTTTCGGTTGATCGAGTTCGCCGGCTTCTTCCTGGTCGAATCGTTTCGCGGCGGCATCGACGTGGCCTGGCGTTCCCTGCATCCGCGCCTTCCGGTGTCGCCGCGCTTTTTCGAGCACGATATCCAGATTCCCGAGGGCCAGCCAAGTACGTTGCTGATCAGCGTGATCAGCCTGTTGCCCGGCACGCTCAGCGCGGAACTGCAACGCGACGAGCACGTGCTGATCGTGCACACGCTGGCCGACGGCGGCGAAGAATCAGTGCAGCGCCTGGAGCGCCGTATCGCGCGCCTGTTCTCGGTGCCGGAACCGAAGCGGGAGACGACGTCATGACCGTCAGCGTGCTGCCGTGGACGATCGTATTTTTGCTTCTCAATCTCGGCGCCGGGCTCTGGCGCGCCTGGAAAGGACCTACCGACGGCGATCGCCTGCTGACCACGCTGCTGTTCGCGACCACCAGCGTGGCCATTCTGTTGCTGATGTCGGCGTGGCTGGAACTCCCTGCCATTCGCTACGTGGCGCTGATGCTGGTGCTGCTGGCGACGATCATCTCGCTGGCGTTTTTCGGCATGCCGGCGCGCGCCTCCAAGTCTGGAGATCAGGCGGATGACTGATCTGCTGGCGCTGGTGTTCCTGCTTTCGGGCTGCTTCTTCATCTTCGCCGGCACCGTGGGCATGATCCGGCTGCCGGACGTTTACTGCCGCTTGCACGCGATGACCAAGGCCGACAATCTCGGCCTGCTGCTGATCTGTCTTTCGCTGTCGCTGCTCGACGGTCGGGTGCGCATTGCCCTGCTGTTGCTGCTGATCTGGCTGCTGGCACTGCTGGCATCGACTGTCTCGGCGCACTTGATCGCGCGCCATTCACGCGCCCGCCAGGTCAACGAAAGGAACGGCGGATGAGCGCGCCGCTGGCCGTCGATGTGCTGCTGGGCCTGATCCTGGTCGGGCTGGCCGCGCAGGTGGCGATCGGCGAGCACCTGTTCCGGGCAATCGTCTTCTACGTCGCTTTCGGGCTCTCGATGTCGGTGATCTGGGCGCGCCTGGGGGCGCCGGATCTGGCGTTGGCCGATGCCGCCATCGGCGCCGGCCTGACCGGGGCGCTGATGATGGTGGCGTTTCGCCGGCTGGTCGAAATCGACCCGAAGCAGGCCCAGGCCCAGGCCACCCGCAGCTCGGCACTGGCGGTGTTGATCGGTGTGCTGGCGGCCGGCATGGTCGCGACGATTGGATTGACCGCGCTGACCCTGGAGCAACAGCCCGGACGCGCCGGGCTGCAGGTGATGGAAACGCTCGGGGACACCGGCCTGGGCAATCCGATCACCGGCGTGTTGCTGGTGTTCCGCGGCTTCGATACGCTGATCGAGATGACGGTGCTTTTGACGGCCTTCGTCGGTTCGCGCGTGATGACCACCCGAAGTCGCTTCTATGTAGCGACCATCGCCGGTTTCCAGCTGCCGCTGGTGCGCACCCTGGTGGCGGTCATCCTGCCGCTGGCCGCATTGATCGCTATGCACCTGCTGTGGATCGGTTCGGACCAGCCGGGCGGCGCGTTCCAGGCCGGCTCGGTGCTGGCCGGCGCGGGCGTGCTGCTGCTGCTTACCGGTACGTTGCTGCCGGCCTCGAAATCGCGGGCCCTGGTTCGCCTGGCGCTGGTTGCCGGTGTGGCGTCGCTGTGCGTGCTGGTGCTGGCGCCGATGCTGCGCGGCCAGGTGGCCATGGCTTATCTCGGCCGCGGGTCGCTGTTGTTTGCCGAGGCGCTGATGATGGTCTCGATCGCCACATCGCTGACCCTGCTGTTCGCGGGCAGACCGTCGTTGAAGGTGGGCCGGCCATGACCAGCGCCGTTTTCGTGCTGGTGGCGGCCGCGATCTTCGGCTTGGGCGTGCACGGCCTGCTGGTATCGGCGCACATCATGCGCAAGCTGCTGGCGCTGAACCTGATGCTGAGCGCGCTGTTCCTGCTGCTGATCGTGGTGCCGGCGACGATCGACGGCCGTCCCGACCCGGTGCCGCAGGCGCTGGTGCTGACCGGCATCGTGATCGCCGTTTCCACCACCGCGTTCGCCCTGGCGCTGATGGTGAGGTTGTTCCGCAAGCAGGGTCATGCCTCGATCCATCCCGATATCGATCCACGTCTGCTCGGCCGCAAGGCACCGTCGAAAGCGAACAAAACAGCACAAGGGGATGATCGGTGACACCGGCCGCCCAACTGCTCATCGGCCTGGTGTTCGTGCCGCTGTCGACGGCGCTGGTGGCGGTGCTGCTGCCGCCGCGCAGACGTCGCTGGGCGGTGGTGCTGGGCGGGCTTGCCTGGCCGTGCCTGCTGGTGCCGCTGAGCATGGCCGTGGCCCGCGAGCAGAGCGTTGTCATGGTGTTCGGCGGCTGGGCGCCGCCGCTGGGTATCGGCTGGCGGCTCGATGCGCTCGGGCTGGTTGTCCTCTGGGTGCATGCGCTGGCCGGCATTGCGGCGCTACCGAGCGCGTGGCGACGTTTCGATCCGGATCTGCCCGAGTCCGGGCCGTTCTGGTCGCTGTGGATGATCCTGGCCACCGGCGTCAACCTGGCGCTGCTGGCGGCCGACCTGTTCAACCTGTACGTGGCGCTGGAACTGACCACGCTGGCGGCGGTGGCGCTGATCGCGACCGACGACGGCATCGCCGCCCTGGCCGCCGCGATGCGCTACCTTCTGCTCGCGGTGCTCGGCTCGCTGATGTACGTGCTGGGCGTCGGCCTGGTCTATGCCCAGACCGGAAGCCTGGCGATGCATCAGCCCGGCATCGAAGCGCTCAACAACGTCGCACTGGTGCTGATGCTGACCGGTCTGATGGTCAAGGCCGCTATCTTTCCGCTGCACGTCTGGCTGCCGCACGCCTACAGCAATGCACCGGGACCGGTAGCGGCGATCATGGCCGCAGTCGTCGGCAAGGCGGCGCTGGTCGCGTTTTGGCGCATCTGGTTCGAAACGGCCGAGGCACCGCCGGCGCAGCTGGCCGATTTCCTGGGCCTGATCGGCGCTGCCGCCCTCGTCTACGGCGCCATTGCAGCGTACCTTCAGCCGCGGCTGAAGATGGTCATCGCCTACTCCAGCATCAGCCACTTCGGATTCCTGCTGCTGCTGCTGCCGCTGGCCAGTCAGCAGGCTTTCCAGGGTGCCGGTTTCCACTTGCTGGCGCATGGTCTTGCCAAGGCCGCGATGTTCCTCGCCGCGGCGAATATTGTCGTGGTGCTGGGTTCCGACAGCATCCGCCACCTGCCCGGCCTGGACAAGCGCATGCCGCTGGAAGCATTCACGCTTGCGCTGGCCGGCGTGACGCTGATCGGGCTGCCGCCCAGCGGGGGTTTCACCGGCAAGTGGATGCTGCTTTCTGCGGCGTGGGAAACCGGCGGCTGGTTCTGGCTGGTGCTGATCGTGCTCAGTGGACTGATGAGTGCGGCCTACGTGTTCCGCATCCTGGCGCTGACCTGCTTCCACCCGGCGCGCCGGGCGGTGCACCACCTGCATCCGCGCCCGCCGAAGATTACCAGCCTGGCGGCGCTGACGCTCGCGCTGCTGGCGGTGGTCATCGGGCTTTATCCGCATCCGGTGCTTGATCTGCTGGGTGCGGGCATGCCGGGAATGGTTCGGTGATCCCGCCATGATCTCGCCGTGGACCACCCAGATTCTGCCGCCGGCCGTTGTGCTGGTCTCGACCCTGGCGGCGATCGTCATCTTCGTCGCCGGCGAGGCGCGCCAGCGCCTGCGCATCTGGGTCAACCTCACCGCCGCGCTGCTCAAGCTGCTTCTGGTCGTCTGGATCGGGCTCGAAGTGCTGGCCGGCACCACTTTCATGTTCCGCTTCGAGCTGCTGCCCGGGCTCGAGCTTATATTGCACGCCGACGCGCTGAGCATTCTCTTTGCCAGTCTTTCAGCGGTGCTGTGGCTGGTCACGACGGTCTACGCCATCGCCTACCTGGAGCACTCGCCCAACCGCGCCCGGTTCTTCGGCTTCTTCAGTTTATGCGTAAGCGCCACCATGGGCATTGCGATGGCGGGCAACCTGCTGACGCTGTTCCTGTTCTACGAGCTGCTGACCCTGACAACCTGGCCGCTGGTGGTGCATAACGGCACGCCCGAGGCGCTGGCGGCGGGTCGCAGTTATCTTCGATATACGCTGACCGGCGGCGTGGTGCTGCTGACCGCACTGGTCTGGCTGTACGGGCTGGCCGGGAATGCGGTATTCACGCCGGGCGGCTTCCTGGCACCGCTGGCCGCCGCGCATGGCGATGCACTCACGCTGATTTTCGTGATGCTGGTGGCCGGCTTCGGCGTCAAGGCCGGGCTGATTCCGCTGCACGGCTGGTTGCCCAAGGCCATGGTCGCGCCGGCGCCGGTGAGCGCGCTGCTGCACGCGGTGGCCGTGGTCAAGGCGGGCGCGTTCGGCATCATCCGCACCGTGGAGGACGTCTACGGCCTCGAGCTGGTCGCCGAGCTCGGCATGCGCCTGCCGCTCATCACGGTCGCCAGCTGGACGATCGTGATCGGCTCGCTGCTGGCGCTGCGCGAGCATCATCTGAAGCGCCGGCTGGCGTATTCGACGGTCAGCCAGGTGTCCTACATCGTGCTCGGCATCGCGGTCGGCGGCCTGCTGGCGACCTCGGGCGGCATGGTGCACCTGGTCCACCAGGGGCTGATGAAGATCACGTTGTTCTTCTGCGCAGGGATCTTCGGCCTGTTGCTCGGCGTTAAGCGGATCGACCAGCTCGACGGGCTGGGCCGGCGCATGCCCTGGGTCTCGGGCGCGTTCACCGTGGCCGCGCTGGGCATGATCGGACTGCCGCCGCTGGTCGGCTTCATCAGTAAATGGTATCTGGCCTCGGGCGCGCTGGCCGCCGGCATGCCGCTGGTGCTGGCGGTGCTGATCACCAGCGCCCTGCTCAATGCGGCGTACTTCCTGCCGCTGGTTCGCAGGCTTTGGCTGAATCCGCCGGGCACCCTGGTCGAGGCACCGATCGAAATCGGGCGGCTGCCGCGCCTGGCGCTGATGTCCTCGGCGGTCGCCACGGCGGCGCTCGTCGTGGTGCTGGGCGTGCTGGCGGCCCACCCGCTCAGCCCGCTGAACTGGGTGGTCAAGATCGCCCAGGGGTATGCGCCGTGAGCGCGCTGGTGATCAACCTGCTGCCGGTGCTGACGCCGCTGATCGTCGCGGCATTGCTGGCGTTTCGCGGTCGTCCGCGCGCGTTCGCAATCTCTGCCGCCCCCTGGATGCCGCTGTTGCTGGCGCTGCCGTTATTGATGGGCTCGCGCGCCGAGCTGACCATTGTGCTGCTGGACCTGCGCCTCGGCGCCGATGCAGTCGCCGCACCGTTGAGCGTGCTGTGCGCGGTGGCCTGGGGCCTGGCCGGGTGGTTCGCCGCCAACCGGGTTGAAAAGGACCGGATCCTGTTCTGGAGCGGCTGGCTGGTCAGCCTGGCCGGCATTTCGCTGGCGCTTCTGGCGCAGGACATCGCCGGATTCTATTCCGGCTACGCGATGCTGAGCCTGGCCTCGTGGCTTTTGATCATCCATGCCCGAACCGACGAAGCGTGGCGGGCCGGACGCATCTACCTGGTGCTGGCGCTGGCCGGGGAGATGGCAGCGTTCGCCGGGCTGATCGCGATCGTTGCCGCGGTCGGCAACATCGCACTGGGCGAGCTGGCCACAGCCGTGCAGCTCGAACCGGCCTGGCGCTGGCTGATCCTGGCCGGTTTCGCGGTCAAGATGGGCGTCGTGCCGCTGCACGTCTGGCTGCCGCTGGCCCACCCGGTCGCGCCCATACCCGCAAGCGCAATCCTGTCCGGCGTCATCGTCAAGGCCGGCCTGCTCGGCTGGCTGCGGCTGGTGCCGCCGGGCAGCGAGGGTGCTGCTGCGATCGGCCCGATACTGCTGGTGCTCGGTATCGTCACGGCGTTCGCCGGGGTGCTGATCGGGCTGACACAGCAGCGGGTGAAGGTGGTGCTGGCCTATTCGACGATCAGCCAGATGGGCCTGGTGCTGATGGCCTACGCGGCGCTGCTGATGGCGCCCGACCGGGCGGCGGTTCTATTGCCCTGGCTGGGCGTGATGGCGCTGCACCACGGGCTGAACAAGGCGTCGCTGTTCCTCGCCTGCGGCTGCGCGCCGGGACGCAGCAGGCTTCGCGGCCTGCTGGTCGCGCTTCCCGCACTGGCCATCTCGGCCGCGCCGCTGACCACCGGCATGCTGGCCAAGACCGGGTTGAAGACCGCGCTGGCCGAGGCGGGTGTGGCGCATGGCTGGACGCTGGCACTGAGTCTGACGTCCACGGCCACCGCGCTGTTGCTGTGGCATTTCTGGCGGCTGGTTCGAAGCGACAGCGGTTACAAGACGGCGCACCCGGCGTGGGTCGCGATGGTGCTCGCCGGGCTTGTCGTACCCTGGATCTGGGTGCTGGTCCACGGCCTTGACCCGCATCTGCTGTCCGGCTTGTGGCCGGCGACCTGGCCGTTGGCGCTGGCCGCGGCGATTGTCGTTGCAAGCGTCTGGCTCAAGCGCGGGCTTGCGCCGCGATGGAGGCCCGGTCTTCCGGCCGGCGATCTGGTTGTATGGCTGGAGGGCGCCGCCCGTCTGGCCGGCAAGGGGCTGACCCGGCTGGCCCGGGCCGGCGCGGCGCCGTTGCCGAACCTGTACCCGGTCCACGTGCGCATGACCCGCACGCTGCTGTGGATGGAACGCAAGATCACCGCGCTGCCGGTGGCCGGATTTCTGATCCTGGGCCTGGGCGGCCTGCTGTGGCTGGTCACGCGGGTGTCCTGATTGCGCTTCGAAGCCATCCGGCGAAACCCTCGCTATGCTTTTGGCTCGCCTGTTTCAACCGGCATCGGCGTTAGAATTCACAACTGAACCGGTCCGGCGGCGACGGGCGTTTCGCCTGTCTGAGGCTTGTAATCACAAGCGAAGCCGCATCCGGCTGTTTCGGGGTCATTACAAAAAATACAGGATAAAAGATCATGCGGATCGGCGTACCGAAGGAAATCAAGAACCACGAGTACCGGATCGGACTGACGCCGGCCGGCGTGCGCGAGCTGGCCAGCCACGGCCACGAAGTGATGGTGCAGCGCGACGGCGGCAAGGCTATTGGACTTACCGACGAGCTCTACGAGCGCGCCGGCGGCACCATTGTCGAGACGGCCGAGGAAATCTTCGCATCCGCCGACATGATCATCAAGGTCAAGGAACCGCAGCCCAACGAATGCAAGATGCTGCGCGAAGGCCAGATCCTTTATACCTACCTGCACCTCGCGCCCGATCCGAAGCAGACCACCGGCCTGGTCGATTCGGGCTGTATTGCAATAGCCTACGAGACCGTCACCGACAGGTCGGGCGGTCTGCCGCTGCTCGCCCCGATGTCGGAAGTCGCCGGCCGGATGTCCATCCAGGCCGGCGCACACGCGCTGGAGCGGGCCCAGGGTGGCAGCGGTGTGCTGCTGGGCGGCGTGCCCGGCGTGCGCCCGGCCGAGGTGATGATCATCGGCGGCGGCGTGGTCGGGCTCAATGCCGCGCGCATGGCCATGGGCATGGGCGCAGACGTGACGATTTTCGACCGCTCGCTGCCGCGCCTGAAATATATCGATGAACTTTACGGCGAGCGGCTCAACACGCTTTATTCGACCGAAGAAGCCATCGAGGAACACCTGTCCACGGTCGATCTGGTGATAGGTGCCGTGCTGATTCCGGGTGCGGCGGCGCCGAAGCTGGTGCGCCGCGATCAGCTATCGATCATGGAGCCCGGCTCGGTGCTGGTGGACGTGGCCATCGACCAGGGCGGTTGCTTCGAGACCTCGCACGCCACCACCCACCAGGAACCGACCTACGAAGTCGAGGGCATCATCCACTACTGCGTGGCCAACATGCCCGGCGCGGTGGCGCGCACATCGACCTTCGCGCTGACCAATGCCACCCTGGCCTACGCGGTGCAGATCGCCAACAAGGGTGCGAAGAAGGCGATGCTTGACGACGAGCACCTGCTGGCCGGCCTCAACGTGCACAAGGGGCACGTCACCTACAAGGCGGTGGCGCACGATCTCGGGTACGACTACGTGCCAGCGGCCGAGGCGCTGGCGCGGGACTGACGAAGCTGTCGACCGGCGCAGCTTTTAGTCAGGGGCTGCGCGGCTGTTGCGCGACGCCATGCCCGAGCGCATCAACTCGATGCCGCTGCCGATGACCTCGGCCCAGACGGCCTGAATTTCGTCGTCGAATTCCGGATCGCATTCGGCCGCAGTCTTCAAAAGCGAACCTTTCCACAGGTCGAAATGCGCCGGGTCCAGCTCGAACCTGCGATGGGTCTTGCCGAGAAAACGCAGGTAGTCGTCGGCGCCCGGCGAGTCGTCCACGGCCAGCGTCATCACGTGCAGCGATGACTTGAGCTTGCGCTTGAGGCGGGCCATGTCGGTACCCTCGAACACCCGCTGGATCTTGGGCGATATCGCCATGAACGATTTGTAGAAGCGATCGAGGAACTCGGGCTCAGACGTGGCCCGGTCCAGGCTTCGGTGGAATTCGGCCATGCGTTCTTCCTGGTTCATCGCTTACGACCCGGTGCGGAAATTCGATGGTGATAATCCCCATGCATCCATTATTGCGCAGATGGCCGCTGACAATTTTGGCCTGGATCAATCGATCACCGCCGTGTTTCCAAGCGCCCGGTGCGAATGCGCTAACATCGGGCATCTGTCACGCATAGAGCAACTCCGATGAAACTGTTACTCGCGCTTGTCTTCTCGCTCCTGGTCGCCGGGCCGGTCGTGGCCGAAAACCACGAATCGGCGCAGGCGGCATCGTTGCCCGAACCCCGACAGTCGGTCACCGATCACGCCATCCGCATCGACGGCGAGCGTGTGGACTACACCGCCACCGTCGGCTGGCTGATCATGGAAGAGGACGACAAGCCGATCGCACGTTTCGGCTACACCGCTTACCACCGCAAGGGCGACTACGGCCCGGCCGAGCGGCCGATCGTGTTCGCGTTCAACGGCGGCCCCGGCTCGTCGTCGCTGTGGCTGCACATGGGCATCCTCGGACCGCAACGGGTGGTGGTCAACGACCCGGGCTATGCTGCGCCGCCGCCGGCCAGGCGCGTCGACAACGAATTCAGCATTATTGATATTGCCGATCTGGTGATGGTCGATCCTGTCGGCACTGGCTTCAGCACGCCGCTGGGCGAGGCGAAGGGCGAGAAGTTCTGGGGCGTCGACCAGGACATCGAATCGGTGGCCGCCTTCATCAAGCAATACATCACCGAGCACGGGTTATGGGCGGCGCCGAAATTCATTCTCGGCGAGAGCTACGGCGGCGTGCGCGGCGCCGGGCTTGCCCATCATCTGCAAAGCCGCCACGGCATGAACCTCAACGGCCTGATCCTGGTCTCGCCGTTCATCGATACCGCGGCCGGACGCGACGGCGGCGGGCTGGACCTGCCGCACGCGCTGTTCCTGCCCTCGTTCGCGGCCACGGCCTGGTACCACGAAGCGCTTGCCGACAAGCCGGAAAACCTGGCGTCGTTTCTGGGCGAAGTGGAAAAGTTCGCGCTTGAAGAGTACCTGCCGGCCCTGACCGCCGGATATACCATCGACCCGGCGCGCAAGCGCGGGGTGGCCGAGCAGGCGGCGGCCTACACCGGCACCACGACCGACTACTGGTTGAAGGCGGACCTTCGCGTCGATCATCAGCAGTTCCTGCAGGAGCTCAAGCGCAACAATCGCCTGATTGCCGGCCGGATCGATTCGCGCTTCATCGGCCCGTCGGTCAATCCGCTGTCCGAATCCATGGACTACGACCCGTTCTTCCCGGCGGTGGGGCCGGCCTACACCGCGGCATTCTTCGATTACCTGCACAACGAGCTGGAATTCGGCCGCGACGAGGAATACAAGACCACGGCCTGGCCGCTGGACTGGGACTGGAGCCATCGCGACCCCGACGGCAACCGGCAGGTCGCGGTCAACCTGCTGCCGGATCTTTCGCGCGCGATGATCATGAACCCGGGCCTGCAGCTGCACATCCAGCAGGGTTACTACGACCTGGCCACGCCCTTCGCCGCGACGAATTACTACATCCGTCACCTCGATATCCCGGCCGAAGCCCGTGACCGTATTCGTTACGACCTGTACCCGGCCGGGCACATGATGTATCTGCACGAAGAATCCATGCAGGCTTATCGCGACGATTTGGCCGCCTTCATCCTCGGCGCGATTCCGCGCTAGGGCTGGTCGGAGCGCTGGCGCACTGGCGTCGAGCCGGTGCGCGACTCGAAGACAGCCAAGCGGCCGTGAAGACCCCGTTGGCGCTGCATGCACGGCCGCGCGTTAGACTTCACATATGTCAAAGCAAAATTTCAAGCGAGCGCTGTCTGGTCTCTTCGCTGTCGCCTGCGTGGCCGTGCTTTCGGCCTGCAGTCCGGAATCGGAATCGTCCGGCCAGCAAAATACCCGGGAGCGTTCCTCGCTTCCGGTGCGCGCCTACGAGGTATCGCAACGCGATCTGTCGCGACGCATACAGCTGTCCTCGCCGGTGGAAACGCTGCGCACCATCGAGCTGGCCGCGCGTACTGCCGGCATCGTACGCGAGGTGTTCGTCGAAACCGGCGACCGAGTTTCGGCGGGTCAGTTGCTGGCCGAGCTGGATGTTCGCGAGCAGCGGGCCGAGCTCGCACGGGCCGAAGCGGCGCTGCGCGAGGCGCAGACCAACTTCGATCGCCTCAAGCGGTTGCGCGACAGTAACTACATCGACGAGGCCAGCTTCATCACCGCCCGGTCGACGCTGGATATCGCCGAAAGCGACGTCGAGCTCTGGCGGACCCGCGTGGACTTCGGGCGCATCGTGTCTCCGATCGACGGCCACGTGATCGGCAGAATGGTCGAACCGGGCGCTTCCATCGGCAGTCTCGCCACGGCATTCGAAATCGCCAATCTCAATGAACTGGTGGTCCGCATCGGCGTGTCCGAACTGGATGTGGGCGAAATCACGGTCGGTTCGGAAGTGCCTCTGAGCGTTGACGCGCTCCGTGATTCCGGGCCGCTGACCGGAACAGTGCGCCGCATTTTTCCGGCAGCCGACGGGGCGAGTCGCCTCCTGACCGTGGAAATTGCGTTGCCCGACGCCTTCGAGCAGGGCGTTCGCCCGGGATTTCTGGCGCGCGCCGACCTGCTCGTGGACTACAAGGAAAACGTGCTCGCGGTCCCGGCCGGTTCGGTAGGCATGGGCGAGCAGCAGTACGTGATGGTGATCAACGATGACAGTGAGCTGGTCAGGCGGGCAGTGTCCACCGGCGTCATTCGCGGTGACTGGCGTGAAATCCTTGGGGGTCTGGAACCCGGTGACCAGATCGTTTCCTCGAATCCGCTGGATCTCGCCGAGGGCGATCTTGTGCGCGTCGTGGACATGATCGACGGTGGTGCATGAGTCAGTCATCGGAGAAGCACGACAAAGCAGCCGACGCGCCGCGTCGAAATGTTCGAAACGATAATGACCCGGCCCGCGGCACGAAGTATTATCGTGGCCTGACGCACGCGGCCATCCGCAGGCCGGTGGGCACCACCGCGCTGGCAACGGTCGTCCTGGTCATGGGGCTGTTCTTCGTCGATCGCCTGCCGGTCAATCTGTTGCCGGAAGTCGTCTATCCGCTGATCCGGATCAACGTCAACTATCCCGGCGCCTCTCCCGAGGTCGTCGAGGAGCAGGTCACACGCCCGCTCGAGAGAGCATTGGCCTCGACCGAGGACCTGGTGCGTATCTCCAGCGAGGCCGAGGAAGGCCGGACCGATGTCAATCTGATCTTCGAGTACGGCACCGATCTCGACACCGCGCTGCAGAACGCCTCGAGATTGCTCGAGCGTGCGCGCACGCAACTGCCCGACGACGTCGAGCCGCCGCGGCTGCGCAAATGGGATCCGGGATCGTCATCGGTGTTCGAGGCCGGATTCTCGTCGGGCTTCAGAACGCCGCGCGAAGTGCGCGACTGGGTCGACAACCGCCTCGCTCCCCAACTCCAGTCCATCGCGGGCGTTTCCGGCGTCGAGGCGGTCGGTGGACAGGAACGCGAGCTGGAAGTCATCATCGACCAGCAGCGTTTGAGGTCCTACGGTTTGACCCTGGCCGGCGTTTCGGAACAGCTTGCGCTGGAAAATCTCAACGTCGCCGCCGGAAACGTGACCGGCAACAGCCTGGACGTGATGGCGCGAACCGACGGCCGGTTCAAGTCGCCGGAAGACATCGCCAATGTATTGCTGGCCGTGCCCGGTTCGGATCGCAGGATTCGCCTCGACGAAATCGCCGAGGTCCGCGATGGATACCGCGAGCAGCGGCTGTTCGTGCGCCTGGGCGGTACGCCGGCCACCCAGGTTTCGGTATTCAAGCAGCCCGACGCCAATACCGTGGCGGTTGTCGACGAGGTGATTTCCCGACTCGGATCGCTGGATGCCTCGGGCTTCATTCCGCCCGACATCGACTATCGGATCACCGAAGACGCCGCGTACTTCATTCGCGGTTCGGTGAAGTCGGTTTCGGCCGCGGCCGTGCTGGGCGGCGTACTGGCGATGGTGGTGGTGCTGGCGTTTCTCGGCAGTCTGCGCAAGAGTTTCGTCATCGGCTTGTCGATTCCGCTGGCGGTGATGGCCACGTTCGCGATGATGGGCGCGGCCGGCCTGACCCTGAACGTGATGAGCCTCGGCGGCCTGGCGCTGGGCGTCGGTCTGCTGCTGGACAACGCAATCGTGATGCTGGAAAACATTTCCCGGCACCGTGAAAAGCTGGGCAAGTCGTCCGACGTCGCGGCCCACGAAGGCGCCGACGAGGTGATGTCGGCGATTACCGCGGGCACGCTGACCAACCTGGCGGCGGTCGCGCCGTTTCTCCTGATCACCGGGCTGGCCACGCTGGTTTTCCGCGAACTGCTGGTCACGATTTCGTTCGCGGTCATCGCGTCGCTGGCAGTGGCGCTGACCCTGGTGCCGATGCTGGCGGCCCAATTCGCCAAAGTGAAGTACGAGTCCGGGTTCAACCGGTTGCGCATCTATCGGGCATTCGATGGTCTGATCGAGTGGTTTTCGCAGCGTTATCGTGGCGTGCTGAACCGGCTGCTCGCCTGGCGCTGGGCGGTGGTTTCGGCAGGCGTCGCCGTGTTCATCGGCAGTCTGACGCTGGCCGACAGCCTGGGCAACGAGTTTCTGCCGCAGCTCGACGACGGCGAACTCGGCATCTCGATGTCGCTGCCGGCCGGCGCGACGCCGGCGGAGACCAACGCCGCAACCCGCCTGATCGAGGAGGAAGTCAACAAGATGCCGCACGTTCAAAGCGTGTTCGCGCTGGCCGGCGGCAACGTCTGGGGCGGTGTGGCGAACGAGCGGCCGGGCCGCGGCTACGTGCTGGTGCGCCTCGACGATGCCGCCGACCGGCCCGAATGGCCGGCCAGTCGGTGGGTGTCCGAGATTCGCTCGCGGCTCGACCAGCTCGACATTCCCGGCGCGCGCCTGTGGGCCTGGTCGCCGGGCATTCGAGGGCTGAGCTTCGGCGTCAGCGGCGACGACATGGAGTTGAAGGTGGTCGGCGACGACATCGGTGTGTTGCAGGACCTGGCGCGCGAGATTGTCGATTCCATAGAGACCATATCCGGACTGACCGGCGTCGAGCTCGACGACGAGGACCGCACGCCGCTTCTGAGCATCGACGTCGACCGAGAACGCGCTGCGGCATTGGGGCTGGATATCAGCGCTGTTGCCCGCTCGCTGCGCTCGGCCGTGTCGGGCTTTGTGCCGACCCGCTACAGCACCGGCATCACCGAATACGACGTGCGCGTGCGGCTGCCGCGCGAAGACGTAAGCGACATCGACGCCCTGGGTCAGGTCATCGTGGCCAACGGCGTCAACGGGCCCATCCAGGCGCGCCAGGTCGCCAGTTTCAGCCTCGGCGAAGGGCCGGCCGAGATCAGTCGGGAAAACCAGGTCCGAATCCAGCGCATCGTCGGTAACTTCGATACCGCGCAGAGCGACGTCGGCACGATCATGGCCGAAGTGCAGCAGCGCATCCAGGCGCTCAACATGCCCAACCAGTACGGCGTGATCCTGGGCGGCCAGTTCGAGACCATCCGCGAAACCAATCGAGAGATGGCCATTGTCATTGCGCTTGCGGTATTCCTGGTCTTCGTCGTGCTGGCAGTGCAGTACGAAAAGCTTTCGAATCCGCTGGTGATCATGACCGCGGCCCCGTTGGCCGCGGCCGGGTCGGCGCTGGCGCTCTGGGTCACGGGCACGCCGATCAGCGCGCCGGTGTTCCTGGGCTCGGTGTTGCTGATCGGCATCGTGGTCAACAACGCGATTCTGCTGGTCGAGTACATCGAGCGACGGCGCGGCGAGGGCTGGGACATGCAGCAGGCGGTCGTCGAGGCCGGCGGCATTCGCCTGCGCCCCATCCTGATGACCACCCTGACGACCGTCGTCGGCATGCTGCCGCTCGCCATCGGTGCCGGTTCCGGGGCAATGCTGATGCAGCCGCTGGCGATTGCCGTGGTCGGCGGCCTGCTCTCTGCGATGCTGCTGACGCTGTTCCTGGTGCCGTGTCTCTACGTCATCGTGCAAAACGCGGCCACAACCATCGGCAATCTGCTGACTCGTCGCACGCCGTCCGGCGATTCCGGTTCCGAAGCGGCGTCGCAAGCCGGCTGAGTACCGCTCCGGCCACTCGTCGGTCTTTGCGTCCGGCGCCTCCTGAAAGCGTGATTGACATCACATCAGACGCGTACTAAAGTGCTTCTGCAAGGGGACGGCGTGGTTACAGGTGCAGGAGGAGGACCGTGGTCGATCCTTCGAGACGATGTCAGAAACGGTGGCGGGTTACTTGCGGTACAACGCTGCGGCCGATCCCGGTACTTGTTGCGCTGTTGATGTTCGCGCTTTTTCAGGCGGATGCGCAGTCGCCGCCTTCGACCCCGATCGGCGAAGCGCGGGTCACTCGCCTGCAGGATTCGCTGGATACAGGCGACGATTGGGAGATCGGTGTCCCGCCGGTCGAGCCCGAATCATCATTCGCCACCTCAATTCGCGATGGCAGCGCGCTGGATTCCGAAGCCTACCTGCGCCTGGATCGGGATCTGCGGCAGGTGCAGCGGCAGTTGCAGGCGCGCCCGGAAGACGAGAGTGGACAGCGCCGGCTGGCCGAAATTCGTCGCGCGCTTGTCGAGCGTATCGAAATCAATATCAACTTCGACTATCTCTATGCCGCCACCGTCTATATCGAAATGCTCAGGCAGGCCGACGGTTCCGTATCGACCATAAGACAGCTCAGCCAGCGGCTGAGCGAACGAAGATCCGTGTTGCGCGATTCGGGGT
>Ga0209944_1000114_pt1 | contig 33535 bp, 28 predicted proteins | sample SalPonR1_C_D2_MG_FD_185701 | JGI IMG/M metagenome (GOLD analysis project Ga0209944, IMG submission 185701) | Salt pond soil microbial communities from South San Francisco under conditions of wetland restoration - Salt Pond MetaG R1_C_D2_MG... ...
CAAGAAAGGACGATTTTTCATGACCTTACGGCTCATTCGAGTCTGTTTTCCAGCCAATTACCGCGCCTGCGCCAGCGCTGCGGAGTGCAGCAAGTCACGTACGGCCGCGATGACTTCCGGCCCTGTCGCGGGGACGGTCGTAGCAGTCGATCTGCATACCGGCTTGTTTTCGAAAAAAGGCTTGACTATACTTTTTGCACAAGCCAGCTACCGTGCACCAGTTGAATCCCCGGCTGGCACAATGAAGAGATTCTTGATGAACAAGTCAAGCAATCGTGGATTGTGGATCGCTGGCGAATCGGTCGAGGGTACAGGCGGGCGTCGATTGCCTACGCGAAATCCGGCTACGGGCCAGGTCATCTGTGACGTTGCCGAAGCGGACGAGACCGATGTGGACCGCGCCGTGCAGGCAGCCGAAGCGGGCTTGAAGCAATGGCGCCGACTGACCGGCACCGAGCGAGGCCGCGTGCTTCACCGCATGGCGACGATCATGCGCAAACATCGTCAGTCGCTGGCGGAGCTCGAATCCCTCGACGGCGGCAAGCCGATCTCGGAAACCCCTGAGGCGGACGTGGATTCCGGGGCCGACTGTCTCGAGTATTTCGCAGGCCAGGCCGCTTCCCTGCAGGGCGAGTATCAGCAGCTGGCAGGCGGGTTTTTCTACACCCGTCCCGAGCCGCTCGGCGTCTGCGCCGGCATTGGTGCCTGGAATTATCCGCTGCAGATCGCCTGCTGGAAGACGGCGCCGGCGCTGGCGGCCGGCAACGCGATGATCTTTAAGCCAGCAGAGCTGACCCCCTTGTCGGCCTTGCGCCTTGCCGAGCTGTTCCAACAGGCGGGCCTGCCGGATGGCGTGTTCAATGTGATCAATGGGGAAGCTGCGGCGGGGCAGGCGCTTACGAGTCACCCCGGTATCGCCAAGATCTCGCTCACAGGAGGGGCCGTGACCGGCAGGAACGTCATGGCGGCTTCCGCCGAGACCCTCAAGACCGTAACCCTGGAGCTCGGCGGCAAATCACCAATGGTGGTCTTCGATGACGCCGACATCGACAACGCGGTGTCGGGTGCCTTGTTGGGCAATTTCTATACGCAGGGCCAGATCTGTACCAATGGCACCCGAGTGTTCGTCCACGAATCCATCCGTGATCTATTTCTCGAACGTCTTCTGGAGCGGGCTGCTCGATTGCGTATCGGCGACCCGATGAATCCCGAAACCCAAGTGGGGCCTCTGATCAGCGCAGACCACCTGGAAGACGTGATGGGCTACATCGAGAAGGGCCGTGAAGAAGGCGCGAAGGTCGTGCTGGGAGGGAGGCGTGCCTCGGTGAAAGGTTTCGAGAACGGTCACTTCGTGGAACCAACCATCTTTACGGCCTGCACGGACGATATGACAATTGTCCGCGAGGAAATTTTCGGGCCGGTCATGTCGGTGCTGGAGTTCAGCGAAGAGAGCGAAGCCATTCAGCGTGCAAACAAGACCGAATATGGGCTGGCTGCCGCGGTCTTCACACAAGATCTCGCGCGTGCCCATCGCACGGTGGAACAGCTCGATGCCGGCATCTGCTGGATCAATCACTACAACATCACGCCCATTGAAATGCCCTTCGGCGGGTTCAAGCAATCCGGGATCGGCAAGGAGAACAGCCGGCGGGCAATGGATCATTACATCCGGTTGAAGAGCGTCTACGTGGCCACCGCGGACGTGGAAGCGCCTTACTGAACTGAAAACAGATGACAGGACAGTCGACCAGCTGGTGAAAGATCGCCCGGTCTTCGGGCCGACCCGAAAAACGGCCGAAAGGAGTGCAAAATGGGACGACAAGCGTGGACAAAGGAATCCGGCGACAGGCTCAACCCAGTGGTGTTTTTCGGGTCATCGATCATGATCGTGGTGTTCGCGTTGTGGACGATGTTGTTCACGGAAAGTGCCGAGGGAGCGATCAACACGGTTCTCGGTTGGGTCTCCGACACGTTCGGTTGGTACTACTTCCTTGCAGTGGTGGCATATCTGCTGTTTGTGATCGTCATCGCGGCCTCACGCATCGGCGATATTCGATTGGGTCCGGATCACGCCAAGCCCGAATTCAATCTGATCTCGTGGGCATCGATGCTGTTTGCGGCCGGTATCGGGATCGATCTGCTGTTTTTTTGTATTTCCGAGCCTGTTGCACAATTCCTGAACCCGCCTGAAGGGGAAGGTCAGACCATAGAGGCCGCCCGACATGCGATGGAACTCACCTTTCTCCATTGGGGCGTTTCCGGCTGGGGAATCTATACCCTGGTTGGAATGTCGCTGGCGTACTTCAGCTACCGACACAAGCTGCCTCTGACCATCCGGTCTGCGCTTTATCCGATCTTCGGCAAGCGCATCTATGGACCTATAGGTCATGCGGTAGACATCGCCGCCGTGCTGGGCACTGTTTTCGGGATCGCAACCAGTCTCGGCATCGGCGTCATCCAGTTGAACTACGGTCTGTCGGAGATGTTCGGGCTGCCCGATAGCACCTGGGTTCAGGTGATGCTGGTCTTGCTGATCGTGGTGTTTGCCACGCTGTCGGCCGTCAGTGGGGTGGAGCGGGGCATCCGCCGCTTGTCAGAATTCAACATGCTCTTGGCCGCCTGCCTCGTACTCTTCGTACTATTCGTCGGCCCAACGCTATTTCTGCTCAATGCATTCGTATTGAATGTGGGCGATTACGTGAGCAATTTCATTGGGCTTTCGTTCAACACCTATGCCTATGACCCACCGAAGGATTGGCTGAATGCCTGGACGATATTCTTCTGGGCGTGGTGGATCGCATGGGGGCCTTTTGTCGGCTTGTTCCTCGCACGTATTTCCCGGGGCCGTACCATCCGGCAATTCACGGTCGGTACGCTTATTCTGCCGATGACATTCATGATGATCTGGATGTCGATCATGGGCAACAGCGCGATACTCCAGGTCATGGAAGGAGCCGAGGAGTTCGGCGAACTGGCTGTTTCGACACCGGCATCCTCGATCTATATGTTTATGGAAAGCCTGCCCTGGTCAGCGATCACCACCGTCGTGGTATCGATCCTGGCGATCGTGTTCTTCGTCACCTCAGGCGATTCGGGGGCATTGGTACTGTCCAACTTCACATCCATTCTGACGGATCCGAATCATGATGCGCCCATCTGGATGCGAATACTCTGGGCCTCCATCATCGGGCTGTTGACGCTGGCCCTGCTTATTGCGGGCGGCCTAGGAGCGCTTCAGAGCACGGTCGTGATCATGGGACTGCCTTTCTCGGTGGTGTTGTTCTTCATGATGGTCGGTCTGTTCTGGGCCCTCAAGACCGAGGCGCTCAAGCACAAGGTACGCGCCGTACAGGCCATGCCCGTGGGTCGCGAGGGCAAGACGCCATCCTGGCGGCAACGCCTCGAGAGGGCCATGAGTTTCCCGGGCTACAAGAGCGCGCTTCGTTTCATGGACAAAACCGTGCGTCCGGCCATGGAGGAGATACGTGACGAGCTTTCGGACAAGGATGGCGTTACAGCCGAGGTGACTCGGGACGAGGAGGAGCCGCATCTCTCGCTTGACGTGGATCTTGGCAGCGACGGCATCTTTACTTACCAGGTCTGGCCGAAGCCTCTCCCGATGCCGGCTTTTGCTCTCCGCCCTCATGCCGAAACCGATACTTACTACCGGCTGGAGGTTTACCTGATCAACGGCGGCCAGGACTATGACCTGATGGATTACCGGCAATCCCAGATCCTAGAGGACATCCTCGACCAGTATGAGCGTCACCTGGTTTACTTGCAACGGCGCCGCGAGGCACCCGGCGACGTTTCAATGCCCGGCCAAGGTGACTCTGGAGAAGCATAAGCGGAGCGGAGCCATTTTTGCCCGAGCGCACCGATCCCGGGCTACCGACGAAAGGAGTCGAATCGTGAGTACTGGAAGAGCGAGAGTGATCCGGAACGTGAGCCCGCGATCTGCGCGTATCGGCGCAATTGCCGCCGTGGCGCTGCTGACAAACGTCGCCGTTGCAGCAGAGACCGACGAAAAGGAAACTTTCGGGACCTTTGGCGGCAGTGTGATGCTGGCCACCGACTACATGTTCCGGGGCATTTCCAACTCCAATGAGGAGTTTCAGATTCGAGGCGACATCAACTGGAGCCATTCCAGTGGTTTCTATGCCGGCCTCTGGGCCTCCAACACCGACTTTGGCGGCCCGGGCAACAGCATGGAGCTTGATCCCTACATCGGCTATGCCAACAGCATCGGCGACAGTGGTTTCAGCTATGACGTTGGCTACTGGTCCTACAACTATCCGGGTTCCGAGGCGGACCTGGATTATGGAGAGTTTTATGCCATAGGCACGTATACCGTCGGGTCTTTCTATGTCAGCCCCAGCTTCTGGTATGCCGACAACTACTTCGGCAAGGACTTCCTGGACGGCGTATCGGGCCTGGCCTATGCCGTCACCGCAGGCATGCAGCTGCCGGGCGGCATGGACCTGTCGGCACGCGTGGGCGAGCAGACATTCGACTCGGGCGCATCGGAACTGGACTACCTCTACTACGACGTGGGCGTGAGCAAGCCGGTGGCGGGCTTCAGCCTCTCTCTGCGCTGGCACGATACCGATGACGTAAAGCCGGGCTTGGCGGACCCGGACCTGGCCGACGGTCGTTTCGTGTTCAGCGTCACGCGGAGCTTTTGATGGTAATCATCCCACCCCTTCTTCCGGGACGGGTCCGGTCGGTGTGGGGGCCTTCACGACCATCAATTGACCATGACAACGCAAGGAGAGTGGCCGGTGAGTGAGGACAGCTTCGATCGCACAGTGGATTACGTCATCGTGGGCGCCGGCTCGGCCGGTTCGGTGCTGGCCGACCGGCTGAGTGCCGAAGGCGACAACGAGGTGCTGGTGCTGGAATTCGGCGGCAAGGACAACTCGATCTTCATCCAGATGCCCACGGCATTTTCCATCCCCTTGAACAAGAAGCGCTTCGACTGGGAATTGCACACGGAGCCTGAGCCTGGGCTGAATGGTCGTTCCATCCACCAGGCCCGCGGAAAGGTTATCGGCGGTTCCTCGTCCATCAACGGAATGGTCTACGTGCGTGGTTCTGCCGGTGACTTCGAGGAATGGGAGAAGCTCGGTGCCGAAGGCTGGGGGTATGCCGACGTGTTGCCTTACTTCCGCCGGCTCGAGGACTGCATCTACGGCGAGGACACTTACCGCGGAGCCGGTGGCCCGGTGGGGGTATGCAACGGCAACAATATGCAGAACCCCCTCTATCGGGTCTTTATCCAGGCAGGGGAGGAAGCCGGCTACGGCCGGACCGAGGATTACAACGGCTATCGCCAGGAAGGCTTCTGTCGCATGGACATGACCGTGCGCAACGGCGTCCGAGCCTCCACCGCGAATGCCTACCTGAAGCCATCTTTGAAACGCCCCAATCTGCAGCTGGAAATGCATGCGCTGACACGGCGCATCATCATGAAGGGCAAGCGGGCCGTCGGCGTTGAGTATCGGCAAAAGGGCAGGATCTGGCGCGTGGCGGCCCGAAAGGAAGTGCTGATTTGCGCCAGCGCCTTCAATTCGCCAAAACTGCTGATGTTGTCCGGAATCGGTCCTGCTGCACAGCTTCGCGAGCACGGCATCGACGTGGTTCACGATCTTCCGGGAGTGGGGGAGAACCTGCAGGACCACCTGGAAGTGTGGGTCCAGCTTCGTTGCACCCGGCGGATCACCCTCAACGGCTGGCTCAATCCGTTCGGCCAGGCCTGGATAGGGGCTCGCTGGCTGCTGACGCGATCCGGGTTGGGCGCGAGCAACCAGTTCGAGTCCAACGGCTACATCCGCTCACGCGCGGGCCTCGAGCACCCCGACCTGCAGTATCACTTCCTGGCCGGGGCGATCTCCTACGACGGCTCCAGTGCGGTCAAGGGGCACGGCTTCCAGGTGCACCTCGGCGCGAACAAGCCAAAGAGCCGGGGGCGGGTCTGGCTGCGCTCGTCCGATCCGGAGGATCCTCCAAGAATGGCCTTCAACTATTTCTCGGAAGAGGCCGACCGACAGGCCTATCGGGACGGCGTGCGTCTCACCCGGGAGCTTTTCGCACAGCCGGCCTTCGATCCCTATCGCGGGGAGGAGATCTCGCCGGGTCGCGATGTCCGTTCGGATGACGAGATCGATGACTGGGTGGCCCGGACCGCCGAGACGGCTTACCATCCCTGCGGTACCTGCCGCATGGGCAACGATGAGCATGCAGTCGTCGATCCGGAATGCCGGGTGCGGGGCGTGGAAAATCTGCGGGTCGTCGATTCGTCAGTGATGCCCACATTGACAAATGGCAATATCAACGCGCCCACTATCATGATCGGCGAAAAGGCCGCCGACCACATTCTAGGCAAGAAAGTGCTGGCGCCCGCTTCTGTCGACATGTACGTGGTGCCTGACTGGGAAAGGAAACAGCGCGAAGCCACGCCACGGCGCCGCCGCGAGGACGTTGACTGACCTGCGCGTTCAGTATCTGGAACGACCAAGAGCGCACTCCCCAAGCCAAACCCTTCGAGCGCTTGCGCCAGACGCGCTGGCCCAATAGTCATATATTGTCGCGATGACTTCCGGCCCTGTCGCGCGAGACTTTCGCTCGTCATACTTGCCGCTCGATTCTTTAATTTTCGGCCGACAGGGAGCCCGCATGCTTTCGATCTCATCGATTTCCAAGACCTATCCGAACGGCGTTCGCGCATTGAACGATGTCTCCATCGACATTCCGGTCGGGATGTTCGGCCTGCTGGGGCCCAACGGGGCAGGTAAGTCGACGCTGATGCGCACCATCGCGACGCTGCAGCAGCCCGACTCCGGGAAGATCGTGTTCGACGGCATCGACGTGCTGGGTGAACCGGACAGGCTGCGCCGAACCCTGGGCTATCTGCCGCAGGACTTCGGCGTCTATCCGCGCATTTCGGCCGAGGGCATGCTCGATCACCTGGCCGTGCTCAAGGGCATTGTGTCCAGGTCCGACCGCAAGCAGCTGGTCGACGCGCTGCTGCACCAGGTGAACCTGCGCCAGGTGCGCAAGAAAGCACTGGCGGGATTTTCCGGCGGCATGCGCCAGCGCTTCGGTATCGCCCAGGCGCTGATCGGCGATCCGAAGCTGCTGATCGTCGATGAACCCACCGCCGGACTGGACCCGGAAGAAAGAGTTCGCTTCCACAACCTGCTGTCCGAAATCGGCGAGGACCGGGTGGTGATCCTGTCCACCCACATCGTCGAGGACGTGGCCGACCTGTGCCCGCGCATGGCCATTCTCGCCAACGGGCAGATCGTGCGCGAAGGCGTGCCGCAGGCGCTGACCGCCGAACTCGAGGGCAAGGTCTGGCGCAAGGCGATCGACCGGGGCGAACTGGCGCAGTGTCGCGAACGGCATCGCGTGATTTCGACCCATTTGCGCGCCGGCCGAACGGTGGTGCACGTGGTCGGCGATACCGACCCCGGCGAAGGGTTCGAGCCGCACGCGCCGATGCTCGAAGACGTCTATTTCGCGTCGCTGCACGAAAAGACGCCCGCCGGCGGCACGCAGACGACAGCCGCCTGAAGCCGCCCTCCGAATCCGTTCCAAGGACCCGAATCATGAAAAGTCGATTCTTTCCGATCGCGCGTTTCGAGGCGGCCTACCAGCTCAAGAGCCCGGTATTCCTCGTCTCGTTCGTGCTGTTTTTCCTGCTCGCCTTCGGCGGCATCACCTCGGACAACATCCAGATCGGTGGCGTGGGCAACGTCAACGTCAACTCGCCCGACGCGATCACACAGAACATCCTGATCTTCAGCCTGATCGCTATGTTCGTGGTCATCGCCTTCGTCGCCAACGTGGTGTTGCGCGACGTCGAATCGCGCTCGGCCGAAATGTTCTATTCGACGCCCATCGGCAAGTTCGAGTACCTGCTCGGACGGTTCAGCGGCGCGTTCGCGGTGTCGGTCCTTCTGCTGATCGCGATCCCGTTCGGCATCATGGTCGGGGTTCAGATGCCGTGGCTGGATCCAGAGCGTCTCGGGCCGTTCGTGTTTTCTAATTACCTGCAGCCGTTTCTGATCTACGGCGTGGTCAATCTGTTCTTTGCCAGCGCGATTGCATTTGCCCTGGCGACCCTGACGCGAAGCATGGCCATGACCTACGTGGTGATCGTCGGCTATTTCCTGCTGACCGGCGTTATCGGCGCGGTGACCGACATCTTCAACTCCACCGAGCACCGCGCGCTGCTGGCGATGTTCGATCCGTTCGGCAGCGCGGCCTACCAGGAAGTCGTGCGCTACTGGACGGCGTTCGAGCGCAACGAGCAACTCGCGCCGCTGACCGGGCTGATCCTGGGCAATCGACTGATCTGGCTTGCGCTGAGCCTCGGCGTGCTGGCGTTCACGGTCAAGCGCTTCCGGTTCGATGTACAGCCGCGCGGCAGGAAGGCAAAGGCAGGAAAGGAATCCGCCGAGCCGGTCGTCGCCGCCCCGCAGCAGGTCACCATTCCTGCCGTGCGTGCTGCCTACGGCGCCGGCGTCAAATGGAAGCAGTTCGTCTCCCGGGTCGGCTTCGAAGTTCGCAGCGTCGTGCTCAGCGTCCCGTTCATGGTGCTGGTGCTGTTCGCGCTGATGATCACCATCCTGAACTTCCTGTCGCTGGACCAGTTCTTCCAGACAGCGGTGTACCCGGTTACAAGACTGATGACCCAGATCATGCAGGGCACGTTCACGCTTTCGATCCTGATCGTGGTCATCTACTACTCGGCCGAGCTGGTCTGGCGCGAGCGCGAAGCGCGCATGCACGAAGTGATCGATTCCACGCCCGTGCCCGGCTGGGTGCAGGCGGGCTCGAAGATGCTCGCGATGATCCTGGTACTGGTGGTGCTGATGACCATCGGCATCGTAACGTCCATGCTGTTCCAGCTCAGCCAGGGCCATACCGATCTTCAGCCCATGGTTTACCTCACACGTCACCTGCTCGACTACGGCATGCTGTTCTATGTCATGGCGATCTTCGGCGTGTTCGTCCAGACGCTGGTGCCCAACAAGTTCGCCGGCATGGGCGTGTTGGTGCTGTTCGTCATCTCGCTGTTCGTGCTCGATCCGCTCGGGCTGGAAGATCCGCTTTACCAGCTGGGTGCTGCCCCAGGCGCGGCCTATTCGGACATGACCGGCTGGGATTACTTCGCCTGGATCCAGTCCTGGTACAGCGTCTACTGGCTGTTTTTCTGCCTGTTGCTGTTCGTCGGCGCCCACCTGGTCTGGCGTCGCGGCGGCATGGACAGTCTCCGGCTGCGCATTCGACGGGCCGGCGCGAACCTGACGCCGGGCATCGCCACGCTGGGAGTGGTTGCGCTGGCCGGTTTCCTGGGCGCGGGCAGCTTCATCTTCTACAACACGCGCATCCTCAATGACTACGTCACCGACCAGGATCTCGAGCGGATCTCGGTGGAATACGAAAAGCGCTACCGGGAGAACGAGGACCTCCCCCAGCCGCGCATCGCCGCGATCGACAACCGGGTCGACCTGTATCCGTCCGAGCGTCGCTATGGGGTGCAGGGGGCCTACCGGCTGGAAAACCGCAGCGGCGAACCCGTGCCCAGCGTGTTCGTCGGCTTCAACCCGGCCGTCGAAGTGCTGTCGGTTGCGCTGGCAGGCAAGGCCGCCGACGAGGTCGACGACGAGTTTGCCGTCTACCGCTTCGACCTCGATCGGCCGATGCAGCCGGGCGCCGAGATGGAATTGACCTTCAGCACCGAGCGCGCCAACCGCGGCTTCAAGCACGCGCGCAACGCCCAGCCCGCGCTGGGCGGCGGCAGCGCGACGGTGCTCGGCAACGGCAGCTTCGTCTACGGCGGCGACGCGATGCCCTATATCGGCTTCAGTCGAGGCCAGATCATCACCGACCGCAACGACAGGCGCAAGTACGACCTGCCGCCCATCGACCGCGCACCCGACCTGGACGACATGGACGCCGCGCGCAACAGCTACCTGTCGCGCGACTCGGACTGGATGGATTTCCGTACCGTCGTGTCGACCGAGGCCGACCAGGTTGCGGTCGCGCCCGGCTACCTGCAGCGCGAGTGGGAAGAGGATGGCAGGCGCTATTTCGAATACGAAATGGATGCGCCGATGCAGAACCTCGTCGCCTACCTGTCGGCGCGCTATGCAGTCGAGTCCGAAACGGTCGACGGCGTCGATCTCAGCGTCTACTACCACCCCGAGCACGACTGGAACGTCGAGCACATGATGGAAACGATGCGCAAATCGCTGGACTATTTCCAGGCCAACTTCAGCCCGTACCAGTATCGTCAGATGCGCATCCTGGAATTTCCGGCGTTTCTGGGCAATTTCGCCCAGTCGTTCCCCAACACCATCCAGTGGTCGGAGGGCCTGGGCTTCATCGCGAAACTGGACGACCCCAGCGACATCGACTACGTGTTCTACGTCGGCGCCCACGAAATGGCCCACCAGTGGTGGGGTCACCAGGTTTCCAGCGCCGACGTCCAGGGCGGCACCGCGCTGGTCGAAACGCTGGCGCAGTACTCGGCGCTGATGGTGATGGAAGACGAGTACGGGCCGGACATGATGCGCAGGTTCCTGGCCTTCGAACTCGACAATTACCTGTCTTCACGGGGCAGCGAATCGCGCGAGGAACTGCCGCTGGTTCGCGTCGAGAACCAGGGTTACATCCACTACCGAAAGGGTTCGCTGGTGATGTACGCGTTGAAGGACTACCTCGGCGAGGACCGTATCAACGAAGCCCTGGCCAGCCTGATCGACGAGGTCGCGTACCAGTACGACCCGTATCCCAGGAGCGTCGACCTGATCCGCAACCTCAAGGCCATCGCCGAGACCGGGGACGAGATCAAGCTGATCGAAGACCTGTTCGAGCGCATCACGCTGTGGGACCTCGCGACAGAGGATGCAGCCGTTACCGAAAACGAAGACGGCACATTCACCGTAACCATCGACGTCAACGCCTCGAAGCTCGAGGCCGACGGCCTGGGCCGGGAAACCGAAGTCGAACTCGACATGCCCATCGACATCGGCGTGTTCACCATGCGACCGGACGACGACGAGTTTTCCAGCGAGGCCGTACTGCACCTCCAGAAGCATCGCCTCACGAGCGGCACGAACAGCTTCGAGTTCACCGTGGACCGGCGCCCGGCGGCGGTGGGGGTCGACCCGTACCACAAGCTGATCGACCGCAAATCGGACGATAATCTGAAGTCGCTCTGACCTGGAAGACAGGCATCGAAATCACGCCAAAACCGGATGACCTCGCGCCAAGCGCGGGGTGATCCGGAATTCGATCACCACCTGCGGGTGATCGCGCGCCATGCCCGGTTGCGATCCGGGCTCGATCGAGATCGGGTGGCGCGCTTCGTCGTGCTGATACGTAGTCGAATGGTAGGGAACGATTCCATGGGCTTCAGGATCGCTTGAAGTCTGGAACGTACCCGAATCCTGATGACAAACGGAGGACCGAGTCATGCGAATAGCAAAGCAGGACATTCCCGTTCGAATCGACGTGCCGGGCGCCACGGCCCGCCAACAGACCGACTTCGGCGACGTGACTGGATATGGAAAGATGGGGGCCGAATATTTCTCTTTCGGCGCTGGCACCGATATCACGGAGTTGCTCCACGGGCTTGAAGACGACAGTTGCCAGAGCCCCCACTGGGGCTATGTGGTCAAGGGCGCCATTACCGCGCTGTACACGGACGGCAGCGAAGAGCAGTCGCGCGCCGGCGACCTGTTCTACTGGCCGCCCGGGCACAGCGTTCGTGCCGACGAAGACACCGATATCGTCATGTTCAGTCCCCAGGCGGAGCACGGCGCGGTGATCGATCACATCAGGCGCAAAGTCGAATCTTAGGTTCCTTCGGTCACTCGGGTTCTTCAGGCTTGTCGGGCAGCGTGCTTATAATTGCATTGCGCCGCGCAGGTGCATCGTGATGCAACGGAATCGAGACTGCCCATGCCCAACGAACTCGCAGCGCTGCTGCTTCGACAACACGCAACGGCATGGAAACTCGCCTCATATCACCTCGACGGCCTCGGCCCGGCCGAATGCCTGTGGCGGCCTTCGACCAAAGGCCTGCACGTCTCGATATCGGATGATGGCCGCTGGCGGGGCGAATGGCCTGCGCACGAAGGCTACGATTTGGGCCCACCGAGCATGGCCTGGCTGCTGTGGCACATGGTGTACTGGTGGTCGATGGTCGTCGATCACTCCTTCGGCGATGCCGCCCTCGAGCGCGACTCCATCGCTTGCCCGTCCGATCCAGATCGGGTTGGCGCCCTGCTTCTGGCGCTGCATGACGAATGGACCGGTCAGATTTCGGATCTGTCCGAAGGCGAGTTGCGTTCGTCGCGGCGCACCCGCTGGCCGTTCATCGATCGGCCGTTCGGCGACGTGGTCGGCTGGGTCAATGTCGAATTGACGAAAAACGCATCCGAGATTGGCTACGCGAGATTCCTGTACGCGACCAGGTTATCCCCCTGAGCGATCCGGACGCCCGTTGAAAAAGCCCGGCGCGAGGCCGGGCTCGGGAGACAACCATGGGCCGCGCTTGCGCGGATCCGGCTGTAGACAGAACCTACAAATAGAGGGTATTGGCGTCGTTCATGGGCCGGCCAGGCGTTGACTCCCCGCTGTAGGGACAGCTGCCTGCAGGCGCCGCACCGGCGATCCGGCTGCCGCGATGAAGCACGTCGAAAATCTCGGCCCGCAATGCCATTCGCAGTTCCCGTGCCTGCTGCATCGTATCCGGCGCATGGCCGTTCTCGCCGACGCGCCAGTCCAGTTCCGACAGCGCAGCACGGTAAGCGCCGTGCAGCGCCTTGATCTGGTCGCGCTGCTGCTTGTCGATCGAAGGTCCGACGGATGGCGCCGTCTGGGCGGAATGCGACCACCCCGGCATCGCTGCTGTCGGTCCGGCCGCGGCGAGTGCAAATGCGCCCAGCAATGCCAGAACAATGGCAGTGCCCACAAGTTGTGCGTTTTTCATGAAGCATCTCCAGTTGGGGATGGATCAAAAATAGATGTCTGGTGTGACGGCCGCGTCAGCGCAGAGTCGTGCTGATGGGGTGAGCAACGGTCCACCTGCCGCATGGTTGTGTTGCAGACCAATTCAGGACCCTGTAAAAATGGTATCAATGATCGTTCAGGATTTGGTATCAGGCAGGGGTTCGGTGAATGCTCCGAAGCGCAAGCAGCCGCTGTGGTTTGGCGAGGTTCAGAACAAGAAGAGCTACATCAGCGACCACTTGATGCCCGTGTACGTGAACCCCGGGCTGCCGACGAACATCTCCCCGGCGCTGAAAAAGCGGATGCATGGCAAGTCGTGCTTCAATTTCGGCGCCGAAGACCCGGAACTGTTCGACGAGCTGGCGGTGGTGACCGATTCCGGGTTCGAGGACTACAGGCAACGCGGTTACGTTTGAACATGATCGCTGCAGCGCCCGGTCGGGGGACGCTGCAGCGTATGCCGCACGCGGCGGGAACGAATCTGATTGTTCAGCGTACGGCCACGTTGGCGACTTCGATCGGGCGGACGTAGTCGGCAAATACCCGGTCGATTTCGTCGACTTCGATGCTGCCGCCCTCCCGTACCCGATCGGCAAGCTCGAACAGGCCTTCGATGACCGGCAGGCCATCGACGCCGGTGGCAACCACAACGCCGCCGGTTTCGAAGTGCTTTTGCCAGGTCTTGCGCACCGTTGCCCAGTAGCCGTCCGTCCGGTCCCAGTATTCGTATGCGGGCGTGAAGTCGAAGTCCGACGTGTTCTTGTAGTTGTTGAAACCGAATTCGCGCACCAATACGGTTTCGGTGTTGCCGCCGACGCGCACGACCTTGCTGTTGTCCTGTTCGTGCGTCCAGCCTTCCGGCGTGACGGTGTGGCGGTTCTCGACGTTGAGCGCGTTGTAATCCTCGCGCGTGGTGTATTCGCGCCGCGGCAGCGGTCGCCAGCTGCGGTCGGAGGTCCAGGTCGCATGGCCGTAGCGATGGTTCCACTTGCCGGTACCGCAGTAGCGCGGCGTGTCGGCCACGCCGTAGACGCACTGGGTCCAGGCGCCGGCCGTCTTTTGCCGGGGAATATCGACCAGCGCCCAGGTCTGGTCGTCGCTGAACTCGAGGCGGTGCTCGGCCTCAAAGGTCCAGTCCTGTCGCCAGTGCTTGATCACGTTGCCTTCACCGACGATCAGCAGATGCTGCAGCACGATATGATCGCCGCTGTCCTCGATGAGCAGCACGACCTCGTCGGCGCCCGAGCGCTTCGGGTCCTTGCGTGCGTAGCCGGGTAGCAGCGCCACGGTCTCGTCGAACGCAAAGTCGACATCGAACTCGCCGGCCATGGCGAGGATCGCCTGGCGATCTGCCGCGGGTGCCGCGAGGCTGCCGGTTTCGAGTTCGACGCTGTCGGCGCTCGCGCGCTGCGGCGCGGCCGCCGGCGTACCGGTGGATGTGGTCGCGCAGCCGGTGGTCATCAGGCCGAAGAGAATACAGATGGGAATCAGGCGTTGCATGGCTTGCCTCCTTTCGGGTTGGATTTATTTGGTCAGGATCAACTTGCCGTAGCGCGTCTCGCGCAGCTCATAGCGCTGGCCGTGGTGTTCGATCACGACCCGGCCGGCTGTTCCCAGCAGCAAGCCGCTGTCGATGCGCGGGATGTCTTTCGCGCATTCGACCTTGCCTGGGGTTTCAGTCACCGGTCGGGTCTTGCCGGCATCACGGCTCGCTTCGGTATCTTTCATTGCAGCCACTGGAAGTCCTTCGCGATCGAAACCCGGACGCTGCGCCCGGGCTGTTCGATCGCGTTCGGGTGAATTCGATGGTCCTTGTCGAACACGTTGTCGAGCGCCAACTGGAATTCGAAGCCGGCCAGCGGGCCATCTACCGGAAGGTAGTTGACAAACACGTCGGTCTTGCCGAAACCCGCTGTCTCGAGTGCGCCATCGGGCACGTCGCGGCGGTCGGCGGCGGCCACCACCTCGGCGCCCACGGTCAGCGCGCGCCCGAGCAGATGCAGCCCGGCGCCCAGCGTGGCGCGGTCGGGCTGCAGGCTGGCGAGGTTGCCGGCCGAGGGAGCCTTGCGCCGCGAATCCAGCGTGGCCAGCGACGCCTGCAGGTAGCCGATGTTGCCGGACAGTCGCGCGTCAAGTTCGAAACCCCTGATCTCGGCATCGACATTGAAATTGGTAGTGATACCGGGGAACACCAGGGTCTGAGTGCGCGGGTTGAACGCCGGTTCGCCGGCGATGAAGATCACCACCTGGTCGACAAAGTCTTCGATGTCGCTTTCATGCCAGACCGCGTCGAGCTGAAAGTCGATGCCGGCGTTGAACATGTCGCGCTGGCGAAAGCGACCGCCGATCTGCACCTGCTCCGATTGCTCGGGTTTCAATGCGGGCGTGGGCACGAATTCGTTGATCACGACCTGGCCAGGGCCCAGCGGAACCGTGAAATGCACACCGTCGGCGAACAGTTCGGTGAGGCTGGGGGCGCGGAAAGCCTCGGCGTATTCGGCCCAGAGATAGACGGCCTCGTGCGGCTGCCAGCCCAGCGCAACCCGCGGCGAAACCTCGTCTTCCTCGCGGCCCTGGAAGTCGCCTGCCGCGCTGTATTCGAAGGCGTCGAAGCGCACCCCGGGGATCAAGGAAAATCCGGCACCCAGCGGCAATTCGGCCTGGGCGAAGCCGGCCCGATACTCGACCTCGGCGTCGGGAAACTGAGGCCGGTCGGCGCCATTGCGGGTGCCGGACTGTTGGTCGGTATAGAACTCGGCGCCGTAGGTCAGCCGCACCGGTCCGCCGGCAGTCGTCCTGGCAAGCGCGCCAATGCGCGAAGTGTTGACGATTTCGAAGCCGGTCGTCTCGAAATCGGTGGTGTCGATACGTCCGTCGTCGATCCGGAACTCGCGGGTGTCGACCTGGTTTTGGTAGAACGCAGTGTCTAGATCGATCCATCGGTTGGCCGGATCATCGAAGCGGTAGCGAAGGCGTGCATTGGTGCGTTCGGTCTCGCGATCGACCAGGTTGGTCTCGGTGGCTTCTTCGTTGGCGTTGGGTGGGTTGCGGCCGGTATTGTCGAACCGGTCAACGGCGAGTTCGACACGGTGGTGCGCGGCCGGCTCCAGGCCCAGTTTGACGAGCCCGTTGGTGATCTCGTCGCGCGAGGCCAGGATGTCGTCGCCGTTGCCGTCTTCGAGGTCGTCGCCGACGTCGCGGTAGATGAAAGTGCCCAGAAAATCGAAGCGCCCGGACTGGCCGTACAGCGTATTGAAACTGGACCATTCCTCGCCATTGTTCTGAAAACCGCCCTTGAGTCGGACGCCGAAACCGTCGCGCCCGCCGGTCATGTCCCGACCGCTGAGCGTTTCGATGACGAACGCGCCGCCCAGTGCGCCGCTGCCGTAGATCGAAGAGCTGGCGCCGCGCAGCACCTCGATCGATTGCACCAGGTCCGGGTCGAGCAGGAAGCGGCCGCCATGCGCCTTGTTGAAGTTCTGCCGAGTGCCGTCGATACGAATCACCACCTGCTCGTCGGCGAAGCCGCGTATCGCCGGCTCCTCGGCAATGCGCCGAGGACCACCCTGAATGCTGACGCCGGGAATGGATTCGAACACGTCCTGGAACCCGTAAGGCTGGATGGTATCGATCTCGACGCGCCGGATCGTGGAAATCGAAGCCGGCGTCGTGAAGCGCGGTCGTTCGGTACGCGTTGCCGAAACGACAATGGTGTCCAGCGCGATGTCGGGCCCCAAGCCGGTAACGACCGCCGGATCGTCGATCGAACTCCGCGACTGAGCTCCGCTATCGTCCTGCCCCGGCGCAGAACCGGAATACGCTATCAACAGCGCCCAAACCAATCTTGTTGTACTCACACAGCCTCCAGGATTCCGCTGAACTTGGGTTTCATTAGCGGCCTGGCTTGCGCCTCGGAGACAGTTCAAAGGCGTTGGCTGGGCGCGGATGCCGCCGCCGAAATGGCCGGAAACGACAAACACGACCTCAGCATACATGAAATACGACTGATTCGCAATAGCATTTAGGCCCGTGACTTTGAGTCAAAATCGGACCTGCACGGGTGCGGCCGAAGGACCTCCAACCCGACATCCGGAATTGACCAAGATCAGGCCCAGGCATTCATTGGCTTTGTATGATCAACCCATGAGCCTGGCCGAAGCTCAGGGTGGAACGACGATTCGCTCACGGATAACCTGGGCGACGCAGGGCTTTTTCGTGCTTTTTGCGCTCTGGCTGGTGTTCGATGGCCTCGACGGCTGGCCGTTCGGATTGCTCGCGGCGCTGATCGGCGGAGGGCTGGCAGCGTGGCTGGCCGAGGGACGGCCGTTCTGGTGGAACCCGTTCCGGCTGGTCGAATTCGCAGGGTTTTTCGTGTTCGAGTCCTTCCGCGGCGGCATCGACGTGGCCTGGCGCTCGCTGGATCCGCGCCTGCCGGTAATGCCGCGCTTTTTCGATTACGAGATCGCGCTTCCGGAGGGACAGCCCAGCACGCTGCTGATCAGCACCATCAGCCTGCTCCCCGGCACGCTGAGTGCCGAGTTGATGCGCGGTGAACACGTCCTCGTCGTCCACAGCCTGTCGCCGGGCGGTGAGCGTTCGGTGAGCCGGTTGGAAGCGCGCATCGCGCGTCTGTTTTCGCTCTCCCCCCAGGATGCCGGAGGCGCAAGATGACTGCGAGCGTGCTGCCATGGGCCATCGTGTTTCTGCTGCTCAACCTGGGTGCCGGCCTCTGGCGCGCGTGGAAGGGTCCCACCGACGGCGATCGCCTTCTGACCACGCTGTTGTTTGCCACCACCAGCGTGGCGTTGCTGTTGCTGATGTCCGAGTGGCTCGGAATGCCGGCCATCCGGACGGTCGCCCTGATGCTGGTGCTGCTGGCCACCATCATTTCGCTGGCGTTTTTCGGCATGCCGGAGCGGCCGCCCCAAGCCGGAGAAGACAAGTCGGCGGAGGTGGCGGATGACTGATCTTCTGGCGCTGATCGTCCTGCTGGCCGGCTGCTTCTTCATCTTCGCCGGCACCGTCGGCATGCTGCGTCTGCCGGATGTCTATTGCCGTCTGCACGCCATGACCAAGGCCGACAACCTCGGCCTGCTGTTGATCTGCCTGTCACTGTCGCTGCTCGATGGACGCCTCAGAACGGCGCTGTTGCTGCTTTTGATCTGGCTGCTGGCGCTGCTGGCCTCGACCGTTTCGGCCCATCTGATTGCGCGCCATTCCCGTGCGCGCCATCCGCCGGTCGGCAATGGGCCGGTCGACCATGACTCGGCGGGCAGGCAGCGATGACCGCGGCCGTGGTCATTGATATCTTCCTTGGCCTGATCCTGGTCGGCCTGGCAGCGCAGGTCGCGATCGGCAAGCACCTCTTCCGGGCAATTGTTTTCTACGTAGCCTTCGGCCTGGCCATGGCGCTGATCTGGGCCCGGCTGGGGGCGCCCGACCTGGCCCTGGCCGATGCCGCGATCGGCGCCGGCCTGACCGGGGCGCTGATGATGGTGGCGTTTCGCCGCCTGGTGGAGATCGATCCGAAGCAGTCGCAGGCCCTGGCGACCCGCGGCTCGCCGCTGGCCGTGGTGCTCGCCGTGCTGGCCGCCGGCATGGTCGCGACGATTGGACTGACCGCGCTGTCGCTGGAGCGCCAGCCAGGAGCCGCCGGCTTGCAGGTGCTGGCCACGCTGCCCGAGACCGGCCTCGGCAACCCGATCACCGGCGTGTTGCTGGCATTCCGCGGGTTCGATACGCTGATCGAGATGGCCGTATTGCTCACCGCGTTCGTCGGTTCGCGCGTCATCACGACCCGAAGCCGTCTTTCGGTCACCACCGTTTCGGGCTTCGAATTGCCGCTGGTGCGAACGCTGGTCGCGGTCATCCTGCCGCTGGCCGTGCTGATCGGAATGCACCTGCTGTGGATCGGCTCCGACCAGCCCGGCGGCGCGTTCCAGGCCGGCTCGGTGCTGGCCGGCTCGGGCGTTCTGCTGCTGCTCACCGGCACGCTGTTGCCGGCGTCGCGTTCGCGCGCGCTGGTCCGGCTTGCGCTGGTCGCCGGCGTCGGCGCGCTGTGCCTGCTGGTGCTGGCGCCCTTGGCGCTCGGCGATGGGCCGATGGCTTACCTGGGGCGCGGCTCGCTGCTGTTCGCCGAGACCGCCATGATGATATCGATAGCCGTAACGCTGACGCTGCTGTTCGCCGGCAGTCCGTCGCTGAAGGCCGGCGGCTCATGACCAGCACCGTATTCGTGCTGGCGGCCGCCGTGATTTTCGGCCTCGGCGTGCACGGCCTGCTGGTTTCGGCGCACATCATGCGCAAGCTGCTGGCGCTCAACCTGATGCTCAGCGCACTGTTCTTGTTGCTCATAGTTGTTCCGGCGACCATCGACGGCCGTCCCGATCCGGTGCCGCAGGCGCTGGTGCTGACCGGGATCGTCATCGCCGTATCCACCACGGCCTTCGCGCTGGCCCTGATGGTGCGCCTGTTCCGCAAGCAGGGCCACGCAACCATCCACCCGGATATCGACCCCGGCCTGCTGGGTCGACGGGACACCCGGCATTCGCCGGAGGCTGATCGCGAGCGGGCGCCGTGATGTGGTTCGACAACCTGTTGCTCGCACTGGTGTTCATTCCCCTGGGCACCGCGCTGGTCGCCGTCATGCTGCCGCCGGCGCGTCGACGCTGGGCGGTTTTGCTCGGCGGCCTGGCCTGGCCGTGTGTGCTGGTACCGCTGAGCATAGCGGTTGCGCGCGAGCAGACGCTGACCCTGGTATTCGGTGGCTGGAGCCCGCCGCTGGGCATCGGCTGGCGCCTTGATGCGCTCGGTCTGATCGTGCTCTGGGTACACGCGCTGGTCGGCATCGCCGCGTTGCCCGGCGCCTGGCAACGGTTCAGCCCGGAAAAACCGGAATCCGGCCCCTTCTGGTCGCTGTGGTTGATCCTGGCGACCGGCGTCAACCTGGCGACGCTGGCGGCCGACCTGTTCAACCTGTACGTGGCGCTGGAGCTCACGACCCTGGCGGCGGTAGCGCTGATCGCGACCGACGACGGCATCGCCGCGCTGGCCGCCGCGATGCGCTACCTGCTGCTTGCCGTGCTCGGATCGCTGATGTACGTGCTGGGCGTCGGGCTGGTCTATGCCCAGACCGGCAGCCTGGCGATGCACCAGCCGGGCCTGGTCGAGCTCAACAACGTTGCACTGGTGCTGATGCTGACCGGGCTGATGGTCAAGGCCGCGATCTTCCCGCTGCACGTGTGGCTGCCGCACGCCTACAGCAATGCGCCCGGCCCGGTCGCGGCGATCATGTCGGCGGTAGTCGGCAAGGTCGCGCTTGTCGCGCTGTGGCGGGTCTGGTTCGAGACCGCGGTCGACCCGCCGATTCTGCTGACCAACCTGCTCGGCCTGATCGGGGCCGTCGCGATCGTCTATGGTGCGCTGGCCGCCTATCTGCAGCCGCGTCTGAAAATGGTGATCGCCTACTCGAGCATCAGCCAGTTCGGCTTTCTGCTGCTGCTTTTGCCGCTGGCTTGCCAGCAGGCGTCGTCGTCGGCAATGCAGGGCGCCGGCTTTCACCTGCTGGCGCACGGTCTGGCCAAGGCCGCGATGTTCCTGGCCGCGGCCAACATCGTCACGGTGCTCGGCTCCGACAGCATTCGTCACTTGCCGGGCCTGGACAAACGCATGCCGCTGGAAGCGTTCACGCTTGCACTTGCGGGCATCACGCTGATCGGGCTGCCGCCCAGCGGCGGATTCACCGGCAAGTGGATGCTGCTATCGGCTGCATGGGAGACCGGTGGCTGGTTCTGGTTGGTGCTGATCGTTCTGAGCGGCCTGCTGAGCGCGGCCTACGTGTTCCGAATCCTGGCGTTGACCTGTTTCCATCCGGCACGGCGCGCGGTGCATCACCTGCACCCGAAGCCGCCCAGGATCACCAGTCTGGCAGCGCTGATGCTGGCGCTGTTGGCGGTGGCCATCGGCTTGTACCCGCACCCGGTGCTCGATCTTCTGGGTAGCGGCGTTCCCGGAGCCGGACCGTGATCGCGCCGTGGTTGGCCCAGGCCCTGCCGCCGGCCGTGGTGCTGGTATCCACGCTGGCGGCGATCGTCATCTTCGTTGCCGGCGAGGAGCGCCAGCGGCTGCGCATCTGGGTCAACCTCGTCGCCGCGCTGCTCAAGCTCATCCTGGTCGTGTGGATCGGCCTGGAGGTGCTTTCGGGAAGCGAGTTCCTGTTCCGCTTCGAGTTGCTGCCCGGCCTGGAACTGATCCTGCACGCCGATGCCCTCAGCATCCTGTTCGCCAGCCTCTCGGCGGTGCTGTGGCTGGTCACGACGATTTATGCGATCGCCTACCTCGAACATTCGCCCAACCGGGCCCGGTTCTTCGGTTTCTTCAGTCTCTGCGTCAGTGCCACCATGGGCATCGCGATGGCCGGCAACCTGCTGACGCTGTTCATTTTCTACGAACTCCTCACGCTGACGACCTGGCCGCTGGTGGTGCACAACGGCACGCCCGAAGCGCTGGCGGCGGGCCGCAGCTACCTGCGCTATACGCTGACCGGCGGCGTGGTGCTGCTGACCGCGCTGGCGTGGCTTTACGGCCTGGCGGGCAATGCGGTGTTCACGCCGGGTGGATTCCTGGCACCGCTGGCCGCCGAACACGGCGCCGAACTCAGGCTGATCTTCGTGTTCCTGGTGGCCGGATTCGGCGTCAAGGCGGGGCTGGTACCGCTGCACGGTTGGCTGCCCAAGGCCATGGTGGCACCGGCACCGGTCAGTGCACTGCTGCACGCAGTGGCGGTGGTCAAGGCCGGCGCGTTCGGCATCATACGAACGGTCGAAGACGTCTACGGACTGGAGCTGGTGGCCGAACTCGGCATGCGCGTGCCGTTGATTGCCGTCGCCTGCTGGACCATCATCATCGGCTCGCTGCTGGCGCTGCGCGAGCACCATCTCAAGCGGCGGTTGGCATATTCCACCGTCAGCCAGGTGTCCTACATCGTGCTGGGCATCGCGGTCGGCGGGCTGCTGGCCACGTCGGGCGGCATGGTGCACCTGGTGCACCAGGGCCTGATGAAGATCACGCTGTTTTTCTGTGCCGGAATTTTCGGCCTGTTGCTGGGGGTTTCGAGAATAGACCAGCTCGACGGCCTGGGCCGGCGGATGCCCTGGGTCAGCGTCGCGTTCAGCGTGGCCGCGCTCGGCATGATCGGACTGCCGCCGATCGTCGGCTTCATCAGTAAATGGTACCTGGCCTCCGGCGCGCTGGCGGTCGGCATGCCGCTGGTGCTGGCGGTGGTGATCACAAGCGCGCTGCTCAACGCGGCGTATTTCCTGCCGCTGATTCGTCGGCTGTGGCTGACTGAAGGCGGGGCGCTGTCTGACGCCGCGATCGAGATCGGTCGCTTGCCGCGCCTGGCGCTTGTGTGTTCGGCGCTGGCGACGGCGCTGCTCACGATTGTGCTGGGCGTGATGGCGGCGCACCCGCTGAGCCCGCTGAACTGGGTCGTCAAGATTGCCGCTGGGTACGCGCCGTGAGCGGGCTGATGGTGAACGTTCTGCCGGTGCTGGCGCCGCTGTTTGCTGCGGCAGTGCTGGCGTTTCGCGGTCGTCCGCGCGCGCTTGCAATCAGTGCCGCACCCTGGATGCCGTTGTTGCTGTTGCTGCCGCTGGCGTCAGGCGGATCTGGCGAATTGTCATTCGTTCTGCTGGATCTGCGCCTGGGCGTGGACGCGGTCGCCACGCCGCTGATCATCCTGTGCGCTGTCGCGTGGGGGCTGGCAGGCTGGTTCGCCGCCGGCCGTGTTCGACGTGATCGAATCCTGTTCTGGAGCGGCTGGCTGGTCAGCCTGGCCGGTATCGCGCTGGCCTTGCTGGCGCAGGATCTCGCCGGTTTCTACGCCGGCTATGCCACCTTGAGCCTGGCGTCCTGGCTGCTGATCATCCACGCCCGATCAGGTGAAGCCTGGCGCGCCGGACGGATCTACCTGATCATGGCGCTGTTGGGCGAGATGGCGGCGTTCGCCGGCATGATGGGCATCGCGTCGCAGGCCGGCAATGTGGCGCTGGCCGAACTGGCAGCGGCGGTAAATCTCGATTCGGGCTGGCGCTGGCTGATCCTGGCCGGGTTCGGCGTCAAGATGGGGATCGTGCCGCTGCACCTCTGGCTGCCGCTGGCGCACCCGGTCGCGCCGGTACCGGCCAGCGCGATCCTGTCGGGCGTCATCGTCAAGGCCGGGCTGCTCGGTTGGCTGCGGCTGGTGCCGCCGGCCAGTGAAGGCGCGGCGGCGCTCGGTCCGGCACTGCTGTCGCTGGGCATCTTCACCGCTTTTGCCGGCGTGCTGGTCGGGCTGACCCAGCGCCGGGTCAAGGTGGTGCTGGCTTATTCCACAATCAGCCAGATGGGGCTGGTGCTGGCCGCCTATGCCGCGATGCTGATGGTGCCGGAGACGGCGAACGTCCTGTTGCCCTGGCTGGGCGTGATGGTGCTGCACCACGGCCTGAACAAGGCTTCGCTGTTTCTGGCCTGCGGCTGCGCGCCGGGAAGGAGCACGCTCAGGGCCGTGCTGGTCGTGCTGCCGGCACTGGCAATTTCAGCCGCACCGCTGACCACCGGCATGCTGGCCAAGACCGGGCTGAAAGCCGCTTTTCACGAGGCCGGTCTCGCCGAGGTCTGGATCCTGGTCCTGAGCCTCTCTTCGACCGCGACGGCATTGCTCCTGTGGCATTTCTGGCGTCTGGTGCGGACCGAGCGCGGGTACAAGACCGCGCATCCGGCCTGGATCGCCATGACGCTGGCCGGCCTGGTGGTCCCCTGGGGCTGGGCGCTTTGGCACGGACTCGATCCACACCTTCTGACCGGGTTGTGGCCGTCACTGTGGCCGCTGGCGATCGCGGCGGGCCTCGTCTGGCTAAAAGCCGGACTCGCGCCGGGATGGATGCCGAGCCTGCCGGCCGGCGACCTGGTCGTGTGGCTGGAGCGATTCGTCGAGGCGATGGGCCGACAGCTCGCGCGACTGGCCAACGCGAGCGCGGGATCCCTGCCCAATCTCTACCCGGTACACGTCCGGATGACGCGAGCCCTGTTGTGGACCGAACGCAAGATCACGTCACTGCCGGTGGCCGGTTTCCTGATCCTGGGACTGGGCGGACTGCTGTGGCTGGTGACATGGTCGACCTGAACGCGTGTCCGCCCCGGCCGAACGGGCATCGGCGTTAGAATCCGCAATGGAATCGGTCCGGCGGCAACGGGCGCTTCGAGTGCTCTGAAACACGTCGCCGCGTCCGGCTGTTTCGGGGTTACATAAAAAATACAGGACTGAAGATCATGCGCATCGGCGTACCGAAGGAAATCAAGAACCACGAATACCGGATCGGGCTGACGCCGGCCGGCGTGCGCGAACTGGCCAGCCACGGGCACGACGTGATGGTGCAGCGCGACGGCGGCAAGGCGATCGGTCTGACCGACGAACTCTACGAGCGCGCCGGCGGTACGATCGTCGAGACGGCTGAGGAAATCTTCGCCACCGCCGACATGATCATCAAGGTCAAGGAACCGCAGCCCAACGAATGCGAAATGCTGCGCGAGGGCCAGATTCTTTACACCTATCTGCACCTGGCGCCCGACCCGAAGCAGACCAAGGGCCTCGTGGATTCGGGCTGTACCGCAATTGCCTACGAGACAGTCACCGACCGATCCGGCGGCCTGCCGCTGCTGGCGCCGATGTCGGAAGTCGCCGGCCGGATGTCCATCCAGGCCGGCGCGCACGCGCTGGAGCGGGCCCAGGGTGGTTCCGGGGTTCTGCTCGGCGGCGTGCCCGGTGTGCGTCCTGCCGAAGTGATGATCATCGGTGGCGGCGTGGTGGGTCTGAACGCCGCGCGCATGGCCATGGGCATGGGCGCCGACGTGACCGTGTTCGACCGATCGCTGCCGCGGCTGAAATACATCGACGATCTGTACGGTGAGCGCCTGAATACTTTGTACTCTACGGAAGAGGCCATCGAGGAGCACCTGTCCACGGTCGACCTGGTCATCGGTGCCGTGCTGATTCCAGGCGCGGCGGCGCCCAAGCTGGTGCGCCGCGATCAGCTGTCGATCATGGAACCGGGTTCGGTTCTGGTCGATGTGGCCATCGACCAGGGCGGCTGCTTCGAGACCTCGCACGCAACCACCCACCAGGAGCCGACCTACGAAGTCGAGGGCATCATTCACTACTGCGTCGCCAATATGCCCGGCGCGGTGGCGCGCACATCCACGTTCGCGCTGACGAATGCGACGCTTGCCTACGCGGTTCAGATCGCCAACAAGGGCGCCAGGAAAGCGATGCTGGACGACGAGCACCTGCTCGCCGGGCTCAACGTGCACAAGGGCCAGGTCACCTACAAGGCCGTGGCGCACGACCTTGGTTACGACTACGTGCCGGCCGCCGAGGCGCTGGCGCGGGGCTGAAGCGGGACGGCCGGGGACGACCGGCCGACGCTCATTCGGAGACGCTGCGGCTGCTGCGGCATGCCATCCCGGCGCGCATCAGCTCGATCCCGTTGCCGATGACCTCGGCCCAGATGGCCTGGGTCCGGTCGTCGAATTCGGGATCGCACTCGGCGGCGGTTTTCAACAGCGAGCCTTTCCACAGGTCGAAGTGCGCCGGGTCCAGGTTGAGCCGGCGATGGGTCTTGCCGAGAAAGCGCATGTAGTCGTCGGCGCCCGGCGCGTCGTCGACAGCCAGGGTCATCACGTGCAGCGATGATTTCAGCTTGCGCTTCAGCCGCGCCATGTCGGTGCCCTCGAAGACGCGCTGGATCTTCGGCGATATCGCCATGAACGACGTGTAGAAGCGATCGAGGAACTCGGGCTCGGCGGTGGCCCGTTCCAGGCTTCGGTGGAATTCAGCGAGACGTTCGGCGCGCGTCATCGGTCAGGACCAGATGCGCGAGAACCAGGCACGCTTGCCGCTTTTCGATTTCATGCCCTGCGACAGGAAGTGCTCGGAATACTCCTTGTCGGAATCCATGATGTGCTGGGTCAGCCACATCTTCAGAAAGTGCAGCAGCTTGAAGCTGATCTTGCGCTGGTTGTCGATGATCTCGTGGCGCATCGACAGCACCTCCTCGACCAGTTGCTCGTGCTCGGCCTTGTGGTTCTCGTAGTCGGGATATTCGAAGATGCGCATCAGCGCTTCCTCGACCGCGAAGTGGATCCGCGTGTAGTCGACCAACCGGTCGAGGATGGCCAGGCAGGCCTCGTTGCCGTGGTGCTCCTTGATGGCGCGATCGAGGTCGTTGAGCAGCCGGACCAGGACCTTGTGCTGCTCGTCGATCTCGTCGATGCCAACGCTGAGACTGTCGTCCCAGGCAATCAGTTCGCTCATTGCAGCGTCTCCGTCAAGTTCCAATATGTCGAATGTTTCGAATTCCGGCGAGCCCGGTAAACCCGCGCCAGAGAGACTATTGTGGCGGAGACATCGGCCGGTGAATTTGGGCTGGATCAATTCGTTTCGGCGTCGAACTCAGGCTGGCGTCCCGGGTTGCCTTTCCGGATGCGCTAACATCGGGCGCAGGCCCCAATCGAGAAACCGCGGATGAATCGAACAGCTGCCTCGCTCGTCACCGCGACTGCTTCTGCGCTCGTTGCGCTTGTTCTGGTCGCGCTGTCCATTACCCCGTTGTCTGCCGACGATCATGCGGCCGAATCGGCGCCTGCGCCGGAGGCCAGGCAGTCGGTGACCGAGCACAGCATCCGCATCGACGGCCAGCGAGTCGATTACACCGCGACCGTCGGCTGGTTGATCATGGAAGAGGACGACAAGCCGATCGCGCGCTTCGGCTACACGGCCTACAACCGCAAGGGCGAATATGGTCCCGGCGAGCGCCCTGTCGTGTTCGCGTTCAACGGCGGCCCGGGCTCGTCGTCGCTATGGCTGCACATGGGCATCCTGGGGCCGCAGCGGGTCGTGGTCAACGATGCCGGGTATGCCGATCCACCGCCGGCAAGGCGCGTGGACAACGAATTCAGCATCATCGACATTGCCGATCTGGTCATGATCGACCCGGTGGGCACAGGCTTCAGCAAGCCGCTGGGCGAGGCCGAGGGCAAGCAATTCTGGGGCGTCGACCAGGACATCGAATCGGTGGCCGCGTTCATCAAGCAATACATCACCGAGCACGGTTTGTGGGCGGCGCCGAAGTTCGTGCTGGGCGAAAGCTATGGCGGCATCCGCGGCGCCGGGCTGGCCCATCATCTGCAGAGTCGCCACGGCATGAACCTCAACGGACTGATCCTGGTCTCGCCCATCATCGATACCGCCGCGGGTCGCGACGGCGACGGCATCGACCTGCCGCACGCGCTGTTCCTGCCCTCGTTCGCGGCCACGGCCTGGTACCACGACGCGCTGGTCGACAGGCCGGAGAACCTCGAGCCGTTCCTGGACGAAGTCGAGAAGTTCGCGCTCGAGCAATACCTGCCCGCCCTGACCGCCGGCTATACCATAGCCCCGGCGCACAAGCGCGAGATCGCCGAGCAGGTTGCCGCCTACACCGGCACCACCACCGATTACTGGATGAAGGCCGACTTGCGCGTCGACCACCAGCAGTTCCTGCAGGAGCTCAAGCGCAACAATCGCCTGATCGCCGGCCGGATCGATTCGCGCTTCATCGGCCCGGCGGTCAACCCGCTGTCCGAATCAATGGACTACGACCCGTTTTTCCCGGCGGTAGGTCCCGCCTACACCGCGGCGTTCTTCGACTACCTGCACAACGAGCTCGAGTTCGGTCGCGACGAGGAATACAAGACCACGGCCTGGCCGCTGGACTGGGACTGGAGCCATCGCGATCCCGACGGCAGGCGCCAGGTGGCGGTCAACCTGCTGCCCGACCTGTCACGCGCCATGATCATGAACCCGGGGCTCAAGCTGCACATTCAGCAGGGCTATTACGACCTGGCAACACCATTTGCCGCGACCAACTACTACATCCGCCACCTCGACATCCCGGTCGAAGCGCGCGATCGCATTCGCTATGACCTGTATCCGGCCGGGCACATGATGTACTTGCACGAAGAATCCATGCAGGCGTATCGCGACGACCTGGCCGCCTTCATCGTCGACGCGATTCCGCAGTAAGTCCGGGAATTCCCCGCTCCGGCCCGGCCGAAGCGGGAAATTTGACCTGGCACCGGATTCCGCCACGGGCATGTCCTCTAAAATGAGTCCATCAAGGTCTCCAAAGGGGAAGCGGCCGCATGAGCACTTACCGGACCGATCCGCGAATCGATCTCGTACTCCAGCGCCTGCCGCGGTCGTTGTTCATTGCCTCGCCCGACCTCAGGGACCTGATTTCCGGGCGCAGCATTCCGAGTCGCGAGATCGTTCGTCAGATCCTTGAGCGCATCCCGCGCATCAAGTCGCAGCAGACCGTGCTCATGATCGGCAGCGGCGCAGGCTATCTGCCGGCGGTGGTCTCGCACCTGGCCCGGCAGGTGCTATTGATCGAGCGCCACAAGGCGATCGCCGACATCGCCCGGCGCAACCTGGACAAGGCCGGAATCCGGAACGTCGAAATCATCATCGGCGATGGCCAGGAGGGCCTGCCGGCGCGTATGCCGTTTCAGACCATTCTGGTGGTCTGCCGCCTGTCGCATATCACCGGACTGCTGGAGCAGCTGGATGTGCACGGCAACCTGGTGTGCTTCGAGGGCATCGACGGCCAGACCCACGAGCTGGTGCTGTATCGCAGACACAACGACGAGTACCTGCGACGCAGCCTGGGCCCGGTCGATTTTGCCCGCGAAACCGGGGAAATCCTGATCGATCTGGGCTATATCGAACAAAAAGCGCTCGAGGCCGCGCGCGGAGAGGCCAGGCGGCTGGGCCAGCCGGTATTGCAAGTAGTGCGGCGCGCGCTGAACGTGGAGGACGCCGATCTTTACCGATCGCTGGCGCACCAGCACGGCCTGCGATTCGTGCACGCCGAGGAGGCCATGGCCGATCTCGATCCGAGGCTGTTCCGGATCTTCTCCAAGACGTTCCTGGACAACCAGCGCCTGATCCCGGTCTGCGTGAAGCGAGACCAGTTGGTCGTGGCCACCGACAACCCGGATGCACAGACCTACGATATCGAGCACATGCATCCGTACAGCGGCGTGGTCAAACTTCTGGTCACGCCCACGGATTTTCGCCGTATCTGGTCGAACATCGACATCACCAGCCGCGGCATCGAGCTGCTGCACCAGGACGTGCGTGCCGTCGGCGAGCAGGACCATCTCAAGGATCTGCTCGAGGAGACCGACGCAAAGCTCAGCCATCACCTGGTGGCGATCTACGAGGCCATCCTGCTTGATGCCGTCAGTGCGCGGGCCAGCGACATTCACATCGAACGCTACGGCGCGCGAATCCGGGTCCGGATTCGAACCGACGGCGAACTGCGCGACCTGGACCACTACAAGCTCGGCCTGCGCGACCATGCCGGCCTGATCAACGTGATCAAGGTGCAAGCCGAAATCAACATCGCCGAGCGCCGGCTGCCCCAGGGCGGCCGGTCGCAAATGCGCGTGGGCAACGCCACCTACGATCTCCGGGTGCAGATCCAGCCGTCGTTGTACGGCGAGCATGCGGTCATCCGCATCCTGTCCCAGAGCGGCCGGGTGCTGGGACTGGACGACCTGGGCATGTCGATGCAGGTGGCGGCCAACTACCGGCGCCTGCTCGACAACCCTTCGGGCCTTGTGCTGGTCGTCGGGCCCACCGGCTCGGGCAAGTCCACCACGCTGTATGCCGGTCTGCAGTTGCTGGCCGACGACGGCAAGCGCAAGGTAATCACGGTCGAGGATCCGATCGAATACTCGATCGACAACATCCAGCAAACCCGGGTGCGCCCGGAAATCGGCTTCAACTTCGCCGACGCGATGCGCTCGTTCGTGCGGCAGGACCCGGACGTGATCCTGGTCGGAGAGATCCGCGACACGGAAACCGCGCTGGAGGCGATGCGCGCATCGCAGACCGGTCATGTCGTGCTGTCGACACTGCACAGCAACGACGCGGTCGATGCGCTGCAACGGCTCTACGATCTGGGCGTGGATCCGAACTCGATCGCCGGCGAGTTGCTGGCGGTGATCGCCCAGCGCCTGGCCAAACGAATCTGCCCGGACTGCCGCGAGGAGGTGACGCCGGATCCGGTGATCGTCAAGGAACTGTTCCCGGAAAACCCGCCGGCCGGCTTTCGCTGCTTTGCCGGCGCGGGCTGCAAGAACTGCGGCGATCGCGGAACGCTCGGCCGCGTGGGCATCGTGGAGTACCTGCACGTCGACGATGAAATCCGCAATGCGATTTCGGCTCGGCCGCCGGTGGGGGAACTGCGTTGGCGAGCGCTTGACTCGGGGCTGATCACAATGCGCGACAGTGCGCTGGATCATGTCATCGAGGGGACCATCCCGCTTTCCGAACTACCCCGGCTGTTGCCGCAGGAGCGCATGGCGCCCGAAAAACGCGGCGGGATGGCGGGACGATGAGCGGGAGCGAATCGAAACGCCTGCAGCGTATCCCGGCCGAGCGTCTTTACGCCGACGAACTCGAGCGACTGGTCGCCAGCGACACCGGGCCGGTGCCGCCGGGCTGGAGAATGTCCCCGATCGCTGTCGAAAAATTCGTCGGCGGGGACGCAACGCTGGGCATGCAGCGCAAGTTCGTCGCCGAACGCGGCGTGGTAACCCGGGTGGTCATCTCCTTGTGCACCGATCTGGGCGCGCTGCTGGTGGGGCCGCCGGGCACGGCCAAGTCCTGGCTTTCGGAATTGCTGGCTGCGGCGATCTCCGGCGATTCCTCGCTGTCGGTGCAGGGCGGTGCGGTCAGCGAAATCGGCCAGCTTCTTTATACCTGGAACAAGGCCGTCGTCGAAAAGTCCGGCCCGGTGCCGGAAGCGCTGGTGCCCAGTCCCGTCATGCGCGGTATGCGCGAAGGCAGGATCGTGCGCTTCGAAGAACTGGCGCGCTGTCCGCAGCCGCTGCAGGACGCACTGCTGACCATCCTGTCGGATCGCATGATCACCATTCCGGAATTCCAGGGTGAGGCGGGCGTTGTCCAGTCGCGAGCCGGTTTCAACATCATCGCAACCTCCAACAGTGTCGATGCCGGCCTGTTCGATATGAGCGCGGCGCTGAAGCGGCGCCTGAACTTCGAGTCCGTCAAGCCCATCCGCCATGTCGAAGACGAGATCGAGGTGGTCCGGCATGAAATCGTCAAGCGCAACCGGCAATCGGCGATCGAGGTCGAGATCAGCGACCCGGTGCTGGAAATCCTGGTCACGATCTTTCATGAGCTGCGCAACGGCCAGACGCTGGACGGGCGCAGCACCGACCGCCTGGCCGGGGCATCGATGTCGACGGCCGAGGCGGTCAACGTGGCCCACGCGATCTGCGTCCACGCGTTCTACTACGGCGACCGCGTCATGACCATAGACAGCCTGTTGCACTTCCTCGTCGGCACCGCGATGAAGGACAAGCCCGAGGACCGCCGCCGGTTTCGGCATTATTTCGAGACCGAGGTGGTGCGCAAGAAAGGTAGCCATTGGGCCGAAGCCTATGCCCAGCGCGGCGTGATCTGATCAGCCCCTGCCGGTTTCGACGCGCGGTGCCCAACCGCGGCGACGTGTGCCGGTGCTTGTCCGGGCGCGCGCCGCTGCTGCGTGAAGGTCGCGTTTGCGAAACAATCAGGTCGGCGCGCTAGACTTCACGGATGTCAACACAAACCACCCGCTTTGTTGTGCGCGTCGCCGCTCTGACCTTGATGGCCCTGTCGCTGGCCGGGTGCGGCCCTGAAACGCCGCAGGCCAACGGCGCCGGCCAGGAGCGGGAGCGCTCTTCGCTGCCGGTGCGCGCCTACGAAGTGTCGCAGCGCGATCTGTCTCGCCGCATCCAGCTGTCGTCGCCGGTCGAAACGCTGAGAACCATCGCGCTGGCCGCGCGCACCCAGGGCATCGTGCGCGACGTTTTTGTCGAGACCGGTGATCGCGTGGAGGCTGGCCAGCTGCTGGCGGAACTGGACGTCCGCGAGCAGCGCGCCGAGCTGGCGCGGGCCGAAGCGGCGCTGCGCGAGGCCGAGGCCAACTTCGAACGGCTCAAGCGATTGCGCGACAGCAATTACATTGACGAGGCCAGCTTCATCACCGCGCGCTCGAGCCTGGACATCGCGCAAAGCGAAGTGCAGCTGTGGCAGACGCGCGTGGACTTCGGCCGCATCGTCTCGCCCATAGACGGTCACGTCATCGGCCGCATGGTCGAGCCGGGCGCTTCCATCGGCAGTCTCGCCACGGCATTCGAAATCGCCAACCTCAACGAGCTGGTGGTTCGCATCGGGGTGTCCGAACTCGATGTCGGCGAAATTCAGGTAGGCACCGAGGTGCCGATCCGCATAGACGCGCTTTCCGACGTCGACGCCATGACCGGCACGACCCGGCGCATCTTCCCGGCCGCCGACGGCGCAAGCCGGTTGCTGACCGTGGAAATCTCGTTGCCCGAGGCATTCGAGCGCGGGGTGCGCCCGGGCTTCCTGGCGCGCGCCGACCTGCTGGTGGATTACAAGCAGAACGCGCTCGCGGTGCCGGCCGGGTCGGTCGGCATGGGCGAACAGCAATACGTGATGGTGATCAACGAAGACAGCGAACTGGTCCGTCGCGCGGTATCCACCGGGGTCATCCGGGGCGACTGGCGCGAGATTCTCGGCGGTCTCGAACCCGGCGACCGGATCGTTTCATCCAACCCGCTGGATCTCGCCGAGGGCGATCTCGTTCGCATCGTGGAAACGGTCGGCGGTGGCGCATGAGCCGGCCGAACAGGGACGAAGACGCGGCATCCGCGCCGCGCCGCGACAGCGAACAGCACGGCAATAGCGATCCGGCCCGCGGCACGAAGTATTACCGCGGCCTGACCCACGCTGCAATCCGAAGGCCGGTGGGCACCACTGCGCTGGCGACCGTTGTTCTGGTGATGGGCTTGTTCTTCGTCGACCGCCTTCCGGTCAACCTGCTGCCCGAAGTCGTCTACCCGCTGATTCGCATCAACGTCAACTATCCCGGCGCCTCGCCGGAGGTGGTCGAGGAGCAGGTCACGCGGCCGCTTGAACGCGCCCTGGCCTCGACCGAGGACCTGATCCGGATCTCGAGCGAGGCCGAGGAAGGCCGGACCGACGTCAACCTGATCTTCGAATACGGCACCGACCTGGACACCGCGCTGCAGAACGCCTCCAGGCTGCTGGAGCGCGCGCGAAGCCAGTTGCCCGACGACGTCGAGCCGCCGCGGCTTCGCAAGTGGGATCCGGGCTCTTCGTCGGTGTTCGAGGCCGGGTTCTCATCGAATTTCAGGGCGCCGCGCGAAGTTCGCGACTGGGTAGACAACCGCCTGGCCCCGCAGCTTCAATCGATTCCGGGCGTTTCCGGCGTCGAGGCGGTCGGCGGGCAGGAGCGCGAGCTTGAGGTCATCATCGACCAGCAGCGGCTGCGCTCCTACGGGCTGACGCTGGCCGGCGTATCGGAACAAT
>Ga0209944_1000126_pt1 | contig 32272 bp, 27 predicted proteins | sample SalPonR1_C_D2_MG_FD_185701 | JGI IMG/M metagenome (GOLD analysis project Ga0209944, IMG submission 185701) | Salt pond soil microbial communities from South San Francisco under conditions of wetland restoration - Salt Pond MetaG R1_C_D2_MG... ...
CTGTGTTGCGCTGCATTCCTCGGAATTTGCGCGCCTTGATCTTGAACTTTTTTCTTTGCCATCCCAAAATCGACTTTTTACGAGATTGTCAATTTTTTGATCAAAAAATTTGAATCCCTACGAGATTTTCAAATTAGGTTTTTTTATTATATCCGTTTTCGGCTCTGCCTTCAAGACTCCTGTCCCCCGATGAACCGTAGCCCGGCCAGGGGGGGGGAAATCGGTGTCAACCGTTGGCATAGGATAAAATTATGCTTAGTTTATTTTTGAATCGATTTTTCATGTAACCGGGAAAGCTGCAGGCTTTCGCCAACGAACCCAAACGGAGAAGATCGTTATCATGCTGGAACTGCAAAATATTGTCTTTAAAGCGCCCGATTCGGATTCCGAATCGGAGGCCCCCTCACTAAAGACGATTATAGATGATGTCAGTTTTAAATTCGAATCCGGCGGATTCTACGCCCTTACGGGCCCCAACGGGTCGGGCAAAACATCCATTGCCAAGCTGATCATGGGAATAAACGAGCTTGCTGACGGCAAAATCCTATTCGAAGGCAAAGATATCAGCAATTTGCCGATCGATGAGAGGTCCAAGGCAGGCATCGTCTATGGGTTTCAGAATCCCGCGCGATTCAAAGGCACGACGTTTCGGGATCTTTTATCCATTGCTTCGGGAAGTGATGACGAGGATCAGCTCGCCCATATCATCGCCCGGGTCGGCATCTGCTCCCTGGACTTTCTGGATAAGCCGGTGGACAGCAAGCTCTCCGGGGGTGAAATCAAAAAAATCGAACTGGCCACGGTAATTGCCCGCAACCCTAAAGTGGCTATTTACGACGAGCCCGATACCGGCATCGACCTATGGACCATCGGCCCCATGGTGGATCTGCTCAAACGGGAGCAGAGGGAGAACAATACCACGACCATCGTCGTCAGCCACAATAAAGCGTTTCTTGAAGCTGCAGACACCCTTTTATTGATCAAAGAGGGCAAGATCGGCTATAAGGGCGATCTTGAGGGCGCCAAACCGATACTGGAGGATTTAAGCGTCTGCACATTCAGTGATGCGTGTGAAGGAGAAGGCAATGATAGATGCTACCGATAAAAAAATTCTAAAAGAGGTCGCCGATCTCGAGGGCATGCCAAAAGGGGCCTATAATATTCGAAAGAACGGAGCGCTCTTGGGCCGGGAGGTTTCCGCCAACATCAATATCGAGGCCAACGAAAAGGGCGACGGGATTATAATTGATATCAAACCGGGCACGGTCAACGAGTCGGTCCATATTCCGGTGATTTTAACCCAGGCGGGGCTGCATGACGTGGTGTACAACACGTTTAACATCGGTGAGGACTCAGACGTTACAATCGTCGCGGGCTGCGGGATTCACTGCGGAAGCTCCGAATCCGAGGGCCACTCCGGCATTCACGAGTTTCATATTAAATCCGGGGCGCGTCTCAGGTATGTCGAAAAACATGCAGCCATCGGTGAGGGTACTGGCAGGCGTATTCTAAATCCCACAACCAAAATTTTCATGGCGGAAAACGCCAGCGCAGAAATGGAGCTAACCCAGCTTGGGGGCGTGGATGAGGCCAAGCGGTATAACGAGGCAAAAATCGGAGCGGGAAGCGTACTTTTGATTACCGAACGGGTAATGACTGAGGGCCTTCAGGCGGCGGAATCAAAAAACGAGATCGAACTTGCCGGAACGGACAGCAAGTCGAACATTGTATCCCGTTCGGTTCTGAAAGGCGATTCCAAACAGGACTTTTACGTCAATCTTACGGCGCTGGCCAAGTGCTACGGGCACATCGAATGCGACGCCATCATCATGGACAACGGGAACAACCAGACCATCCCTGCATTGAAGGCCCTGCATCCGGACGCCGAACTCACGCACGAGGCGTCCATCGGAAAAATCGCAAACGACCAGCTCATGAAACTGATGAGCCTGGGGCTAAGTTATGATGAAGCAGTCAATAGGATTATACAGGGCTTTTTAAAATAGTATCGAGGAAGCTATGACAATCTCGTAAAAAGTCGATTTTAGGATGGCAAAGTAAAAAGTTCAAGATCAAGGCGCGCAAAATCCCGAGGAATACAGCGTACTTAGCTGTACGTGAAATTCCGAGGGACGGAAGCGCAACACAGATATTGGACTTTTTACGAAGCCATCAAGCTATAACAACTCCAATATTTCCTGGCCTACCCCCACCCATAGATAGGTAACACCGACCAAACCGATAACGAGAAAGACCATCATCAGAAAGTCCGTATACCCGACCTTCCATATTTCGTCGTCAATCTCCCATTCCGCTAAGCCGTGTAATTCGGCGAGCTCCCGCGCCACCTGCGTAGCCTCCCCATAGTACTGCCAGCGGCCGCCTTCTCTGAGTTGTCTGTAAATATTGGTGTTACGCTTGATCTTGACCTGGCAACCGTCCTTATTATGGCCCAGGTAGTCGTGGATCATTTCTTTGGTGATTACCATGATAACCCCCTCGAACAAAAAATCCGCCTCTTTCTATTTGGTACGCAAAAAATATAATAGCAGATGGGCGCTGAAGTAAAGATAAAATTTTCATTTTTTTCTTTACCTTAAGGGAAAGTTTGGACTCGTCTGCCGGGTGCCGGACGGGGAGACTGTGTCGGCGTCCAAAAATCAAAACGATGTGGAAAACTCGGCTCGATCCGAGGAGGTCTGGGTTTTTATCGCCGGGGGTCGCCTCGTCAGGCGTTTAATAATCCACTTGCTTTCCGCGTATGGCCTAAACGTTGGCGACATCCGTCCCCTGTTCGCCCCCAGTTCTTGCTCCAACTGGCTGGCCAGCTTTTTGATGCGATGGTCCAGGTCTTGTGAAGGGTTTCTGCGTCCAGACAAAACGCCTGACAGGTGCCGCCGGCATACGCCTAAATACCTGGCAATCGGCGCCAGTTGGATACCATGGGCTTGGAAGACCGCTTTTGATGGATGGGGGGCTATTCGGATTTGCCCTTTGACTGCAATCATACCGTTTCCTTCCGATTGTCTGCGGAAACGGTCGGGCCGTCCGACGGAGTCTCAAAGGATGACTTTTTACGAGATTGTCAAGGTTTAAAGCCTGCCAAAAATTTTTGACAAAAACCCCTTGCTTTTTTGCCAAAACGGTCATATATTGGCGGCACTTTGTAGTTCATACGAACCGTTTTTAGAGACCCGGGACGGCCCCCACCGTTTCCGGGTTTCGCTTTTTTTGTATTGAAAACATTGAGACGCTTATTAAAAACAGTAAGACAATTCTATTATGCAGAATATTAAAAAAATATCAAGATAAAAATTGTCTAAAACCCAAAAAATATTATAGCCTTGACAGTCTCGTAAAAAGCGATTTATTCCGCCGCGGCGGTGTTTTTGCAGAAAGTAACGCTAAAAAACAGCCGCATTGTCATTTCGAGCGGCAGCGAGGAATCTTTAACCAATCAAGATTCCTCGTCACTTTCGCTTCTCGGAATGACAGCAGCGAAAGCATCTGAAATAATATTAAATGCAGATGGCAGCTCCACAAAAGAGTGCGGATGGAAGCGTGACGATTGAGACTTATTGGATGTAAAAAAGTAAATTCGTGAACGAATTTGTCTATTGACAATAGCCTTCTCATGGAAGGCACTAAGCTTTTGATTTTTTAACCCAATACCCAATACCCAAAACCCAAAACCTAACACCTGAAGTATCATAACCTTCTAAAACCTAAAACTCGAACCGCATCTGAGCCCTGACGTGGTCCGTCAGCACTGAAAAAACCGGCAGGTCCCCATAGGGGTCTATCCCGCCGCCGTTTTTGTCAAGCGGTGACACCGGCTCGAAAAATCTGATGGTTTCAGCCTGAAGAGGCACCGCCCTTCCGTTTAGATGGATATTTGTCTGGTCGTTAAAATCGAACCCGTGAAAATAGATCTTTAGCCTGCTGTAACGCGATGGATATTTACCGTCTGCCGGTTCAAGAATCAATGCATTTTTAGAAAGCCGGATATCGCGCTTAAAATAATTCCCTTTTTGATAATCCATCGTATACCCGTCATCTTCGTAATAGGTAGACGCGCTCTCTTTTTCCGAATCCCGGTAAACATGGATCTGAAGCGGCCCCTGGGAGATTTCGTCCGTGCAGGAGACCGGGTCCTGCATGGGAATCACAGCCCCCGCCCGGACAAAAAGCGGAAGGCGCTCTTTTGGCGCCTTGCTGTAGATTTCGGCGCTTCCCTGGTAGCGCGCGTCCGAATAGAAATCATACCAGCCGCCTGCCGGCAGATAGAGCTCTGCGATACGAACATCTGAGGCAACCGGTATCACCAGGATGGCGTCGCCGAATAGATACTGATGCTCATAGGCATGGGCGTATATCATCGGATCGTGGAAATAATCAACCGCAAGGCTTCTGGCGACAGGAATGCCGCTTTGTGAACAGACATAAAATGCGCTGTAAATATAGGGAAGAAGCCGGTACCTCAGCTTGATATAGTTCCTGGCGACCGCCTCGACCCCCTCGCCAAAGCTCCAGGGTTCGGCATCCCGGCTGTTGATCATCGTATGGCCCCGCGCCAGGGGCGCGAACACGCCGATACTGATCCAGCGGGCAAACAAATCCGGCGAACATTCACCGACAAAGCCGCCGATATCATAACCGCAGAACGGCATGCCGGAGATGCCCATGCTGTTGACCATACGAACATCGGCCAGCATGTGGGCGTCATCGGAGATATTATCCCCCGTCCATACCGATGCATAACGCTGCACGCCCGTGTAGCCGGAGCGTGTCAACACAAAGGGCCGGATGTTTTCCCGCCATTGGCGCATCCCCTCCCAGGTACTTCTGGCCATCTGCATTCCGTATACATTATGCGCCTCTTTATGGGTGGCCCCCTTCCCGTCAAAACTAAACTCTAATAGGTCCGGTATATGATGCCCCCATGCGGAGGGTTCGTTCATATCCGTCCAAAAGCCTTCGATGCCCGCGGTGACAAAATCCTTAAGCCATCCACCCCACCACCTCCTTGTCTCGGGCCGCGTAAAATCAGGAAAATGGCACCAGCCGGGCCAGACCTCGCCGGCATAAGGCTCGCCATCAGGATATTTGACAAAAACATCCTGATCCTTTCCGTCCTCATAGGGCGTAAACCCATCCTCAATTTTTATACCCGGGTCCAGGATCGCCACCACATGAAAGCCCATCTTTTTCAGGTCAGCAGCAAGGTCCACAGGGGCCGGGAATCGCTCGTGGTCCCAGGTAAATACCCGAAAGCCCGCCATGTAATGGATATCCAGATAAATAGCGTCTGCCGGGATGTCCCGATCCCGAAATCCCCGCGCAACGGCCATGACCTCACGGTCCGGGTAATAGCTGAACCGGCACTGTTGATAGCCCAGACTCCATAGCGGCGGAAGCGGCATTCGCCCCACCAGTCCGGTAAACGCCCGAAGGATGCCGGCAACGGTTTCATCATGGATGAAATAATAATCCATGGGCCCGGCCGGGATTGAAAAAAAGGAAAACCGGTCGTTGGCCGCCCCGAAATTGAACGTGCTCCGGTAGGTACTGTCCAGAAAAATGCCGTATGCAAGCCCGTGGTGCCCGCCGATATAAAACGGCAGCGTGGTATAAAGCGGATCCGCATCGGCCGGATAGGCAAAATAATCCGTGTTCCAGTTCGTATAGGAGGCGCCGGCCCGATCCAGATGGCCGGTTTTTTCGCCAAGGCCCAGGAAGCGCTCACCGGGTTCCAGCTTCTTATATGTCGTGATTTCCTCTCCAATCCATGAGGTGCCAAAGGCAGAATCGTCCGCATTGATCAAATCGCCGGCCGTTGTCAGAAAAGCCAGCCGCACCGGAAACTTCTCTATTTTTGCGACAACGCATCGGGTCTGAATCCGGATGCGCCCCTCTGCCTCCCGAATAGAATATTTGACCGGATGGGGATCTGCGGCAACGGCATAGGAGAAATCCTTGGGGGCATCACCCGGCCTTTTTATCATTACCCGACAGACGGCCTCTGAATAAAAAACCACATCGACAACGGCGTTTTCCGCGACGATATGGATCCCGCCGGCAATCCGGCTGTGGGACACATAGTTTTTCAGCGGTTCATTAATTTTGGACATCGGAGGTCTTCCTGTTTACTTTAAATAAGATAATCACTAAAAAATTAATTTTGGGATGGCAAGGTAAAAAATTATGGAGAATTCTATGAAAGTCCGGCTTCAATACAAAAAAGAATTGGCTGAGAACACGACCCTTTTCGGATTCACACCGGATGGCCCGCTCTCCTATAGGCCAGGCCAATATGTCCGCTTGAAGCTCTCGCTCAAATATCCAGATAAAAAAGGCGACGAGCGCTACTTCTCGATCGTCAATCCGGACGCCGAAAATATTGAAATCGCCACACGCATATCGGATACCGGATACAAGCAGACGCTTGCCGCCATGCCGTTCGATGAGAACGCCTGGATTAGCGAAATCGGCGGCTCATTTCAGCTGCCTGAGGCTCCGGACAAAGAAATCGTAATGGTGGCCGGCGGCATCGGCATCACGCCCTTTAAATGCATGCTCGAGCATGCCGTATCCAAAAAGGATACCCGCCCCATCACGCTTCTGTATTCCAACCAGAATTTTGATAAAACCGCATTTTACCATGAACTGAGCAAACTCGACACGGACAACGCCAACATCCGTGTTATCTTTCTCATGACCCGCCAGGAGGACTGGACGGGACCCAAGGGCCACATCAACGGGGGTTTCCTTAAACAGACGTTTTCCTCGCCCGAAAGCCCTTACTACATGGTTGCCGGCCCCCCCAAGTTTATAACCGCGATAGAAGCGGTGTTTGAAGAAATCGGGGCCTGGGATACGCATTTTGAAAAATTCTTCGGCGCCGCCTGAGAGACCGGCCCGCCATCGCCTTAAAAGAGGCATTGAGACACTGAGGGGCTAAGGCACTGAGGCACTAAGCTTTTGATTTTTTTAATCTAATACCTAACACCTAATACCTAACACCTAACACCCAAACCTTATACCAATATTTTTTTCTTGATTTTTAGATATTAATTAAGTAATTACTTACTTAATGGACTCCCTGGATGCCGTCTTTGGGGCGGCGGTCGGCGGCCGCATTTCTTGACTCTGTCTGACTCCGGAAATTTTCTGTAAAAGAGGATGTGCTATGAGCGACAACGTATATATTATCGGCGTGGCCATGAACAAATTCGGCAAATATCTCGAACGCAGCATCAAGGACTTGACGGGCGAATCCTTGAAACAGGTGCTGAAAGACGCCGAGCTGGGCCCAGAGGCTATCCAGGCCGCCTGGTTTTCAAACACCGGCTGGGGGATGCATGATTTCCAGCACTGCATCCGCGGCCAGGTAGCCTTATCTGCCCATGGACTGGACAAAATCCCCATCACCAATGTGGAAAACGCCTGCGCATCCGCGAGTACAGCCCTGCAAGGGGCCTGGACGGCGATAAAGGCCGGCCTTTATGACTGTGCCCTGGCCATTGGCACGGAAAAAGTCTACAGCGAGGACCGCAAACTCATGATGCAGGGGTTTATATCGGGAACGGATGTCGAAATCACGAACCAATATATCGAACAGTTGAAACAGACGGCCAGGGAAAAAGCAGAGGCTTCGGAGGGCCCGGATCAAAAGGACAAAAAAAAGGGCGGGCACTCCGTTTTCATGGATTTTTACGCCATGGGCGCTAGAAAGCACATGAAAGCCTATGGGTCCACGCGGCGACAGCTGGCCGTGATAGCGGCCAAGGCGCACAACAACTCAACGTTGAACCCGCTGGCCCAGTACACGTTTCCCCAGAGCGTGGAGCAGGTGCTGGCCGACTACGAGGTCGCCTATCCCCTGACCCGGGCCATGTGCTCACCCGTGGGTGACGGCACCGCCGCGGCCATTTTATGCTCCGAAAAATTTTTAAGAGCGCACTCCGCCTCCCGGGCCGTCCGGGTGCGGGCCTCTATTCTGCGCTCCGGGTCATGGACGGAAAACACGATTTCCGAGCGGGCTGCCAAACCCGCCTATGAAATGGCCGGGGTGGGGCCGGAGGATATCCATGTGGCGGAAGTCCATGACGCTACTGCGTTTGGCGAACTCTACCAGACGGAAAAACTCGGCTTCTGCCCCGAAGGAGAAGGCGGCCTGTTTGCAGAAAGCGGCGCCACTGCCCTTGGCGGAAAACTGCCTGTGAATACCAGCGGCGGGCTTCTCTCCCGGGGACATCCCATCGGTGCCTCCGGGCTGGCCCAGATTTACGAGCTCGTCACCCAGCTTCGCGGGGAAGCCGGCAAACGTCAGGTACGGGACCCAAAAATCGCCCTGGCTGAAAACGGGGGCGGGACCATCGGGGTCGGCGAGGCGGCCATGTGTATCCATATATTGGAAATATGAAGACTTCGAATGGATCTTCGGGATTCACTTTTGGGGCGGGGTCTACGGCGCCAAGGCATTTCTGCCGTATCTGGGGCGGGCCGGGGAGGGCCGCCTCGCAAACATCGCAAGCATAGAAGGCTTTACCCAATGCCTGAGCCAGGAGCTTAAGGCATCGGCTTTAAAACCGCAGGAGAAGCGATTGGCGGATAAACGAATGACACGCGATGAGCGAAGACAGACGCTTATTGATGCCACAATCGATGTGGTCGCCCGGCTCAATTACGATCAGGCCACCACCGCCCTCATCGCCAAGGCGGCCGGTGTGAACGAGGCGTTGATTTACCATCATTTTTCCAGTAAAACCGAGCTTCAACTCGCCACCCTCGACTATCTTCTCGGCTACCGGCTGCAAATCTATCGGGACAACCCGGTATTTCAGCCGGATCAGAGCCATAAAAGCATTATCCGGGAGTTGACCGCCCAATACCTGCAGCGCATCCAGAGCCCGGAGGTCAACATGTTCGCCTGTATCCTGAAGGCGATGTTCGCCATTGACCCCAAGATCCGCGAAAAAGGGCTTGAATGCTGCATGGCGTTTCATGAATTCAACAAGGCCAATCTGGAAAAGGACCGGGCGCGCGGGTTTTTCAACAAGCGGTTTGACCCCGACGTCGTCTCTTGGGAGATGCTCGGAAAAATCATGGTGATCTCCACCCTTGCGGTAAACAACCGCCTGGACCTGTTTGGCCCCGAAAATATTAAAAAATCAACAAAATATTTCGAACGGAACTATTTTAGTTAAACCGAAACCTAAATTGAAGCGCCCAGTTTAGGTTCGGCTAAAATTATAACACGGAGGGCACCCCCATGGCATCTTCAACCGCGCCGAACATCACTGAACCCCTGGAATGGACGGAGGTCGAGAAAGTCATCCTCACCCGCCGCAGTACGCGGGCATTTAAAAAAGAGGCGATCCCCGACTACATGATAAGACGGATCCTTGAAGCCGGCCGGTTTGCGCCGTCCGCCGGAAACTCTCAGCCCTGGCGGTTTGCCGTCGTAAAAAGCCCCGAGATTCTTTCGGCAATGGAGGCGGATGCCGTCAAAATCAGCAAGCGAATGATGTTCGTTCTCGATTATACCCGAAGCCGACTGCGTAACATCCTTCTCAAGCCCATATCCAAATTTTTTATCCGTCTCCGGTACAATGAGCTCCACCCCGTGCCGTTCGGCCTGCTGGCGGCAATTGCCAACGAGCGGGCCCCGGTTTTCCATCACGCGCCTGCGCTGATTTTACTGTTCGAAGACCAGCGGGGGGTCTCGTGTCCGGCTACGGATATCGGCATCTGCGGGGAGAACATGGTGCTGGCCGCCCACAGCATGGGGGCCGCTACCTGTTGGATCGGGATGATCAAGGTGCTCATGTATGATCCCAAGTGGAAAAAATTCTTCAGCGTCAAGTATCCGTATCAGCTAAACAACTGCCTTGCCCTGGGATGGCCGAAAGTGGCATCCGACGGCCAGGTCCCCCGGGAAGTGCAGCATGTGGAGTGGTATGAAGGGCAAATGGAGGAGCCCCCAAGAATTGAAAGGCAGGGAGAATAAAATGGAACACCTCAGATTCAGCCGTTGGACACGGATTCCGGATTACAATAGCCCGCTGGAAATGCAGACCGGCCTGCTGGAATTTGATAATGAGAAATGTAAACGATGCGGGACCTGTACATTTATCTGCCCGGCCCGCTCCATTCAGCGGGATACCGGGCCGGCCGCATGGCGAAACGGTCTGCCGCGCCTGATTTATTCATATCCGGGCATCACGGACTGCATTGCCTGCGGATGCTGCGCGGCTGCGTGCCCGGAAGAGGCGATTTCAATCAAACGGTCGTTCAGACCGGGATATTTTTACCGACGCCTGACCCAGAGCGCATACCTGACCTATCCCCAACCATATGACCGAAACCATATCCCCCCTGCCTTCGCCCCCCCAAAGCAGCCGGCTTCTGATGCCGCCGGACACGCCTCAGCCGCCAGAGCCGCCAAAAAAGATCCTCGCGCATGGAAAATCCAGCGTCTTAAGCTGCTGATGGCCGCCCTGGCCGGCGCTGTCAGGATGGCCGCCGAAGATATCCGGGAGGGACGCTTTGTCCGCAATATCTCGGCAAAATGGCGAAAAGAGGCGGCGGATATTTCCTGGGCCGAGCTTCTCGAATCCCGTGCGCGCCAAGTGCCGGACAAGACGTTTCTCCTCTACGAAGAGGAGCGTTATACTTACAAAGAAATGGACGAAAACGCCAACCGGGCCGCCAATTTCCTTTTGGCCCATGGCGGCGGGAAAGGCAAGGGCCTTGGGATTTTCATGAAGAATTCGCCCCGGTTTCTTGATATATTCTTTGGCGCCCAGAAAATCGGCATGTACCTGGTCCCCATGAACCCGGAGCTAAAAGGCGAAGGCCTGGCCTACCTGATCAATCACAGCGACATCGAAATGCTGGCTGCCGATGCGGAGCTGGTTCCATCGGTGGAGACGATTGCCGAACCGCTCGAAAGGGTCTCGACTTTTATCGTCGATGACATCGAAGAGGGAGGCGCCGGCAGCCAGATGCCGGCCCATTATGTCAACTTGAGCGAGGCCTACCACATGGCCCCGGAGCATCCGGGGGTCGGCTACAACCCGGATGACATGTGCCTGATCATTTACACCTCGGGGACCACCGGCCCACCCAAGGGGGTGGTTTACCGGTATAAAAAATCGTCGGTGCGCCTTCTCATGTTTTTCGCCTACATACTGCTCAAAGAGGATGATATCTATTATACCTGCCTCCCCCTATGCCATGGAAACGCCCTGTTGATTACCACTACCATGTCCATGGCCCGAAAAGCATCCATGGCGCTTTCCAGAAAATTTTCCGCCAGCCGGTTCTGGGACCGCATCCGGGCCTATGATGCCACGGTTTTTAACACCATCGGCTCCATTATTCCCATCCTTATGAAACAGCCGGAAAAAGCATCCGATCAGCAAAACAACGTCCGTTTCGTGTTTTCCGCCGCATGCCCCGCGGATATGTGGGAGCCTTTTGAAAAACGGTTCGGCGTAACGCTCTACGAGGGCTACGGGGCCGTGGATGGCGGCGGCAAGGGGATCATGAACCTCGGCACCGCGCCCGTGGGATCCCTCGGGAAGCCGAATCGCCCCGGCGACATCCGGATTGTAGATGATAGGGGTACGGATGTCCCGCCCGGCGAGGTGGGAGAACTGCTGTTCAAAGTCAAAACCGGCGGCAGCAGCGTGGAATACTATAAAAATGAAGAGGCCGCCAGGGAAAAAGAAAAGGACGGATGGCTCTATACCGGCGACCTGGTTCGGCAGGACCCGGACGGATTCGTCTACTTTGTGGGCAGAAATACCGAATCCATGCGAAAAGGCGGCGAAAACGTCTCCGCCTACGAGGTTGAACATGTGATCATGGACCATCCGGCGGTTGAAGACGTAGCCGTATATTCCGTGCCTTCGGAAATGAGCGAGGATGAAATCATGGCGGCTGTCAAGCTGGTGTCCGGGCAGAGCTTAACCGGCCATGAGCTGAGGGAGTTTTTATCCGAAAGGCTGGCGAAATATGCGGTGCCCCGATATGTACGCTTTGTTGAGGCGTTTCCCAAAACCACTTCCCACCGGATCATCAAAGGGGAGCTGGAGGCCGAAGGCGTGACGCCGGATACATTCGATGCACTGGCAGCCGCCCATGGTTGAATAAAAACGTTGAAACATTAGGAGGCCCCATGATTTCAAGAAAAGAGGTCAAGGCTTACTCGGCCATGCCGCCTGTATTTGAAGATATTACCTGCGGCCTCGCATCCGCCCCCAAACTGCCGAAGCCTATGGTCAAAGAGACCCGACGGGTCATTGCCCTTGCCCGGAAATTCAACAAAGAAGTCGTCCGACCCTATGCGCTGGAGCTTGATTCAAAGCTCCAGGCCTCACCGGATTATATCCCCTGGGACTTTGTCGAACAGGCCAATGAGTGGGGCCTTTATACCGGCTGGATACCGAAGATCTTTGGCGGCAAGGGATGGAACATGCCGTCCCTGGCATATTTTATAGAGGAGATCGCATCCGAATGCCTGGCCATGGCCAATCTGGTCGGCGTTCACTATCTGGGCGTCTCCACCCTCACCTCGACCGGCAACGTCCGGCTGATTAACCAAATCTGTCGACAGGTGGCGGCCGGTGAAAAAACCCATACCCCCTGTCTGGTTTCGCTGGCGACCACCGAACCCGGCGCCGGCACGGATGCCGAAGAAATCGACCTGATGGATAAAGGGACTATGACCTGCACCGCGGAAAGGGTCCCGGGCGGCTATAAGCTAAACGGCACCAAAGTGTTTATTTCAAACGGCCATCTTTCCACCTGGCATATGGTCATCGCCTATTCGGACACCTCGAAACCCTCTGAAAATACGGTGGTGCTTGCGGTAAAGACCGGCGACAAGGGATTTTCATTCGGCCGCAAGGAACAAAAAATGGGGCAAAAAGGATGCCCCGCCAGCGAACTGATCTTCAAGGACTGTTTTGTGCCGGATGAATACGTCTGTTTTTCTCCCGAGCAGATCCGCTCCTTAAAACGGACGGTAAGGGAGACCGGCATGCAGATGATCGATTATGTCGTATCGACGACACGGGCCGGCGTGGGGGCGTTTGGCACCGGCGCGGCGCGCGGCGCATACAATGAGGCCAAAAAATTCGCCGCTGAAACAGAAGTGGGCGGCAAACGGCTGATCAACCATGAATGGGCGCAGTGCATGCTGGCCGAAATGCTTAAAAATGTGATGACCGCCCGCCTGACGTATGTTGAAGCCAATTCCGCCAATGGGCTGTACGGGGCCTTCCGCGATCTCCAGAGAAAGCCCATGTTCTACTACTACAGGCTTATGCCCGCCAAATTTTTCGACAAAATGGTTTCCCCGATGCTGGAAAAAGCGTTTATGACCAAAACGTTTCGAAGGGTTCAGCTGGACGGGCAGACCGATGAGGAAATCCACCGGACCTCCGGATGGGCATCCCTGAGCAAGGTTGCGGCCACCGATCTGGGCATCCGCAACTGCCACATGGCCCTGGAGCTCATGGGCCAGCATGGGCTGCGGCGCAGCTACCGCGTGGAAAAAATGCTCCGGGACGCCAAGCTGCTCCAGATCTATGAAGGGACCAACCAGCTCAATCGCCTGAACATTTTTAAATGCATGATCGCCGGGGACTGTCCGCAGGCGGTTATATTTGACGAGTAAATACCAGGAGGAGCCTATGATTGCAGGCACTGACAGGGAGTTAAAGATGCTGGACAAGGCATCGGCGGAGTTTGCCAGGAAAGAACTCGCCCCCGAACGGCAGGAAAATGATCGATACCCGGATGCCCCTCTTTTCGAGAAGACAATAAAAAAAGCCTATGACCTGGAATATTTTCATATAATCCTGCCGGAGGCCTTAAACGGCGTAGGCCAGGGTGTAGCGGCCCTGTGCGTCATATTGTACAATATCTGTCGGGAGGACAGCAGCCTGGGCGGTCTTATCTTCACCAATGCCGCGGCCCAGGAGCTGCACATCGCCGCCGGCGCCGAAGAAATATTAAAAGCCGTTACAGAGCCGGCGGATTCAGTATATAATTTTTTAATCGCCGCCCCCGTGTTTAATAACCCCAGGGATATGGATAATGCCGCCGACGCCGCCATGCAGGACGGCAGGTATCTGCTTTCCGGAAGGGTGGAGTACACGGTTGCGGGCAATATCGCGCGGCATGCGGTTGTTCCCGCCAAGACCGAGGACGCAGCGGGCTGCTCATTTTTTCTACTGGACTTGTCATCCGAAGGCGTTACGGTCAGTGCACCCATCCCCAGCCTTGGGCTTCATGCCTGTCCGGCCGTGGATATCACGCTGGATAGGGTCCCATGCTCCCTTTTGGGGCAAGTGGGAGAAGGCCCACAATACTTTGGAAAAATGGCCGGCCGGATGTCGGCGGCAGCAGCCGCCATGTCCGCAGGGATTATGAAGGGTTCGCTTACAGAGGCGCTCGAATACAGCAGGGGCCGCTTCCAGGGCGGCAAAAGAATTGTCGACTGGTCTGAAATCCGCATGATGCTGGCCGAAATGGCCGTCAAGGTAAAAACCGCTGAATGCATGGTTTCAAGGATATCCCAGGGCATTGACCAACAGGAAACCGGATGGCAGGAGTACGCCGAGGCAGCGGCCATTGATATCCAGAGAAGCGCATGCGGCCTAACGACGGACGGTATACAGGTTTTGGGCGGTGTCGGCTACATGAAGGACTTCGGGCAGGAAAAAAGATTCCGGGACGCCAAGCATATTCAGGCGCTCCTCGGTATGGTGCCAACAAAAAAACTGCGCCTGATAGAAGGGATGTTTCGTTAGCCGCCCTGTTTAAGAAACTCAAAAAAACATCCGCATTGTCATTTCGAGCGGCAGCGAGAAATCTTTAGCAATCAAGATTCCTCGTCACTTTCGCTCCTCGGAATGACAGAGAGCTAACATTCTGGAATATTAATATATATTTTCAAGTTACTTAGAAGTCGATTTTAGGAGGGGCACTATTTAAAACCAGGACCGATAGTTCCAACGCTCGCCCGCCGCCCCCTTCATGTCACTTTCAAGCCTCATGTAACAGGAGGTGTTCTGTATGGCCAACCCCCCGAGATGCCCGAGGGCCTCCACGGTCATGATTTCATCCTCGTAGAACCGCTTGCTGGAGCCAAAATAAATCCGAAACACGCCAATAACGCTATGTTTCACACAAATCGGCACCGTAAGAATCGTGACGATCCCCTCAGCTTTTTTTTCATCCCTGAACTTGATGCCTTCAGCATTTGCCACATCGGAAATCACCACGGTCTTGCCGTTCATCGCCTCTACGATTCCCTTGTCATCGGCGACCTCCCCCTTGTTTAAGTAGGCATCGCTTACCCCATAACTGGCCATCAGCCTGAGTTTGTCAGTTTTCTCATCTATCAGCCGGATGCTTCCGCCTTTTGCCCTCAACCCCTTTGCCAGCTCTTCTGTCAGCACCCGCATAATAGCGGCGACATCCAGGGATGCGTTGATGGCCGCAGAAATATCCCTAAACAGGCGGGCATTCAGATGAAGCTGATTGATCAGGCCGGCCCGCTCGATAGCCGTGCCCCCCTGTTGAGCCAGGGCTGTGATAAACCGGATGTCATCCTCCGAGAAATCCCGGGGCACTGCCGTATAAACGGATAAAACGCCGATGATACGATTGTTGGTCTTCACCGGGACGATCAGGATGGAGGCGATGCCTTCCGATTGCTTGGCCTTATCACCGGCAGTGCGTTCATCGGTTGCGGCGTCCTTGATTAATATGCCCCCTGTCTCCTTGAGTATGTCAATCTTTTCTGCCGCCCCCTTGAACGGGCCCTGCAGGTAGTTTGCAGACAACCCGGTAATGGCGCTCGGGACGAACGTATCGGAGTCCCTATCCTGTATAAAAAAGCCGGCGGCTTTTGCATCCACCGCCTCCTTTGCGCTTTCCACAATCCGCGAAAGAAGCACGTCCTTTTTTTCAGCCGTTGCAAACGCCCGGCTGATCCTGCAAAAACTGTCAAAATAGTCCCGACGGTTGGCCATTGCCTACTCCTTACCCCTCCCATAGGTTTATATTTCTGTTCTCTTAATTCAATGTCATTAACTTAGCGAGAAAAACGGCCAATTGTAGGTTGGGTTGAGGAACGAAACCCAACATTGGCGTCTATTGTTGGGTTTCGCAAGCTCAATCCAACCTACGCAGGGTCTAAGGTGCTTAAGTTAATGGCATTGTCTCTTAATTGACAATCTCGTAAAAAGTCGGTTTTGGGATGGCAAAGAAAAAAGTTCAAGCCCCGGTTAAGATCAGGGGGCGCGCAAAATTCCGAGGAATGCAGCGCAACTCAGATATTGGATTTTTTTCTTTGCCATCTTAATTAACTATAAAAACCATTGTGCGGCATTTCAAACCGAGAAAGGCGGAAAAAATCATAACTATTTGTTATTGATTTCAAAAACGCTCAGGCCGAAGGGATAAGCTCTATTACGGCAATTTCGGGGGCGCAGTTTAGCCTGACCGGGAATGTCCCCCACCCGATTCCCTTGGAAATAAAGACGCCCAGGCCGTTTTTCGATTTTTTCAGCCCGCTGGTGTAATTCTTGTTCTTAACCGGATTCGACGGCGGGCCGAAAAAAGGCAGCACAAACTGTCCGCCGTGGGTGTGGCCGGATATCATCAGATCGATCCGGGCGTTAAAAGCGGTATCCGCGCTATCCGGATTATGGGCAAGCACAATCCGGCAATCCGATTGCGGAATGCCGGCCAGCAGGGCGTCAAAATCCATATGATCCTCCCATAGATCCCCACCGCCGACCAACCAGAGTTTCCGGCCCGCCCTTTCCAAGGCGAGCCTTTTTCCCCGAAGGTTCTGGCCGGTCTTATCCAGCCATTCAACCGATTTTTCGGTATTCGCCCAGTGATCATGGTTTCCCAGAACGGAATAGACCCCTTCCGGCGCATGAAGTCTTGAGAGTACGGGCCAGATGCCGTCGATTTTTTTGTGTGCGTCTTTCTCGAGCACATAGTCGCCGGTGCCGACGATAATATCGCGGGGTTGACGATTCGCCTGCCAGACGGCATACCTTGCGGTTATAAGCGGCTGAAGGGGGCCGTAATGAAGATCGGAAAGCTGAACAATCCGAAACCCGGCAAATTCCGAAGGAAGATACGGAACCGGCACCTGATAATGGTTCACCCGGATAATAAAGCGTTCAATAAAAAAGATGTAGACAACAAATGCGCCCAGTATCGCGCCCGCCCCCTTTAATACGAGCAAATCCCCCCCCTTTTTTGTTTATATGTCAAATGATGTGGCTTCTGCAAAAATTCTTCTCGTTTTGAAATATCCCTTTAGCCCTGCATCCCCTGCAACCATATAAACGCGACCACAAAGGAAACGGCTGAAAGGATTAGACTGATTTTAGCAAAAATGCCGAAATAGCGGACGATCTTTTGATAATTTTTCCTGCTCGCACTTTTGGAGCGCTGGAGGCGTCTGTCGATAAAGCCGGCTATAGACCATAATAAAATGCCCAAAAAGATAAAGACCAGTGTTAAATAGGCAAAAATCATATCCCTCCCCTTCGGATTTAAAAATTCTCCTCCCGCCTTCATGCCACCTTTCGGTTGCAATACCCCCGTGTTTTTGCGATATACGGGGAGAAAAGCCTTTAACCTTTAACCTTGCACCCTGGACAAGGAGGAGCCCATGGCCGTCGTATTCTGGAAAAAGGATGAAACCGTGGCCGTCATCAAAATGAATAACGACCAGAATCTTCAAAATCTTGAATTCGCGCAGGAAATGAATACCGCCCTTGATGAGGCGGTTGCTGACCCGGAAATTAAGGCCATTGTCCTGACGAGCGCCGTTGAAAAATTTTTCTCAAACGGCATTGACGTCCAGTGGCTCGGAGAACGGTTTACCGCCCAGGATTTCCAGGTTATCAAGGACTTCTGTTACGGCATGAACGACGTATTTAGAAAGCTCCTCCTGGCACCGGTCCCGACCATCGCGGCCATCAACGGGCATGCATTTGGAAACGGCGCCATCCTTTCCTGCGCCTGTGACTTCCGGTTCATGAAGTCAGACCGCGGTTTTTTCTGCTTCCCGGAGGTCGACCTGGGCATCCCGTTTCTTCCGGGCATGGATGCGTTTGTTGACAAGGCCGTTCCCCAGTATAAGCTCAATGAATTGAAGCTCACCGGCCGACGGGCGACGGCGCCGGAGTTGGAAACCCATCACGTTATCGAAAAGGCATGCGACAATGCCGAGCACCTGATGAAGGAAACCCTGGCGTTTGCCAAATCGTTTCAGAAAAAACGCGGCATCTTCGGCGAACACAAGCGCCGGATGTATAAACACATCATTGCGGTCATGGATACGGAAGATCCCGAGTATATTGATTCGCTGAATTTAATGGTCCAGGAATAGCTGCCCGCCCTATTCTGAAAGCCGATTCAGCAGCTTCTTTTTCTGGTCACCGTATTCTTTTTTATCAATCAGATCAGAGTCATAGAGCTCTTTTAGATATTTGAGCTTTTCTTTGATATCCTTCTTGCGGCCTTGCCATGAGTCCCCGGATTCTTCAAGCGAGGGCTCATGCGCCGGCGCCTTTTTTTCTTTAACGGCTTTTTCCGGCGCCGGCTTGGCTTCCGGCTTATCTTTGACGGCCTTTTCCGGCCCGGATGCCGTTTCCGATTCAGGCCCGGCTTCCGGTTTGGCAGATGTGTCAGGCGTAGCAGCGGGTTGCGGTTTATCGGCTTCGGGTTCGGATGCCGAAACCGCCTGTTCCTCGATCTTTTCAACCTCAGCCACGATCCACATGGGATACGCTTCACCGTCTTGCGTTCGCTGATGAACGGCATAATCGGGGGCGATAATCGGCGTATCGCATGATCCGAATGCCAACGGGTCTGAAAACGCATTGCCCTCCGGGAATTTCCTCAAATCACTGGTCTCCCTTATTTCCCGATTCACATAGCCAAAGGCGATGTTTAGCCTTCCGCCGTTTTCAACAAAAACGACCCCGCCGGTTTTTCGGCGCTTTTTTAAAAACAGAAAGCCGCCGCCCGTATTATAGGAAACAAACCGCACCCGCTGGTCAGGCGTCGCCTTGGCCAGGGCGCTGCACAGGGCGGGGGCGAGCCGATCCGCCTCTTTTTTCTGAAACACCGGCTTCCGATCCGGCTCTCCGTATAATACATACTCGTCAAGATAGTCCAGATGGGTTAACAGGGTTTCCATATCCCCCAAACCGATATCAAACGGATGATTGAACTCCTGTTCAATTACCCTGTCCTTATCCACTTTATGTTCCAGCCTGACCAAAAGATCCGCCTGTTTTACTACGGGCGCAGATCCCACCCACTTGGGACTGCAGCCCATAAACAGGGCGGCACCTGAGAAAAGAGCGGCCCAAATGAAAACGGAAAAACGCTTCATGGGTTTATATCCTTTGCTTTTGGGTTCAAACAGTTTATGTCTTGTGCCAGATATTTGCCATATCAATTTCGGCAAAACCTGTCAAACCCCGAACGATCAAAACTCATCGTCACCTGTTTTGACTGCCTCCCTATCATGATTATTAATAAAAAAAGGTTTATTGATTTAACCTAGCAGAATTTGAGCCTGACACAGAAATTGCGCAAATTGGCCATTTATGGATGGACACGAACTCGTGTCCGTCCATAAATAGGATAATTTGTTCAAGTTCAAGGAAGGCGAAAATTTTAACCGCAGGCATACTCGAAGTATGTTGAGGATTAAAATTTGAGCCTGACACAGAAATTGCGCAAATTGGCCATTTATGGATGGACACGAACTAAAGGAGGTCAACCCTATGGAGTACATCCGCATTCCCGGACTGGACAAACAAGTAACCCGCGTGGCCCTTGGCACCTGGGCGATTGGCGGCTGGATGTGGGGCGGCACCGACGAAACCCAATCCATCAAAACCATCCATACCGCCCTTGATAAAGGCGTCAACATCATCGATACCGCCCCGGTATATGGCTTCGGCAGATCCGAAGAGATCGTCGGGAAAGCCTTAAAGGCATACGGCAGACGGGAGGAAATCGTCATTGCCACCAAGGTTGCCCTGGCGTGGAACCCGGAAAAAAATGCCGTATGGCGAGATTCCAGCCCGGAGAGGATCCGCCAGGAAGTTGAGGACAGCCTGAAACGGCTTCAGACCGATGTGATCGATATCTATCAGATCCATTGGCCGGATCCGGCCGTGCCGTTCGAGAAAACGGCGGAAACCCTGGCTGAGCTGAAAAAAGAGGGCAAAATTAGAGTCGCCGGGGTGAGCAATTATTCCCCCGACCAAATGGACGCCTTTAGAAAAGGCGCTGATTTAGGCGTCTGCCAGCCCCCGTATAATATTTTCGAAAGGGCCATCGAACAGGACATACTGCCATATTGCACGGCGGAAGGCATCGCGACCCTGACATACGGCGCCCTATGCCGAGGGCTTTTAAGCGGAAAAATGTCCCCGAAACGTGAGTTCCCGGGCGATGATTTGAGAAACATCGATCCCAAGTTCAAGCAACCAAGATTTGATCAATATTTAACAGCGGTCAAAAAGCTCCAGGGCTTTGTCCGGGAGAATTACGAGAGGGATATCATTCACCTGGCCGTCCGGTTTGTTCTTGATAAAGGGGCCAGTGTAGCCCTCTGGGGCGGACGCCGGCCGGATGATCTCGACCCGCTTGCCGATATGTTCGGCTGGCAGTTGACGGCGAATGATTTTAAAAAAATCGATGAAATTCTTGGGGAAACCATTAAAAATCCGGTGGGCCCGGGATTTATGGCGCCGCCTGCAAAATAAACCGCTTTTTACGAAGCCATCAAACTTGTTTGCCTAAACGATTGAAAAGGGGTATTTTAAATATAGCCGGCTGATGTCGCCATGATCGCCCCATCAAAAAAATCCACTTGTAAAGTGGAGAATAATGATGCCCCGAAAAAGTAGTATAAGTTCTCTGGTTTGCTCCTTTTGCGGCAAATCCCAATCAGAAGTCCACAAGATGATTGCGGGGCCGGGTGTCTATATCTGTGATCAATGCGTGGAAACCTACAAAAAAATCATTGCAAGGGACCGGGCCAAAGACAGCAGCCACCTCCGGGCGATTCCGCATCCGGCTGAAATCAGCAAAAGCCTGGATGCCTACGTAATCGGTCAGGAGGCGGCCAAAAAAATCCTCTCCGTTGCGATATACAACCACTATAAACGCCTGGCAGCCAAACCGGATGCCGGCAAGGTGGAAATCCAAAAGAGCAATATCCTGCTGCTCGGCCCCACCGGCACGGGTAAAACCCTGCTGGCGCAGACACTGGCTAAAATACTAAACGTCCCCTTCTCCATCGCCGATGCCACCGCTTTAACCGAAGCCGGCTATGTCGGGGAGGATGTCGAGAATATCATCCTGTATCTGCTCCAAAATGCCGATTATGATATCGAGCGGGCCAAGAAGGGCATTATCTATATTGACGAAATCGATAAAATCGCCCGCCGATTTGATATAAATTCCGGTCGGGATATCTCGGGTGAAGGGGTTCAGCAGGCGCTTCTGAAAATACTGGAAGGCACGGTTTCCCTGGTGCCGCCAAAGGGCGGCCGAAAGCATCCACAGCAGGATTTTATCCACATGGATACGACCGAAATCCTTTTTATATGCGGAGGCACGTTTGCCGGTCTTGAAAACATCATCAAAAACCGCCTCGGCTCGCAAGCTATCGGATTCGGAACGAATATCGGGCCGGCAGATAAAAACCCCCCGCACGACATACTGTCGATGGCCCAACCCGAAGATCTGTTGAAATTCGGCTTCATCCCCGAATTCGTCGGGCGCATACCGATTGTCGCGTCTTTGCATGAACTTACGGGGCCCGCCTTGATCCGGATACTGAAAGAGCCCAAAAATGCCCTGGCCAAACAATACCAGAAACTCTTCGAACTCGAGGAGGTTAAGCTCAAATTTACCGAGGATGCCCTTCAGGCCGTTGCCGAACTCGCAATTAAACGAAAATCCGGCGCAAGGGGCCTTCGTGCCATTATGGAGGCCTGCATGCTGGAAATCATGTATGACCTGCCGGCCCACAAAAATGTGGATACGTGTATTATCGACAAAGACGTGATTCTTGAAAAAGCCGATCCTGAGCTGACGTTCCGTCCGGCCCAGAAACAGGCCTGACCCGCCCCTTTCCCTGCAAGCCCCTACCCGGCATTTTTTATATGCCAAGCCCCCCAACCGTATAAGGTAATTACTTTCAGCCCCCCTTCCGGGCAGCGGCCCGCATAAACGGGACGGGATAAAATCAGACGCTTTAGAAATTGCAACATAGCTCGTGAATTGATATAGTTTAAATTGCGTAAGAAGGGGTGCATTCGGCGAAGATATCCTGAGAACGGATGGTGTTTAATGAAGGGCAAGGCTCCCGGTCGATTCAATCTGTTGAGGTTGATCAAAAGGTTTCCGGAAGATATCAGCCTCCTTTTTGCCATGATAAAGGATATTGCTGCAGGCAGGTATCGCAAAATTCCAATTTGGTCGATCGGGGTTTTCGTCTTCGCCGTCCTTTATATATTTTTTCCGTTTGATATGGTTCCCGATTTTATTCCCGGCTACGGGCAGATAGATGACGCCGTCATCGCCCTTTTATGCCTGTATTTAATGGAAAATGACCTGAAGCGCTATAACGATTGGAAAAATCAGTCATAAATGACTAATATAGGGGGAGGAGTCCATAATGGATGTTGAAGGTGAAATAAAAAAAGCGGCCGATATCCTTGCCGGGGCCGGAAATGCAGTGGCCTCCTGCGGCGCCGGGGTCTCCGCCGAAAGCGGTATCGCCACATTCAGAGATCCGGGCGGCGTCTGGGACAAACTGAACCCGGCCGAAGTCGGAACGACCCCCGGGCTTATCAACACGCTGGAGAAAAACGCGGAAAAATTGATCCCGTTTTTTATCGAACTGCTCGAGGCCTTTGAGCAGGCGGATCCGAATCCCGCCCACCTCGCCCTTGGCGAGCTTGAAAAAATGGCCATCCTCAAGACAGTGATTACCCAAAATATTGACAACCTGCATCAGGAGGCGGGAAATACGGATGTCATCGAGGTCCACGGCAACGGGTTCCGCCTTTGCTGTGTGTCCTGCGGCAACCTTCAGACAAAACCCCGCAAGGAATTGATCGCGGAGATCAAATCAAAAATCCATGCGCTTAAGGATTACGATCTGGCATCAATTGCCACGGTTATGCCGAAATGTGACCGTTGTGGGGCGATCATGCGCCCGGATGTCGTGATGTTCGGAGAAATGGTAAAAGATACCGACCGGGCGTTTTCGGCTGCCAATCATTGCGATGTGATGCTCGCCGTCGGTACTTCCGGCGTGGTATACCCGGCCGCCTATCTGCCCTTTCAGGCAAAAGAGGCGGGCGCCCGTGTGATTGTGGTCAACCCTAATGAAAATGCCTTTTCAAGGGTTTCAGACGCCTATATCCCGATGAATGCCGGTGAGGCCATGCCGAAACTCGTGGAAACGGTCAAAAAGATAAGGGCCCCTGACACCGGCTAAAGATTGACAGGCGATGATGAGGCCTTATATTTCCCACAGAAATAAGGATTATACCTAAACTGAGCGATTTTCAAGTTTGCTGCAGATACAAGGAAGCGGATGTTGAGCTATAGCGGGCTATGCGAGACATCCGCTGACAAAGTAGATGCGGCAAAATTGGAAATCCCGAAGGGTTTCAAATTTTTAAAGCTAGAATTGACAATCTCGTAAAAATCGATTTTAGGATGGCAAAGTAAAAAGTTCAAGATCAAGGCGCGCAAAATCCCGAGGAATGCAGCGTACTTAGCTGTACGTGAAATTCCGAGGGATGCAGCGCAACACAGATATTGGACTTTTTACGAAGCCATCAGAATTGATTGAAGTCTTTTAAAATAATAAAAAAAACAAAAAGTTTAAAAATTTGAAACGCTCAGTTTAGGTTATATTAAATTTCAGCATGTTTATCTATTCCCTGGGCAAAGAAAAGGCCGCCGGAGCCATACAGAAAAAGAGGGAGGTGATCTGAATGTCTTCGGTCAGTCATGCCGGGCAAAACCAGGATATCAATCAATTTGCCGATATTAAACAGAATTTACTGAATCGGAAACGCGATCTCTGGAACCAGATACGGGAGGATCTGGAAAAGGAGGCGATGGAAAAGCATCAGGAGATTGCCAATATAATCAAGGAAAACGGGGATATCGCTTTAGAGGAGCTGAGAGAAGCGGATACGTTTTCGCTAATCGGATTAAAAGTTGAGGAACTCGAGGAAATCGACCAGGCGCTTAACCGCATCGAAATCGGCCAGTATGGACGTTGTATTGACTGCGGCAGGTGGATCGATAAAAAACGCCTGGAGATAATGCCTTACGCGGTGAGGTGCCGGGATTGCCAGGAGCGGCATGAAGAGATTCAAAATGCGTCCTAGACGATGCTACTAACCCTTTGAATGGTATTGGAACAATGGGCACAGTAAAAAATGACCCGACATGGATAGACAGGCGTTCGGGCAGGGATCGACGATCGGGAAATGACCGGCGAATGATCAAAAATTTGTTTCTGTTCAACGGTCAGACCGAGAAGCGATCCGGCCATGAACGAAGAAAACCCGAGGAGGACCGGGCCGGCTGGGTACGGGTTTCCGAGTATAGCAGCGTCTATCTCGGCATACCGACCGATAAAATTTAGGGTTTCGGTTTTGTCGGCCTACCCCTTTTTTACGGTGACGAAACTTTCCTGAAGCGCCATGGCACCGCCGGCCGGATCCCATTTATCCAACGAGCCCTGCATGAAGCGGTTATCAGCCAAGCCCCTGCCGTAAGCCCGGCTTTCTACCGGTAATGTATGGCCGAATCCATGGACGACGAAAACCCCGTCCGGATGGATGAATTCCGTAACCCGGGCCTTGATTTTCTCCGTGTGGCCGTTTCTGCCGACAGTCACCGTATCCCCGTCCTCGATGCCCAGTTTTTCCGCCTCCTTGTCGTTAATCCAGAGGACATTCTCGTCCATGAGCTCATACAGCGCCCTGTTATTCACCGTATGCCCCTGGGTATGCTTGGCGCATCGCCCAAAGGTCAACCGAAACTGCCCCTCCTGAGGCCGTGCAGGCGACTCATAGGGCTTGAGCGAAGGCAGCCCCTGGTCCTCGAGTTTTTTGGAGATGATTTCGATTTTTCCGCTCGGGGTATTAAATTTGAGGTTATCCCGGTCCGGATAGCGTGGCTTATCACTCAGGTTAACCAGACCGGTTTCTGAGAAATCCTCAATGTTCACGCCGGTGCCTTCAAGCTGGAAATTCCAGATATCTTCAATCGAATCATACGCCAATGCGTCAAGGCCCAGCCGCCTGGCCAGCCCGCTGAATATTTCCCACTCGGCGCGGGTGTCAAAACGCGGCTCGAGCGCCCGCCGGCGTATGAAAAAGAATGGCTGGAGGGCATTTTTCGTTCCCAGCAGGCTTTCCCTTTCCAGATACGGCGACAGCGGGAGCACGACGTCGGCATACCATGCGGTATCGCACCAGGTAAACGTAATGGAGACCAACAGGTCCAGATTATCAAAGATTTGTTTCAGGTGATCCGGGTCCGGATAGCCCATCAGCGGATCATGGCGAAAGGCGATATAGCTTTTGACCGGGTAGGGCGCCTGGGTCTCCATCGCCTTATAGAGCAGATGCGCCAGGCCGGGCCCCTGTTCGAAATGCGGATACAGCCATCCGGCCCCATCCGCCCGCTTCTCTTCGGGTTTGGGGAAAAGCTCCTGAAACGTTTTCAGGCCCTTTCGCCCCACATCGCCTACCTTGCTGACATGCGGCAGCCCGCCCTTGGCCCCGAAGGAACCCAGCAGGGCATTGATGATATAGATCGAGCGGCAGATATAAAAAGAGTTGGTATAGCGCGCGGTCATCCAGCCCGGATGCCAGATAACGGACGGCATATCCTGTGCCAGCGCCTCGACGAAACGGGTAATCCGCGAGGCGGAAATACCGGTTTCCGCCTCCGCCCATGCCGGGGTGTACTGGGCGGCAAACGCCTTTAGGGCATCCAGATCCTGAATGTAGCGATCCGCATACGCCTTGTCGTAGAGATCCTTTTCCAGCAGTTCATGAATCACGGCCAGGTTGAAGGCATAGTCGGCTCCCGGCCGGATAAGAAAAAACCGGTCCGCCTTGGTAGCTGAAATACTGGCACGGATATCAATCACCGTCAGCTTGCACCCGTTGTCCAGGGCGTCTGTCAGGTCGTTGACCTCCTGGACGGCAATCGACTCGAACACGTTTCTTAGCTGCAGGACCACATGCCTGGCCGACTTGAAATCATAGGCCACATCTTTACGGCCGAGACCCGTCAGTGACTGATTGGCATGATGGACATTCCTGGCGCAGGAACTGTCATGGTTGCAGTAGTTGGGCGAGCCCAGACCCCTGAGAAATGCGCGGTGAAAATCCCGGAACGGACCGCCCCGATCCGACAGGGCGATGCTTCGGGCGCCGTATTGATCGATTGAGGCTTTTAGTTTTTCCGCCGTATAATCCAGCGCCTCTTCCCAGCTGACCGCCCGCCATTTGCCCTCACCCCGCTCTCCATTGCGGATTAACGGCTGCTGAAGCCGTTCATCATCTTCAACAAGGGCTTTTCCGGCCACGCCGCGGGCGCAAAGGGATGTCTTCATACCGGGTGCATTGGGATTGCCGCTCAAAAATTCAATTCTGCCGTCCTTCACCTCCGCCACCATCGGGCACCGGGCCGTGCACATGCCACAGATCGTATATATTTTCTCAGTCGACATCGGGGCTCCTTTACCGTTGCATTAAAAAAGGCCTTATTAACACCACTGACTCTACAGCACAATCGTGTATTGCTGTCTGAATATCCGAAATAACCCGGAGATCGCTGTGTATAACATAGCCGTAATATTTTTTTATGCAAGCTAGGAATTGGCGGATGCGCTTGGCTTACCCCCCCTGCAAGGCTTTGCCCTGTCACCTTTTCCCTTTCCCCTCTTATTCGGACCCGGCCCGCTGCAGCCGGATTTTTAAAAATTCCAGCATATCATGCGGATTTTTTGATTCATGCCACCGGCCGTTGGCAAATGCGCCGTAATCCGCCCCGCCCATGGCGGAGGCGAACCGCGTGGAATTGGCATAAAACAGCCACTGTTCGACCCATTTGCGCTCAAGGGGCCCGTTAAACAGCCCGTCCGCCTGATCCACGGCCTTTTCCCGCCAGGCCTTCAACATGATCCGGGTGGCCGCCTTTGTCTGATGGTTGGTCGTTTCTATTGTATGCTCAAACCGTTCGAAGTGGCCGTCCACCCAGCCTCCGGTATGACAGGATTGACACACGCCCTTCATGGTCCGGGTGCGCTTTTGCTGCTCTTTTTTCGAAATCAGGTATTGGGCGGCCGGCGTTGCGTCCAATGCGGTGGGGAGCGGCTGGCCATCCTTGTTTTTTATGATGGTGGTATCCGCCTCCTTCGGATGGGCATGGGCATAAACCGGACCAAAGATCCGCCACGCCAGGCGATCATTCATCTGATGGGTCCGTTCCGCCCGGGGCCGTCCGTTCGGGCCTACCAGCGTGCTGATATGGCAGGCGGCGCAGGTGGGAGCGGTGAAATCCCTGCCGATCGTCCAGGGCACGGCTTCAAAATCCCAGTCCCCCCCATGTCCCATGGAGTTAAAGATGTTGCCGTGCTTGCTCACCTCGTAGACCTTGTACGCCGGTACATCCGGGCCCTTATGACATTCGGAGCAGGTATAGGGCTTTCTTGCCATCTCGATGGCAAACGTGTGGCGGGCATGACAGGCCGAACAGGACCCCTTGCTGCCGTCCGGATTGATCCGACCGACCCCCTGGTTCGGCCATCCGCTGATCGAGGGGAAATCCATAGGGCCCATGTCGGTATCCCGGGTCTCCATCTTCTCCACCGACAGATGCGTCCCGTGGCAAAACAGGCAGGAATCGCCGTTTGTCAAATCATCCGGTACACCCTGCGAAAGGGCCATATCCGCAAACTTCAGGGGGCCGTTGGCCGCCTTCATCAAATCGGCATAAACCGGATTGTCCTGCAGATTCCCATAGGCCTCGGCCATCAGGTTTTTGGAATACTGTTCGCGTTCAACCGGGTGGCAGGCGGCACAATCGCTCGGCGTTACCACCGTATGGACCCTTGCGCCCTGATGATTGAACGTATCCTTGTGCTTGTCCGGATTCATCGTATGGCATTCCGCACAGCCGACCACGACATTGGAAAGTCCATCAGGTACGCTCTCAAACGAAACCCGCCGCTCGAGCGCCGGCTTTTCCTGGGCCTCTGCCGGCGTCACACGGGCCATACGGCTTTGGGCCCAGTTTTCATAAATGTTGGGGGTCATATTTCGATGGCACGCCAGGCAGCCCCGGCTGGCCCCACTTAAATTTTCGATATCCCCGCAAAACCCTGCAGAAGCGATGAGTAACGACAAACCTGTGACCAGTATAAGAATCCAGTTGACGGTTTTCATGGGCTGCCTCCATTTTTGGTCCCGGTTGCTGTATTATTTGCCTTTAAACCCCGGCCTTCGCTTTTCAAACATGGCGTTTAGGGCCTCCATGTGATCGTCGGTATGATGGCAAAGCGCCTGATAGGCGGCGGACTGATCCAACAGGTGCCGGAGGGTCATGTCCTGGCCGGCGTATAAAAGCCGCTTGGCCATGCGCAGGGCCTCGGGCGGCTTTTCAGCGATGCGCCCGGCCAGCTCGCGGGCTTTGTCCATCAGCTCCTCATGGCCGACGCAGTAATTGATAAGCCCGATCTCAAGGGCCCTTTCGGCATCAATCACATCACCGGTAAAAGTGAGTTCACAGGCCCGGGCCATACCGACCACCCGGGGCAGGAAGTAGGCCCCGCCGTCGCCCGGGATCAATCCTACGGAAACAAACGTCTCCCCGAATTTGGCCCTTCTTGAGGCGATCCGCATATCACACATCAGGGAAAGATCGCAGCCGGCGCCGATAGCCGGACCGTTTACCGCCGCAATGGTGGGAACGCCGCAGCCGTATACTGCAAGCGGGATCCGCTGGATGTTTTCGCGATAGCCCTCCATGACCTGGGCCGGGGTGCCGGCAAACATGCCCTTTTTTTCGGCCATATCCTTCACATTGCCGCCGGCCGAGAATGACGGATCCACTGCGGTGATGATCAACACCCGGCAGTCCGGGTCGGCGTTCACACGACCCACGGCATCCTCGACCTCCGCGATGATTTCCTTGCCGGTGATGGCGTTGCGGATATCGGGCCGATTCAGCGTCAGGGTGGCCACTGCCGCCCGGCTCTCAAATAGAATCTCCTGGTATGCCATGATTATTATTCCCTTTCCCAGTTGCCCGGGTTCATAATCCCCTTGGGGTCCAGAAGCCCTTTTACCCGCTTGATCAGTTCGGCCGTATTCGGATCCATCTTCTCCAGCACCATCTGCTGTGCGGGTTTTTCCCCTTTCCATATCATACCGCCCAACTCCAGGGTGACCCGGTTGGAGTCCGCAAGCGCCATCTGCGCCTTTTCTATATCCGTTTCATCGGCCCGGTTGAATGAATAGTTGAACCCGAACATAATACTGTTGCCCAAAAGCACCTGGTGGACATAGGAACAGATCATGCCGTATCGATGCGCGATCTCTATGCCCTTTCGCCATGCTTCGGGGACTTTATCGATGGGCAGGATGGCCCCCGTATACTGGAATCCCCCGCCCTGCCTGAAATCCGCGGCCAGGGCCGCCAGGGGCGGCACATCCAGAAACCGCTTTTCAATCGCCGGATGCAGATCTTCGACGAATTGAATCGTTTTCCTGCCTTTGAATTGCTTAAACAGATCCTTATAAACTTTTTTCTTAAAATCAATCTCTTCTTTAAAATGCCCGGATACGATGACCACCAGGAACGCATGGTTCATCCAGTCCGGCTTTTCCTGGGTGATCAGAAAAAAGTCCTCGGCCAGATCCAGGTACATGACCTCAAAAATCGCCTCCGGCAAAAGGTCGATGTCATCGGTTTGAAAAACCATGACTTCACGGAATGCGGGCTTTGGGAAAAGTTTGATCGAGATTTTGGTGACAATGCCGGTGGTCCCGTACCATCCGACAAAGAGTCCGGCGAGCTCGGGCATGGGCCCCCTTGTGAACCACTTCCGATCCAGCGCGCAGGAGCCGATTCGGGTAATCTCACCGGTCGGGAGCACGACTTCCATGCCACCGATCATATCCGAATTCACCCCATACCTGGGCGAGATATGCCCGTGGCCCTGGATCAGGGTGTTGGCCGTAACCGTTGCGGTCGGGGGCGCCTCCGGCGTCGAATGCTGCAGGCGGGGGTGGTTTTTCTTCAGGTATTCCCTCAACGCCCCCTGGGATACGCCGGCCTCGATAACCGCATACCGGTTCATCTCGTCCACTTCAAGGATCCGGTCCATTCTTTTCATATCCAGGACGATGCCGCCGCGTTGGGGCACCACCAGGGCTGACAGGGCAAGCCCCCCGCCCAGGGGGGTAATCGGAATATCCTCGCTGCCTGCCAGGCGCACGATCTTCTGGACCTCTTCCGCAGTTTTCGGCAAAACGACGTAATCCGCCCGTCCGGGCGGCTGGGCGCCGGAATCCCGGGAGTAGAGATAAAGATCCGCCGCGCTGTTCGATACCCTGTCTTTTCCGACAATCTCCACTAATGAACTATATATGCCCATGGTATCTCCCTGTATTAAAGACCGCCTCTGTGACCAGTTCCGAGAGCTCGCGGACCTGAATCCGATCCTCCAGGTTTTGGGATTTAACCGCATCTTCGAGCATCACCGTACACATCGGGCAGGCGGTAACTAGAATTTCCGCGCCGGTATCAGCCGCCTCCCTCACCCGGACGCGGGCCGAAGTCTCCGGGCCGCTGCAAACCAGATCGGTAAAAAAATTGCCGCCGCCACCGCCGCAGCAAAGGGCATCCGCCTTGCAGCGCCCCATCTCCACCAATTCGATACCGGGCAAAAGCCCCAGGATCTGCCGGACGGTTTCATAATCTTGGTTGTGGCGACCCAGATAACAGGGGTCGTGATAGGTGACCCGCCGTGACGGACCGGAATCCGGTTGCTCCGATATCCCGGTCCCGGTTAAAAGGGAGATCAGCAAATGCGTATAGTGAAAAACCTGAAACCGGCCGCCCAATTCGGGATAATCATTTTTGAATGCATTATAGCCGTGGGGGGAGAGGGTAATCATCTTCTCCACCCCCAATTCCTTGAAAACCTTTATGTTTTGCTCCGCCAAATGCCTAAAGAGCTCTGTTTCTCCAAGGGCCCTGGCCTCGTTGCCGTCCGGGCCTTCCCGGGCCGCCAGGATACCGAATGAGGCCCCCAGTCTGCCCAGCAGTTTCGCGGCCGATCGGGCGATTTGAACCCCCCGCTCGTCAAACGAGCCCACATCCCCGATATAAAAAAGATACGCCTGGTTCGCGTATTTTTCGACGCCGAGATCCGCCGCCCAATCCCCCCGTTTTTTCTGGGGCATCTTGTAGGGGTTGCCGTGCTTATAAAGCGTGGTCAGATAGTCCCTTACCGGCGGCGGCAGGCTTCCCTGCTCGACCATTTTCTCCTTGGCCGCGATAAAAGCCTGCAGTATCTGATCCTTGAATTTGGGGAAGATGCAGTGCTCGACGCAATTGTTGCAGGTGGCGCATGAGAAAAGGACCTCCTGAAGGCGCTCATCCGCCTCGACCGCCCCGTCCAGCCAGGCCCTTATCAGCCACATGCGGCCGCCCGGGGAAAACGACTCGAAACGGTATCGCAAATAGGCGGGACAGTTGATATCCGAATAGTCGCCGGGCAGCTTGCAATAGCCGCATCGAAAACACCGGTGAAGAATCTCCTCGTGCTGCATTGTATTTCCCTCTAAGTGACTCCCGGTACAAGGTTTAAGGTTGACAATCTCTTAAAAAGTTGATTTTAAGATGGCAAAGTAAAAAGGCCAAGATCAAGGCGCGCAAATCCCGAGGGATGCAGCGTACTTAGCTGTACGTGAAATTCCGAGGGGTGCAGCGCAACACAGATATTGGACTTCTAAGTAACTTAACGGTTTAAGGTTTAGGGTTTAAGGTATAAGGTTCAAGGAAATCAAACTGTTATACTCATATTGGCCTTACACACACCGAAAAGTTACTTTTAGGCTCGGTCCCGGGCAGC
>Ga0209944_1000131_pt1 | contig 31820 bp, 16 predicted proteins | sample SalPonR1_C_D2_MG_FD_185701 | JGI IMG/M metagenome (GOLD analysis project Ga0209944, IMG submission 185701) | Salt pond soil microbial communities from South San Francisco under conditions of wetland restoration - Salt Pond MetaG R1_C_D2_MG... ...
CTAGTGTCATTACCACTAAATCCGTTATAGACCAAGTCTTGATCTTTTTGCTCATATCTTCGTTGCTTCTCAGTCGCTTAGCTAGGGCTAGGCTCCTTCGTCGCGCCTTGATCTGAACAAAAATCTACTGCGACTTTTCCATACTTATTTAGTGGTAATGACACTAGTCTCTACTAATAGGCTCCTTCATCGCGCCTTGATCTGAGCAAAAATCTGCTGCGACTTTTCTATACCTATTTAGTAGTGGTGATGACACTAAGCCTTCGTCTCCTGACACCTCATTCGGGCCGAATTCTGGGTTTTGACATACCGGAAGTCTGTAAAATTCTGTATTTTACATTCCAAACCCATTCGCCCTTGAAAAGATCTACAGCCCTGATTTTCATTACCATGGTATCGGCTCTCGGCGGATTATTATTCGGGTATGATACCGGCGTTATCAACGGGTCACAGTTTTTTCTGAGCAAATATTTTATCCTCAGCCCAGCCATGAAAGGATGGGTTGTGGGTAGTGCGCTGCTAGGGTGCCTGCTTGGTGCGCTGGCAGCCGGTCCACTCAATGTTCGCTATGGACGAAAAACGGCTTTAATCGTTTCCGCTCTGCTATTTTCGTTCTCAGCCTGGGGCTCCGGACTTCCTTCGCTGTTTCCCGAGTCGGTGTCCCTTCTAGTGGCTTTCCGCCTCCTGGGAGGGCTGGGTATTGGTATTGCTTCCATGACAGCCCCGATGTATATTGCGGAAATCGCACCGGCCGACCGGCGCGGACTGTTGGTGTCCTTTTATCAGCTTGCCATCGTTGTTGGTTTTTTCGTTGTTTTTCTGGTCACCTACTACATTGGGAAAGGGCTCACTGAGGAAGAAAATATCGCTTTTGGCTGGCGATGGATGTTTTGGTCGGAATTAATACCCAGTTTACTCTTCCTCGGCTTATTATTTTTTGTTCCACGCAGTCCGAGATGGCTTTACATGAACAGTCGGCCGGAAGAAGCTATGCAAACACTCATTTACTTTAATGGTCCGGAGCGGGCGAAAGTCGAACAAGTTGCTATACAACGATCGCTGGAGCGCAGGGAGGAAAAGCGCAAGATTAACTACTGGGCGCCCGCCGTTGTCTCCATTATTCTCATCGGATCCATATTTTCTGCGAGTCAGCAATTGACGGGCATTAATGCTGTACTTTATTACGGCTCCGATATTTTTGAAAAAGCGCTTGGTTTTGGGAAAGATGACGTTCTTTTTCAGCAGATTCTCCTGGCCTTCGTCAATATGATATTCACCTTTGTCGCCATGTACACCATAGACCGCATTGGCCGAAAAATACTCGTTTATATCGGCTGCATTGGAATGATCAGTGGATTTTCACTTCTCGCCGTCACCCTTCAGTTGGAGGTCGTAGGCCTACTATCCCTCCTGGGTATTTTACTTTTCATTGCTTCCTTTGCCATGTCGATGGGGCCGGTGGTCTGGGTTTTACTTTCCGAGATGTTTCCCAATAAGATTCGTTCCGTCGCCTTATCTATTGCGGTTGCTGCCCAATGGGGTATGAACTACCTGGTCTCTCAGAGTTTCCCCATCATTGCAGAGAGTGAGGTCAATATGGGCCCCTTTTGGAATGGATCGCTCCCCTATTACATCTTTATGGTCTGTATCCTTTTCATACTCATTTTCACCTATAAATACATCCCCGAAACGAAGAATAAAAGTCTGGAGGAGTTGGAGAGTCTCTGGAAGATCTAGTATTTGGGGCCTACCCTCCGCTGCGCTTCGGGTCGCTACGTTTCGCCACTCGTTCAGTACATCTCCTTCATACCGTGGCTGGCTAGTTTCATTACCACTAAATCCATTATAGACCAGGTCTTGACCTTTTTGCTTATATCTTCATGGCTTCTCAGTCGCTTAGTAGAGACAAGGCATGTTTCAATGGTGCCTTGGCGGTGCCTAGTGTCATTACCACTAAATCCGTTATAGACCAAGTCTTGATCTTTTTGCTCATATCTTCGTTGCTTCTCAGTCGCTTAGCTAGGGCTAGGCTCCTTCGTCGCGCCTTGATCTGAACAAAAATCTACTGCGACTTTTCCATACTTATTTAGTGGTAATGACACTAGTCTCTACTAATATGCTCCTTCATCGCGTCTTGACCTGAACAAAAATCTAAAGCGACTTTTCCATACTTATTTAGCGGTAATGACATAAGCGCCAGCTCAGGTATTCCGGAGCTTCACTCGGACCTGCGTGCGTCGAGAGACGCACTGGGTCTCCCCGGCCCAAGGCCGGGGATGGCTGCACATCGCTAGTCCAAAAACAGGGAAGAATCCGTAATTCAAAACAAGTTCTACCCACTCATCGAATGTGATAGCGCTGCGGCGTGGGGGCGACAGCCGCCCGAACAGGCCGCGCCTGGGAGGGCCGAGCGAAGCCGCCGGAGTCCCGGGGGCGCCGCAGGCGATCTCGAGGACGGAGGCGGGGCATCTGAGCGAGCCCCAAAGCATAGCGACCGCTGACCCCAATTTTGGGGGCAGGGGAATCACCCTAAAAGCCCTAAAAATAAAAAAAGCCCGACATCGCTGCCGGGCTCCAAAATCAACGTACACTATTCACCAAAATAAACGTACATCTTACTGAATGATGAGTCGCTGCCTCATCACCCCTTTCTGCGTTTCAACTTCAATAATATATAAACCAGCGCTATGGCTGCTTACATTCACTTTGCTGCCAGGATTCTCCATCTCCAATACGCGCTGGCCATTGAGGGCATACATTGTGAATGAAGTGACAGGAGTTTTCGTTTCTAAAATCACAAATTCACTCGTGGGGTTCGGATAAACTTTGGCATCTATCGCTTCGGGAATGGCCACAGAGGTAGGCATTTTGCTGAAGTATACATTGTCGACAAACAAGGTGCCTTCGCCTCGAGGTAATCCGAAGAAAATAAATTGGGCTAGATTGGATCGCGCCGTAAGCCCTTCGAAATCTTCCATGGGTAACTGAAGGCTATTCCACTGACCTTGCACAAGATCTGTAAAAACTAGTTCCTCACTGGAATCATCTCCTCCGAGGAGCTCTCCATCGGGCCCCCAATCTACAATCGTAATCGTTAAGGTATCAATATTAGGCGTCCAAAGATCGATATGAAAGAAGTCCATTTCAGACGCATCAATTACATTATCATTTGTGGCTTCTACGGCTATTACGTTTAGGTTAGTATACTTTTTTGTGGGGTTTCCATTAATTTCAATATCCTCCAGATCCCCTAATGAGCCTGGTTCTAGCCATGTATCTACTTCCACATCCGTATACATATCGCTGAATAAACTCAACACATTTTCTTCTGCTTCCGTAGGGTCCGGGGCGGCTACCTGAGGATCTGTTACCGGTCCACCTCCTTCTCCTAATATCACTACATTTCCTAAAGCGGCTTCATCATCGGGATTCGCATTTAATCCCGTCACAGAAAATCCATATTGTACTACGGCGTCTGCCGCTTCCGGATTGTCAAAAGTGATGGAAAAGGGTCCCGCCTCGGTGAGCGTATCCGTAACCTCCTTTAAAACGGAAAAGTCGGAATTGAATACCTTAATATACACCTTCGTTAGGTAGTCAGTCGATAGGGTGTAACTTGCGACCTCACCTTCAAAAGTAACGGTCTTGCCAGCTAGCAAGGTGTCCTCCACAAAGGTATTCCCTTCGAACGTCTTATTTCCCAGGCCTGTCATTTGGTCAACCCAAAACGGATCGTCGGGATTGTCGCCATAGGTATTGAAGTTAGGGAAAAGCGTCACCGTATTTTCGGTTGAGTCGATGACAGATTTGATATCTGGCACACCCCAGGGCGATCCAAAAACAAAGCCACCACCATTGGCCGGCGTTTCAAACACATTCGCAAAGCCCAAAAAGTTTGCATTGGCATCAACGCCCACTACTTCCTCCTCGGGACCTGTGCCGCCGTCGCCGGCTACAATCACCACATTTCCTAAAGCGGCTTCATCTGCCGGGTTTGCGTTAATTCCTGTAACCGAAAAACCGTATTGTACCACGGCATCTGCCGCTTCCGGATTATCAAAGGTTATCGAAAAGGAGCCCGCTTCTGTTAAGGGCTCTGACACTTCCTTTAGTTCAGAAAAATCAGAATTGAAGACTTTGATATATACTCGGGTTTCATAATCGGGAGATAGTGTATAGCTTTCCACTTCCCCTTCAAAAGTGACGGTCTTTCCTGCCAGAGAGGCATCTTCGACAAAAGTGTTTCCTTCGAATACTTTATTTCCTAAACCCGTGGTCTGATCCACCCAAAACGGGTCATCGGGATTATCTGCATAGGTATTGAAATTCGGGAATAAGGTCACTGAGTTTCCAGCTGTATCTATAACAGACTTAATATCAGCAACACCCCAGGGCGATCCAAATGCAAAGCCACCGCCATTCGCGGGTGTCTCAAATACATTCGCAAAGCCGGTGAAGGTCGCAGCAGCATCCACCTCTACAACTACCTCATCAGGTTCTGCAGAGGCTTCCTCGAAACGCACGTTATCAAAGTATACGACATTGTCCTGCGATCTTCCCTCATTATTAAAATCCGGGAAAATGACAATACGGCTCAACTGCCCGTTTCCGGGAGGAGGGTTTTGAGCATTAGAGAAATCGAATGTGAGTTCTTCCCACTCATTCACAACGGTATTTGAGACCTTTATTTCGCCTTCAGACCAGCCCGTTTCAGTGTCAAATTTTATTCCCACATCGCTTATTTCAGACTTCCAAACCATAATTTTCACTGTTCGATTGGTGCTATCCCATTCGAAGGTTCCCAGATCAACCGTTTGTTCTGATTGGCAGCCGGCAAAAGGCGCACCAGTTTGCAATGCTGTAAACTGTGCTACAGTGGCAGAGGTATTAGCACCCATGGTGTCGGGATTAGGGATGATTTGTAGATCCGGATTGGTGTCATTTTCAAAGACCTCCCAAGTCCAGTCGGCCCCTTCTTCTCCGGGTTCAAAAGTGATCGGCCCATTTTGGGCAAATCCTAACGATGCTATGAGCATCAAGCTTAAAAATGTAAATACTGTTTTCATCATTAATGATTTTCGTGTTGGTTAGGTAAAATTTCGGAACTGGAAAAGTCCAGCTGAATGGTTTCTGATAGTTTAGCGTTGGAGTTTGACCCTATAAAGAATGTAAATGGAGAGGAATCGCACTTCCAATTTCCTTGAGCATTGTAGTATCCCAGCTCGGTTGACGTAAGCGTAAAAGTTAGCTTTCCAGATTCTTCTGGGTCGAGAAGAACAGACTGAAATCCCTTTAGGGCCCGGACTGGCTGGACGGTTTCAGCATAGTGCTTTTTTACGTACAGTTGGACCACTTCTCTGCCCCGCCTGGGACCTGTATTTGTGATTTTTATTGTAAGTTGAACTTTGGTTTCCTCTCCGAGGATCCGTTTCACCTCCAAATCACTATATGAAAAGGTAGTGTAACTCAATCCAAAGCCGAAGGGATAAAGCGGCTCATTAGCTTCATCACTGTAATGCGAATGAAAAACATCTCGTGGATTCGCGGAAGAAGGTCTTCCAGTAGAATAGTGGTTGTAGTAAATGGGGATTTGTCCTAAAGCTCGGGGAAAGGTCATGGGAAGCTTTCCACTCGGAGTGGCGTCGCCATAAATTAAGTTGGCCAATGCCTGACCATGATGATCGCCCAAATGCCAGGCAAGAAGGATAGCTTTTACTTTGGACTCGATATCTGTCAAGACCAGAGGTCTTCCTGTATTGAGTACTAAAACAATGTTTTCATTGACTTCGTGGATAGCGTTTAGCAACTTACTTTGCAGTCCGGGAAGGTTTAAATGAGCGCGACTGCGTCCTTCACCGCTCATCATTCCATGTTCGCCCATCGCCAAGATAACCACATCTGCCTGTTCAGCAGCACGAACGGCATCCGCCATTCCGGAAGTATCCGACACATTTATCACGGCAGCTTGAGAAAAAGCGGGTGACTTTTCCAACAAACGAACACCTGGAGAAAAAGTCAGTTCATTTGTAGCCTGATGCTGGGAAAGCCCTTCCCATAGCGAAGTGGCCTGATCTTCTTTAGCTGCCAGCCGCCAATTTCCTAAAGGAGACGTCTTGTCATTTCCCAAGGGGCCTATCACCGCCACCTTAAGGCCAGACGATGCCAGAGGAAGGATGTTTTCCCGATTTTTTAGAAGAACCGCTGATCTTTCTGCAAGTTGCAAAACCTTACTTTGAAGTTTAGGTGCTAAGGATAAGGGGGATTTCTTTTCGCCTTTACAGTATTTATAGGGATCATCAAAAAGTCCCAAATCATCTTTGACCTTCAAAATGCGATAAACAGCTTCGTCGAGAAGCTCCTCTTCTATCATCCCCTCTTCTACTAAAGTTGGAATATGCTTTAGGAAAAGCCCGGAAGTCATATCCATATCCAGGCCTGCTAAAAATGCCTTTTCAGCAGAGGATTTTTCACCCCCCGTATACCCATGAACCATAAGCTCTCTGACCGTAGCCCAGTCGGAGACAATAAAGCCATCGAACTCCCACTTTTGTTTGAGAATTTCTTTCTGCAGAAAGGAATTGGCGGAAACCGGAATACCATTTAGCAAGTGAAAACCACTCATAATAGTCATAACACCCACATCAACGGCTGCCTTAAAAGGCGGAAGAACCGTGTTAAAAAGCGTATGATTGCTAAATTCACTTGTATTGTATTCTCTACCTCCTTCTACGAACCCATATCCAGCAAAATGTTTGGCGCAAGCCGCCAGGGTATGCGAGTCCGACAATCGATCTCCCTGAAAACCTTTTACTCTAGCTTGGGCTATTTGACTTGCCAAAAAAGGATCTTCACCGGCACCCTCCATCACCCTACCCCATCGAGGATCCCTCGAAATATCGACCATTGGGGCAAATGTCCAATTAATACCTGCTGCCGTAGCTTCCTTAGCGGCAAGAGAAGCAGATGTGCGAATCAATTCCAAATCCCAACTGGCAGCCTCTGCCAGGGGAATTGGAGATATAGACTTATAGCCGTGAATGACATCAAAGCCAAAAAGTAATGGAATCCCCAATCTGGATTCTTCAACGGCGATTCTCTGCAACTCCCTGACATTCTCTGCTCCATGGACATTGAGAAAGGCCCCTATGAGCCCTTGGCGCAGATGCCTGGATCGGATGGAAGCTTCACCCTGGTTTTCTTCAGCGGGTCCAGTGTAAGAGAAATTACTATACTGATTGAGTTGGCCTGCTTTTTCTTGCAGGGTCATTTTACTCAATAGATCGCGAATGTGGTCAACACTATCGGTCTGCTTGGGTTCCCAATAGGAATTTGACATAGCTTTAATATTTTCAGGTAGTATTACTAAAAGAAAAATACCAACTAAAAATTCAAGCTTAATCATACTATTGATACACTCTTATATAATCAATATCCATTGTACTGCTTTCAAAATCAGGGTCTACGTCTCCTCCAAAAGTTCCTCCCATAGCCACATTGACAATAATGAAAAAGGGTTGGTTATATGGCAGTGATCCGTCATTATCAAAAGAATGGTACACGCGGTTATCAACAGCAAATAAAATCTTGTCTTCCGTCCACTCAACTGTGTACAGCTTGAATTCATCAGACACCCCCTCGACTTCAACATTGGATGTAACTGCATTACCACCCGAGTTTCCCGGAAAGTGTAATGAGCCGTGAACCACATCCTGCTCATTACCTCTATGCTCCATAACATCGATTTCGCCGCAAAAAGGCCATCCAGCCGTTGGGAAATCTACCCCCATCATCCATAGAGCTGGCCAGGTCCCACCGCCTGAGGGCATTTTGGCGCGAAACTCAATTCGACCATATTGGAAATCGAATTTACCCAAAGTGTTTAATCTGGAGGACGTATAATCAAAACCAGATCGCTCTTCAGCTCTCAGAGTAATGCGCATAGCATCATCAATGATGGAAACATTTTCTTCCGTATAAAACTGCACCTCTCTATTTCCCCATCCATTGTTTCCATTTCCGATTTCAAAATTCCATATATCTTCATTAGGCCTTCCGGTTTCCTCGAACTCCTCCGACCAAATGAGATCCGTAAATTCAGTTTCTAATTCTTCCCCCCCGGCACCTCCGCCTTCATTGGTGGTGAACTTTAGATACCAGGCAAGGCTATTTCCAGCCGAACCGGATATAGCGCGAATATGCATAGAGGTTTCTGATATTTCTAAAATTTCATAGGTGCTGGTATTGATATAGTAGCTCATAAAGCCTCCCTCGGAGATCATAAATTGTGTGCCCGTAGTCAGTTCTTCCGGAGTGTCAAAAGTCGAGGTCCCAAGGCTTAAGGTTTTCTGGCCTTCAGTCGAAAAAGGTAGGCATTGATCTTCGGAGCCATCTCCTCCGGCGAGGGTTGTGAATTCTGCATTGAAAAAGGTAACACCTTTATTGTCATGAGAAAAGGTGAGATTGCCATTTGCATCTTCAGAAATGGTTAGCTCATCCTCATAAAAGCAGCTTGCAAGTCCTCCGGGAGCAGCGGAAAAAAAGTCAGGCCCGTAAGAATCGAGAGGGCCTACCCCTAAGTGCCCGGGCTCATCTGTGGCTACCCGCCATACTTTTTCTGAACCACCGGCGAGTAAAGCTTTGGTTTCTGGATCACTAAAAGTACTCAGCACGCTAATTTCTATGGTTTCCGTTGTAGTGATTCCGCCACGTCCAGTGGCGACGACGGTAACGGTATAATCATTAACCCCTACTCTTCCATAGGTGTGTGCAACCTGACCACTTGGAATAACTTCCTGAACATTATCACCAAAATCAAAGACGTAACTAATCGCATTTGACGCAGTGGCCTTAAACTCAACTTGTCCACTTCCATCCCCAAAGGGATCGGCCTCAGTAGCATTGACAATATTGGCTTCAATTTGTAAATTATCTGGAGGTGTAACATCACCAAACTCTGCGTTTTCATCCTGACAACTACTAAAAAAGCCTAATACCAGAAGTAGAAATATGCTTGTTAGAATTCTCATTTTTTATTAATTTTCTAGTTGAATATTATCGAAATAAAAGTTTTCCTCCATACCGTTCACGTCAAAATCCATAAAGACTACGACGATATCAACAGTTTCCGATAGGTCAATATCTGCGAAATCGAATGTTAGTTTTTCCCATGTATTGGCTGCAGAAACTGTAGCTGGAACTTCAATCTCATATAAAGAATTAGAGTCTTCGAGTTTCAAGAGGACTGTAATGCCTGACTTCGGAGACCAGACGTCCATAGTCATGACCGTAGTTTCACTAAAGTCTATAGGTTCCTCGAGCGTAATAAAGGAGCCACCCCAGGTTTCTGCAAGGTTTTGTTTAAACTGATCTGCGACTCGATTTGAAGTATTTAAACCACTAGGATCAGGATTATTAATGACAGCGGTGGAAGCTCCTCCAAAGTTCTCAAACTCATATTCAAGGGCGCCTTCAAAGGTCAGGGGTAAAAGCACTTCTTCAGGTCCAGTGGCACCCCCATACACTAAATCGTCAAAATAAAATCGCTGGCCTTGCCCATCTGTACCTAAGTCAAAAAAGAAAATAACTCTGGTCCACATTTCAGAGATATCTCCCGCAGATAAGTCTACGTCAACCTCCACCCACTCATTCGCCACAGGGATATTAACCGTATTTTCAATTTCAGCCTCAGTTTCCGGATTTTCTAATTTCAGCGTGAAGGGAACATCTGCCACAGGAGACCAAACCTTAATAGTAAGGGTACTGGAAATACCCAGATCTATTGGATTGTCTAAATCAATAAAAGCTCCCGCAAAATTTTGAGCTCCATCCACCTTAAAGCTCTCGGCTACGCTTGCGCTGGTATTGATCCCAGACACATCAGGATTTTCAATAACCATTGTAGGTGCGCCTCCAAATTCAGAAAAAGAATAGGCAGAAGCTCCCGCCTCGAAATCTAATGGCAAGCCAATCTCGACGGGGTTTGTCAATCGAATATTATCAAACAAATAGGTTTCATCCTGACCTGAGGTTTCGAAGTTAAAAAACAAGGATATGATAGAATATAATTCTTCTGGGTCTGCATCCGGCAGGTTAAAGATTAAAGTGTGCCACTCATTGGCTACTTGCGTATTCTGAGTGGTTTCAGCGAAAAGTTCAGAATCATCCTTATTTTCCACTTTAAATAAGATAGGGGTACCTACACTTGGTGCGTAAACATCGACAGCTATAGCCTGTGTAGAGGAAAAGTCAATACTTTCATTTAATGCTGCAGACGTTCCTGCCCAGGTTTCGGAACCAGAAACTTTAGTGTATGATCCGACATTCGAACTCTCATTAACATCGTTTGGGGCAGGATTATCAACAATGGGGACCCCTATCCCTTCTCCACCGCCAAAATTGTTGAATGTATAATCAATCGTAGTCGATTCAAAATCTATCGGTAACACAAGTGGATTCGTAATCATAACCTCCTCGGAGTATTCCAGGGTCGCCGCACCACCACTAAAAGCTATAACTGTTATGGTATACGTACCTACATCTGAGTATTCATAGCTTGCATTTTCGCCTTGCAAAATATTAGTCGGCTCTGTATCAGGATCTTCTCCAAAATCAATTTCGAAGCCCACTGCCTTATCCGCCGTAGGAGTTACAATGACACGTAAGGGGTTGTCGGACGCAATCGAAATGTCAACCGTTAAATTCTCAGGCGGATCAAAAGTCACTTCCAAATTTTTATTGATACGCTCTTCCTCTCCTATTAGGTTTCTGGCAATAATTTCAACATCAAATTGACCTTCTTCATAGGTATGTGTAATCTGTTCCCCAGCTGGAATAGGTTCTGAAAGATCACTTCCATCTCCAAAGTCAACGACAAAGTGGGCTACTCCTACTCCTTTGGGAAGGATAGATACTTCGCCGGAATTATCTCGTGCAATTGTGAATTCTGCATCGACATTTCTAGGCGGCAAATGTTGTATATCGGCCGGATCATCAGAACAACCAATGAGTAAGCTCGCACAGATGAGTACGAATGCTGTGAAACCTTTTATATAGCTATTTGTATTCATAGTTTTTGATTTTAATATCCTGGATTTTGTGTCCAATTTCCTCTAGCAAATTGAATTTCCTCTTGAGGTATTGGGAAAATATTATTTTTTGGAGCGGTAAAACCGGAAATTTCATCTGCGGCGCGACCAGTTCGGACTAAGTCAAAAAAAGTATGTCCTTCACCCACGAGCTCCAGTCTTCGTTCCCGATAAATATCCTCGAGAAGAGCTTGCCCTGAAGACATAACAGGATCCAAACCGGCTCGTTCACGAACTTGATTCACGTATTCCTGTGCCTGCATATCGCTGCCACTGCCCTGGACTAGTGCTTCAGCGGCCATGAGGAGCACGTCGGCATATCGAATAGCTCTATAATTGTTGGGCTGAGTTAAGTTGACATCAGGTTGATTGTCATTCATTCGAGGAAGATACTTTCGATTATAATATCCCGTATGACCTGTTTCAGGATCCTGGTTTCCTATGTTGAATGTCGCTCCATTTTCTTCAGCCCAGGACTCAATATTTAAAATACTCAAATCTCTGCGCAAATCATTTTCTTCAAAGGCCTCGTAAATAGAGGCACGGGGCAAGCCAAATCCAAAACCGGATTCAAATACCGGCCCCACATACCCACGAATACCACTAAAGCCGACTAACACATTTCCCTCACTACATTGCAAACAATCGAAGCCTGCTCCCTGGACTCCGGTATACTGCACTTCAAAAACAGATTCCGGGCCATTCTCTCCTTCGAATTCAAAAAGGTCTGCGAAATCTTCATCTCCTTGCGTTCCATATAAATGGTACTGTCCAGAATTGATAACTTCTTGCAGTTGAGTGGCGGCTGCATCAAAATTTTCTTCATAGAGGTACAACTTACCAAGAAGTGCACGCGCTGTCATTTGATTAACTCTTCCCGGCTCAACGGACATTACCGACAAGTTTTCAATGGCTATTTGCAAATCACCTTCAATAAAACGGTAAACTTCATCAATCGAAGCCCTCGGAATACTAACTTCTTCTCCCAATTCAAATTGGCCATCAGGTTTTATGGGAATAGGCCCAAACCATTTGGAAAGTTCAAAATTGAAGTAGGCACGTAAGAAACGGGCTTCGGCTATAATTTGGGCTTTCCCCTCAAAGTCAATATTGTCTTCATTTTGAATAATGAAACTTGCTCGTTGGACCCCAGCGAAGTTGAAATTCCACAAATCGCGAAGGTTATCATTAATAGGGGTATGGATCATCCGATCCACTTGCTGCCATCCAATAACATCTGTGGGGCTTTCTCCACCTGCATTCACATCTCCTGAAGCAATCTCCGCCAAAATAGTGTTGGCATAGGTTGCCTGTAAAAGGTCATAAGCTCCTATCAATGCGTTATCATAATCTTCAGGCGCTTCAAAAAAGGTTTCTGAGTTTATGGCATATGGAGGTTGCACATCGACAAAGTCATCAGAACATGCTCCGACAAAAATCAGAAGTGACAAACCAAGTACAATCTTTTTCATAGGTATATTTTTTAACAACATGGTTTAAAATTGAGCTTTAACACCAAAAATGAAATTTCGGGGTATGGGGTAAAACCCAAAGTCAATGCCTCCACCGATAGGAGCCCCAGTTGAAGCGGTAGGATCAAAGCCTGAATAGTTCGTAAAAGTGTAAAGGTTATCTACTCTTGCATAAACAGTTAGTCTGTTAAGCGCTACTCTATCACTAATCCGGTCTGGGAATGTATAACCAATATTCACATTCTGAATTCGAACAAATGAGCCATCCTCTACGAAGAAATCTGAAAATATATTATTCGCCGTAGGAGCCACCGTTGCTCTCGGAACCTCTGTACTCGTTCCTTCTCCAGTCCATCTATTTAGTCTATAGTTCATTCGATTTACATTAGGCTGATCTCGTTCAAAGTTTCGAACGATATCATTACCAAAAGAGCCAAAGAAAACCGTAGAGAAATCAAATTGTCCCAAGGTTAGATTTAGGGTATATCCCATCGTAAAGTCAGGAATAGGATCGCCAATATTTACCCGATCATCAGGAGTAATTTCACCATCCCCATTTGTATCCATGAAACGAATATCGCCTGGCTGAGCTTCTGCTCCCAATTGAAGCTGAGAAGGATGGTTACGAACTTCTTCTAAATTTTGAAAAATACCATTGGTTTTGTAACCGTAGAAATAACCAATTGGCAAGCCCACCTCCATTCTGGATGGAGCCGGCTGACCCACGCCAAATTGACCTCCTTCCAGGAAGTCTCCTCCGTTTATAGCCGTAACCTCATTGTTAATGGAAGTAAAGTTGAGGTTCATTTGGACTCCTAAATCAGATCCCCAGGTGTCACTGTAGCTCAATTCGAATTCGACACCTTGATTTCGCACCGTACCCGCATTGATAGTTGGGCCTGATGCTCCGGGCGCCGCTGTTCCAAAAATACCGGAAATCGGTAGATTGGCAATTAATAGGTTGGCTGTAATATCGCGATAGTAATCGACCGCCAGATTTATTTTGTTTCCAAACATTCTTAAGTCCATTCCCACATTGGCTTTCTTCGATTCCTCCCATTGCACGTTCGGATTGGCTAACGGCCCGACTGCAATACCATTTATGAGACTATTGTCAACTCCTGAGGCATAGGTAGCCTGGCCGGTGAGAAGAGCTAGGTATAGAAAATCAGGAATTCTATCATTCCCCATGATCCCATAACCCCCTCTAATTTTCATAAAATCAAGGTTCTTCCACTTAGGGAAAAAAGACTCATCCGAAAACACCCAAGCTGCAGTGGCTGAAGGGAAGTACCCCACTCTGTTGTTAGGTCCAAAGCGAGTTGATGCGTCCCTTCTCAATATTCCGGATAAAATATACTTTTCATCAAGAGTATAATTTAAACGGCCGAAGTAAGACAAGCGGCGGACATCATAAGCATAGGAAGAGGCGTTCAAATCATCGCCTGCGCCTGTGGCTGTTCCAATGTCGGCAAACTGAATATCGTTAGAGGGGACTCCGGTAGATGTTCCAAACAAGCCCTCTCCAAACTGTCGAAACACAGTCATACCTGCCATAAAATTGACATCATGTCTGTCGGCAAATCGCTTTTTATAGGTGTTAAATATGTCTAGTGTATAATCATTATCATTTATCTTACCCTGAGAGATTAAATTTTCTTCCAATCGATTAAAGACCTTACCTGGGCCGTAGTCAAAAATCGGGATGAAGTCCCTATTCTGGGTGAAAGATGAATTAAAACCCATTCTGACTTGCAGGTCAAGATTTGGTAAATAATCGTATTTTAACTGGGCCGTTCCACTTAATCGATTTGTTCGGGAATCATTAAACGTATTACGGATTTGCGTTAAAGGGTTGACCACCTCATTTCCCAGGTCAATTTGCCCTCTTAGATTATCCACATCCCTGCCGATCGTCGGTGCCATGTTTAAAGCATTAAAGAGAACAGATCCAAGTCCAAAATCGTTCAGCGAATTATTTTGAGTGGAATAATAGAATAAGCGAGTATTGATGTTCAAGTTATCCCGCAAGTCCGATTCGAGATTTAATGCTGCAGTGCGGCGAGAAAACTGTGACTTTTCCTCACCAACAATACCATCTTGATTGAAAATAGAGCCGCTTAAGCTGTAAGAAGTATTTTCTGTACCCCCCCGAACCGAAAGGTTGTGACTGGAAATAGGGGCTCGAGAGAAAACCTCATCCTGCCAATTAGTTCCTTCCCCAATTTGGTTTAGGGACTCTTGAATGGGTGATTGCTGACCTGCATTTGTATATGCTTCATTCAATAATAAGGCATATTCTTCCCCATTTAGGAGATTCAATTGCCGGCTGGTTTCCTGAATTCCGTAAAATGTCTGGTAATCAAACTTCGCTTCTTGATTTCGTTTCCCCGACTTTGTAGTCACTAGAATAACCCCATTGGATGCTATCGTCCCGTAAATAGCAGCTTGCGCATCCTTTAGTACGGTAATACTTTCAATATCCTGAGGATTGATCGAATTCAAGCCACCTTCATATTGAAATCCATCCAATATAATTAATGGAGAATTATTGCCATTCGTTGAGATCCCTCGAATTCTAATATTTGACTCGGACCCTGGCGCTCCACCCTGTTGGGAAACATTAACCCCGGCAGCTGTTCCCTGAAGTGCTTGAGCTGCGTTCGGCGGATCTAGTTTACCAATGAAATCTCCATCAATTTTACTAACAGCACCTGTAACGTTTCGACGGCTCTCTGCTCCATAACCGATCACCACAACATCTTCTAAAATCTGAGCATCAGATGCAAGCTTTACATCATAAAAGTCTTCATCTGTCAACTCTACTTTTTGAGTAATATAACCCAGATATGAAATGACCAATACTGCATCTCCTGGAACATTTGATAGAGAAAATTTACCATCTAAATCTGTTTCGGTTCCCTGTGTTGTCCCCTCTACAGTGACGTTAGCAAATATTAAAGGATCTCCACTAAGAGCATCCGAAACCTGGCCGCTAATATTTCTGTCCTGAGCCTCCAAAGACCCAAAACATATAAGCCCAAAAAAGAGGATTGCATATTTTTTCATACTCATGGCTAACTATTTTAACCAAATATAGCACGAGTGACTTCGCAAGCAAAACAATAGCCGTTACAATCTAACTACATAACCTTATTAAATAAAATAACACTATGTAAAGCTCGCACAAACCAATTATTAAGCGTTTGTTAACTACAAACTTTTTGTTCAACTATACAGCAACAAAGCAGAAGTGTAATGCAATTTCACAAAATGTAGTGGTAATGTATAGGTGTTATCGACTAAATACTAAGTATGTATTCCGTCAAGTTAGTATCTCCATCCAAGCCCATCTTCTTTCGCAGGCGATATCGTTTCACCTCAACACTTTTTGGGGAGATACTTAATAAAGGAGCCACTTCTTTTGAGGAAAGATTGAGTCTCAAGTAAGCACAAAATCGCAAATCGTTGTTCGTCAAAACCGGGTGTTTCTTTTTCATCTTTTTGAAGAAGTCTTTATCTGCGTCATTAAAGGCTTGTTCAAAGAATTTCCAATCATCACTACTTCGCAAATTATTATCTATAACATTTATAACCTTACCAACTGACGCCTGATTCGAATCTGCTTTCTTTAATTCCTTTTTTATTTTATTCAAAAAGCGATTTTTCTTAATTAGCCCCATCGTAGAAATCGCCAGTTCTCTATTTTTTGACTCAATCTCTTGTTGTAACTTTTCGTTTTGAAGTCGAATAAATTTCCGTTTATTCTCAGACTCTTTTAAGTCCTGTTTCCTTTGCGTCTTTCGAAGCTCTTTCTTTCTCTCATTTTCATAGTAACTTTTGTACTTGTAGTGAATAAATATGATTAAGCCCACCCCGAGTAAAATATAGACGAAAATCATTCCCATTGAAAGCCAAATAGGCCTAGAAATGCTAAATCGGTAAGAAATAATGGGAGTGACATTCTTTTCGCCAATGCGCCCACGAACTTCAAAGGTATATTCACCGTAAGAAAGATTATTCACCTCGAAAGTATTTTGGGTTTGCCAAGAGCTCCAACTTGTGTTATACCCTTTCAGTCTGTATTGGTATTCCGATAAAAAATAATCCTCGTATCGGGGCATACTAAACCGAAAAAAAACAGAATTAAAGTCTGGGTCAAGGTCTACATTCCTTTCTCGCAGAGACATTTTATTTTGATCTCCTTCTAAATTGGATGCGACGACAGAACGAAACCGAAGAGGCATAGAGAACTCAATTTCCCTATACTTATCTATATCAAATACAAAGTAGCCACCTGCATGACCGAATAAGAATTTTCCAAAGCCGATCTGTAAAATATTCTCATAACCCAGCATAGCATTCCTTTGGTGCGCCGGAATAGGAAGGAAGATTACTTCTTTTTCTTCTTTGATTTTACCTGGACGAACCCAATGAATCCCACTGGCGGAAAATAACCAGGCGCCATAATTATCTCTTCCCGGAAGTACCTTGCCGGACGAATAGCCCCCTTCCAGCAGAGCTCGGCTCAGCAAACTGTCACGTAAAAATGTGTCCTGTTCTGGTTGATAAAAAAATACACCTCCTTCATATGCATAATATACTTTGTCACCGATACCGGACAGACTTGAATAAACACCGCGTTCAAGAGTTGTGTCCTTATCTATGCTCAACACCTTTTCCATCCCTGGATTCATTTGTACCTCCAATTTATAAACGCCTTTATATTCGTGATTGACGAGAAGAAGACTATCCGAAACAAATTCAACATAACGAGAGGAAAAATCATAATTTCCGAACCTGCTACTCACTTCCCATCCGCCTGGGAGTTTTGAAAGAATGGACATTCCTTTATATTGACCTACTAAAAGCCTACTGGAGTCACCGGGCACGGAGCGGAAACACCAGCTGCCAGCATACTTGTCAACTAGCTGCATACTGTCATTTCGAACAAGAAAAGTTCCCTGGTCATGGCCGACAAACAAGGTCCCATCAAATTCATAAAGAGTCCATACCTGGCCTATAGAACCCGAGACCAGTTTAAATGAATTTGATTTCGTATCATCTAACTTTTTATAGAACAATCCCTGGTTCGTGCCTAGATACAAGTTATTATTAAAAATAATTGAGTTATATACGGTGCCTAAATCCCCGCTATCGTCATAATAAATTCGCATAGGAGAAGCCTTGTGGATTACATTCACTCCATTGTCTAAGGCCAACCAAATATTTTGATTAATATCCTCAAAAATATTCAATATCGTATTATTAGACAGAGAGTTCCTTCGGCTCATTCGATAATCTAAAAATCCCTGCTCTGTGAGAGAAAACACCCCTTTAGAAACAGTACCTATGTAGATTGTTCCATCTTCACTTTGATGCGAAGAATAAACCTTCATTTCTCCAAACTTTTCAAAGAATGAGGAGGCCCAAAACTTATCCGGCTCTTTCAAGCTAGCCACTCCGCCTGTATTTGTTTGTACGAAAATTTCACCATTTATGTCATACATTCCAACAATCAGGTTATCCATGAATACAGAAGCCTTTGAAATTAGAGATAGGCCATTTTTATCAAGTTGATATATTCCCTGATTCGGAACAGACACATACAATTCGTTCCGTTGTCTAAAAACACGGGTAATGCCCCCTTCCTCATTAAAGGATTCCATCGAATTAGATATGGGATCGTAAATATAAACAGTGGATAAGGATTGAAATATGAAATGATTCTCAAATTCTAAAATCTTCCATATTTGTTCATCCTCTCCCATTTCCCAATCTCGATTTTTGACAAGAGAAGTATATTGGTGCATTCCCTCAGAGTTGCGAACCCAATAACCAAAATCCCGGTAACAACCAGTAAAGACCGTATCTCTATGACAATATACGGCTCTGATTATACTTTCATTGGGAGAGGGATACAACCTCCAATCCATACCATCATACTCTAAAAGCCCTTTGTTGTTAGCGACAAAAATATGACCATGACTGTCCTGGCTAATGGACCAATTTTGATTATCTGCCAGGTAATCTTCGGAAGAAAAAACAGATACCGGAGGAAGTTCCTGGCCATCCATTCGAAAAGTGAAGATTACTCCAAAAAGAACAACTAGGGAGAATAAAATCCGGCCATTCACTATTCGTATCATGTAAGCTATAAATTTTAATGGGATTATTTAACTGAAAATATAGCAATAAAAAATAACTCTTTGACTCAATAGGGCCTCTTGCAATGATTAGGACCAACGCCAGGAATTCAGCAGCGTTTGACTTTTATAAAAAAGAGATTACATAGTGACTCAAATTTTTCCCATATAAAAGTGATCAAGACTAAAATTACCGGTGCTATTGGTATTTTAATTTCTCATTTTTATCGAAGATCCCCCAAAAGGCGCCTACTTCACCTTCCGCACTCTTTTTCCAGGACTCATCGAAAGAGGAGAAGTAAAACAGATCAATCTTTTCCTTTGTCGACCAAAGTTGACTCTGAATGAAGTACTTCATAGCATTTATTTCGTTTGGTTCTGCCCCTTTAAGAGACTCTCCTCGACTCGGCCAGCCCGTCTCTGTCACTATAACCCGCTTGCCCTTTGCCGCAAGCATGGATTGCTGAAACATATACTGCATATGACTCAATGAATCATTAAAGTGCGTGCCCTCCCAAAAAGGATAGCAATTGCTCAGGATAACATCACATGCATCTGAAAGCCTTTCGTGCCGGGTGAATTCATAATACGCATCTACATAACCCACGGGAATCTCTCTGAATTCCTCCTTCACTTTTGAGATAGCTTGAAGTAAATCATCTAAAGGGAGATCATCCCGATACAAAACTTCATTTCCTACAGCTGCAATGTCGACATACCCCTGACTACCCAACCTTATAAGGCTTTCAACTTCTTCTTTATTTTTTTCAATATCATCGCTGAGCCAACATCCCACTAAGGTTTTCATTCCATATTCTTTAGCTAATTTAGGAATCAGTTCATTTCCTTCAGTGGTTGAGAAAGACCGAACCCATTTAGCATAGGGTGCTATTAATGCAATTCGCCTTCTGATCTGCTCTTCCGAGATGGTATCCCCAGGCGCCTGCCCGTCTTCATATAAACTAAAACATAGTCCGTGCATACCCTCTTTGAGAACCTGAAAGTAGAGGGAGCGAATATCTTTGACCTCCATTTCCTCAAAGAAAGAACTATCCTGCCTGGCGTGTTGGGGAGGAGTATAACTTGAAAGGTGATCTTTTCTAATAGACAAAGCAAATAGTTTTGGAAGTGAAAAAAATTATTTCGTTAGATTTATCGTAGCAGCCTACCCCACCTGTGGCAGATCATTCTAGGCTTCTCACTCTTTTTGACCTTGATTCATACTTGAATTCCTCCTTCTCATTCCACAATCCCCAAGAGGATCCCGCCCACCCTTCAAGATGTACTTTCCAGGACTCATCAAAAGAAGAAAAGTAAAAAACTTCTACACCTGCTTGTCTCTGCCAGTGATCAATATCCATAAAGTATCTCATTACATTTTTTGGGGAAGGGATAGCCGATTTTATTACCCCTCCTTCACTGGGCCACCCGGTCTCGGCAATAATGACCTTCTTGTCTGGAACTAAGCGCTTGACATTATGATACATTTCTTGCAAATAAAGTCCAGCATGACTTATTGCAGCTCCTTCCCAATAGGGATAACAATTAATCATAATAACATCGCACAAATCGCGAATCGCAGGTCTGTTTTGCACTTCATAATAAACATCCACGTATCCCAGAGGGATATCTCCAGCAGCTTCTTTCACATCTTTCAGATAATCAATCATTCTCTCTTCAGACAGTTCCCCTCGAAATAATACTTCGTTTCCAACAGATGCCATATCCACAACACCTTGTTTTAACAACTTTTTCAGGTTTTGAATTTCCAATTGGTTTTGTGCCGAATTATTGCTTATCCATGCCCCTACGAAAGTTTTGAATCCCATTTGACGAGCAATAGCGGGGAGTTTTTCCAATCCACCCGTGCACGAAAAACTTCGAATCCATTTTGTATGTGGTCGCAAAATATTCAGGCGACGGATGATTTGGTGTTCGCTAATCAGATCGCCCGGATTTTGATCAGCCTCAAAAGCACTAAAACAAATACCATGCATACTTTTTCTAAAAACAGGTGTAAAGTAATCTTTGAGTTCGTCGGTCGATAGCTTTGAAAAGTCTAAAGGACAGCTAATATACTGAGGAAATTTCGCTTTTAATTGAGACAATGTTAGTCCGTCCAATTCGCCATTTGAGAAAATATTTCCGTCGGTATAAGTAGATGTCTTTTTCTTTTTCTTGCGATTATCCAACTCTTTTCGAATATCGTTCGCCCGATCCTCGGTCAGCCCATAATCCCTCATCACAAAAATCGCTACCATGGTTCCCAGGATGGGAAGGCCAGAATAAAAAAGCCTAAGTCCGGTAATAGCACTCTCAGATTGTGATTCGGCTGTGGCATCGAAACCTACGATGGAGAGGATCGCACCACTCAACAAACCCGCAATGGCAAACCCAAACTTCACCATCCACCAGTATATCGCTCCAAAAATGCCCTCACGTCTTTTTCCGGTTTTTAGCTCATCTAAGTCACAAACATCTGCCGTCATAGACATCATTAAAGTAAACAAGCTGCCGATCCCAAAGGAGAAAAAAGGAAGCGCGAGAATAAATAAATAGGGCTTTCCGGGAACAAATAAAAACCACAAAAGAATATAACCTAAAATAGAAATGGATTGAGAAGCAATAAACGCTTGCTTTTTTCCCATAACTTTAGACATTTTAGCCACAATCGGTATGACTAAAAAAGTGGTGACCAAAGCTCCTAAACTGCCGAACAAGGTCGGCCAAACTCCTGCCGCTGCAGCATCTCCCTGAAACAAATAATATACCACTATAAAGAAGGAAAAACTTGCAATAGTATTAAAGGCATTAAATATGAGAAAGGTGGAGATACATAACTTTCGAAAGGGAACATAATTGAAGGCTTCCTTGAAGCTATCTATAATACCTATTACACTTTTCCCAATAGTCTTTAAAGTCAGTGGAGCTAAGCTTTCATCTTCTGCTGTGGAAGGCCCTTTTATAAAAATAGCGGGCACAATGGCTAATAGGGCGCACCCAACACCTACCCAAATTGCAAGACTTCGAGTGGCTGTATCTGCATTTGGAAACCACTCTGGATCATACATAACCACCCAAAACCATGGAGCAATAACCCAAGCCCATTGGCCAATCCATTGGGCGGTCGCCATAATATCAGTACGCTCGTGAAAGTTATCGCTCAATTCATACCCCATAGCCACATAAGGAACACTGAATATGGTTAACCCTAAATAAAAAACAATTGACCAGAGAAGGAAGTATGTGAAGTTGTACGAAACCCCATTTTCGCGATATAATTGCCACATAGCTACGAAGGAAATACCCATGACAATGGCTCCAATTAAAACGTATTGCCTGCGTCTGCCCCATTTCGATTGGGTATTATCAGAAATAAAACCCATAATTGGGTCTGTAATCGAATCAAATACACGGGGTAAGAAAAAAAGAATGCCCCACATCCAACCTGGAAAGCCTAAATCTTGCACCAAAACGACCATGAATATTCCCAAGGCTGCAGGAAACATTTGGTTTGCCAACATCCCCATACCAAAAGCTACTTTCTGACCAAATGAAACTTGAGCTGTACTTGTAGCTTTTTCTGACATGACAATTGGATTTAAATAGCTATGTTTTTAAGAATTACAGTTTGCAAAGCTCTTGGAGCAATCGAAATTGAGGTCGAAAAGCCTTGACACTTTACCTTAAAATGTTCACGACTCGTCGTGGGATTAAATAACATCAGGACGACAGAGCCATCTGGGTTGCGAACAGATGTACACATTACATTTGGATCTTGGTTCTGAAAACCAATACGCACTGCACCCGGCCGAATGAACCGACTAAAATGTTTCATCACGTAAAAAAGTGGAGTAAAGTAAATTTCGTCACTCTCCTCATCTACAATCACGGGGGCAATACACCAATTTTTCGCCCAATTGGGACCACCGGAACGATTTAAAATCATATTCCAGTCGACCCATCCATTAACATTATGATTTAAGCATCCAATAATATCGCGAGCATAGCGGAATACAGGGACGTATTTGGGATGCAGATATTTTTGCTCGTCTGGTGCCCAGGTATACCCCCAATCCGTGGCGTTTTTTGACCAATACCAGCTATCATCCTTCCAAACGGGCTTTTGCGCATCTATACAGGCCTCGGACTGAATGATGTATTTGTCAGGGGCTTTCTGGTGAGCATAATCCAGCGCATCGGGGAAGTAATCATAAGTACTGGCATACCAATGAACGGCTATCCCATCGTAGTACTTAAACGCCTTTTCATCCCCGTATAGGGTATCAACCCAATCATACAGAGCTTCATCCCGATTTTGGTCGTAGCCTAGAATGCGAACATCTTCTGGCAAAGCCTCCAAAGCTGGCCCCAAATGATCTCGGACGAAAACATTCATTTCAGTTGGCGAGTAATGCATGCTTTCCCAATTACTATCATTTCCCAGAGGCTCATTTTCCACAGTGACCCCCCAAATGGGAATACCTTCTGCTCGATAAGCCTCAACATACTTCTTAAAAAACAGTCCCCAGGTGGAATAGTGCTCCGGAAGTAACTTCCCGCCCACCCAGTCGTTGTTATCCTTCATCCAGGGTGGAGCCGTCCAGGGAGATGAAATAATGCGAAACCCATCCGTTGATGCTTCCATCGCGCTTTTGATCATCGGAATGATGTCTGCAGTATCTTCAGCTATCGAAAAATGACGCAGGGAGGTATCACCCTCTACCGGCGCGTAGGAATACTGCCCCAAAGAGAAATCACTGGAGTTTATATGTTTTCGTGTTAGAGAGTACCGCGCTCCTGAATCCCCAAAATAAGCTTCTATCAGTGAATTTTGATTCGCTTTGCTTAATTTATGAAGCAAATACGCAGATGATTCTGTAAATGAGCCCCCAAATCCTAAAATAGTTTGATGGCGTTCTGAAGGAAGTATTGTAATGTTTTTCCCCTCGTCAACAGGCTTCTGATTTTCAATTTTTTGAAAAGGTTTTGTCCCGGCCCGGGTTTCAAATATTTCAACCTTCATAGTTTCTTTTTCCACGCATGAACAAAATCCAACGAGCCAAATGAAAACCAAAATTTCAACCGTACCTTGATTTATCCTTTTCATTGACTAAAAATTTGAAGGTGCTCTACAACCGGAGGTAACTCAACATCGCCTTTTAGTTTTCTTTCATTCCCGCCATATGTTTTAGTAATCGGTCTGCCATCTCGGCTTAGCCCCTCGAAAGTGCCCCGGTCTACCTCCTCCCAAAGCACATATTTCGCTTCTGCTTGCAAATTGATCAAACCAAAATGATTCTCGGAACCTTCAGGGTTATTTGCATCCTTCCATTGCTCATCAAATGCCTCAAAATAAAAACAAGAAACTCCGTTTTCTTCACTCCATTCCCGCATAAGGTCGTGATATAGAGCAGACTTGTATTCACCAGTTGCTTTAGATCCCTCTGAGCCGTATTGCCTATTCGATACCGTCGCCCAGCCTGTTTCACCAATGTGAACGGGCTTGTCGATTCCTAAAGACTTAATATAGTTAACCACCCCTTTGTACTGATTAATCGCATAATCCCTTGATCTAGACATAGCCCGATGCACTTTTTCCGAATTCGGAAGCTCAACCTCTGATGGGAAAATGCCCCAAAAATTAGGGTTGTAATGTGTATCATGCATAGGATAAGTATGCACTGAAACGTAATCTACTGCTTTTATGAGTTCAACTAAATCTGGAACATGATACGCTGGATCACCTCCTCCCCATGAGGCAAAATTGTCAGAACTTGTGATCCACAGTCCTTTGGGAAGCTTGTCGACACTCTTGAGATACTGTAAATATTTCACCCACTTCAGGATCACCCAGGGTTGAACGTAGTAGCTCGTCGCCCATTTCACCATGGCTTCGTTACCGACGGCTAATATTTTAACAATGTCAGGAAATTCGTTGGCCAGTTCAACGGCCTTATGTATTTCAATCGCATTATTAATGCTCTCTTGACTGTGGTCCGGTGGCAAAGGTGACCAGGCATTTCTGCAGTCGATCCACGCCCCCAACATAACATACATCTCAAAGTTCGGATCCTCTTCTCTTAACTCCTGAATAGCGTGAAGCAAATTTTCGGCCTGCTCTAAATGAACGTTATATGTCCTGACAATCCGAATCCCCATGGCAAAAAGGATACGCATGTCATCCATTATTTCATCTTTTGTAGGCTGCACGGATCGACTTTTCTCCCTGTAGCCTCCGTAGCAAATGGCCCGATAGGATGAATCTCCTAAAATCTGTGCCGCCGATATGGTTTTACCCTTATTTTCTTTCATAGGCTTACAAGATGCAAAAACCAATAGGAGGATCCCGCTCATCACCAAAGCTGCAATACAACTTTTTCGAATCTCGCCCTGGTTCCATATTCGCATTCTATTTTAATATTTTTTGATTCACGTGAACGATCAATTGACGGATCTTTCCCTCTCTTTGAAATATCGACTGACTCAACTCTTCAGTTAACGCTTGACCTTCCCATTCTTCTGGCGATCCTTGAAAAAACTCTACCTTCACTTTTGAGGAGTTACTTTTTGTATATATGATGGGTACCTGACAATAACTAAAGAAAAGTTGCCCTGGATTCACCTCGACGGATAAGTCATTTCCGTTTGCATCCAGAAATGTGAAGCGTTCCGATTGGGATAAAAACTCATCTTTTTTCAACAAACAAGGATGAAAAGTAATTTTACCCCCTTTGATAAACACTCCGAGTTCCTTCAATCTCACAATCACATCTTCTTTCACCTGCCCAGTCATTCCAGGCTGCTGCGCCCCTCTGTGCATGGGCGTATGCGAATAAGGGTCAGTAGGGAACGCGCCGTATAACCTGGGCGCTTTATGCACCCCAATTCCAGCCTGAATTTCGTAATAATGGTCTAGTAATTGCCCAACCAAAACCGGGTCCTCCTCTTTTCGAATGGCCTCCAAACAACATTCTTGAGCTGCAAGTAGCAACTTGGAAACCATATGCCAGTAGATGGAACCTAGACCTTCATACGCATAAAAAGTCCCCGATCGGCCTGTAAAGGATTTATGGTTAAACACCTGCTCAAAAAGATCACGCATCTCCTTTCTGTATTGCTGTTCCTCTGCGCTGTATTTACCCTCCTCGAAAACTTGGTCCAGAGCTTGATCCAGGTCGTTTACGTTTTTGAAGTTACCATTGAAATGATACTGTCCTAATCTGTCCTTTTCTACAATGTATCCCTCACCATTTGAAATTAGATGTTGAATAAAAGTAGACTGTTCAGCAATTTCCTTAGGTATGATATTTCGCTCTAAAAATCCCGGCAACTGCTTATTGGGATACAAGATATAACTATATTGATCCGGCCGAAACAGCTCACTCTTTCGCATGGCATTCAATACCTCCAGAGCCTCTTCTCCCTTTACAAACCCAGAACTTAGCACAGCAACCTGGCCCTCCAGCATTTCATCTAATTCGTATAAACTAACGCCCTCTCTATCAAAAGAAAGTAAATTGTAAGCGTGATAAAGCCCATCAGAACGCTTATTTCTTTCCATACTATCCTCGAGGTAAGCCAAAGACAAGGTGACAAGACGCTTTATTCCCGCCATAGAAACGGAGCGCTTTTTGCCCCAGAATCCCGACTTGTAAATATGAATCCTATAATCAGAGGCCGCCTGCCCCAATTCGTCCACGATTTCCTGTCGAACAGCCTTATCCAGACCGCTTTCCAATTTTTCCATGTGTGTTTCCAATACCTCTCTCACGGTATGATAAAACTCGACAAACTCGTTCGAAAGCGAAATTCGAGACCCCTCATATTTAGATAGAGCTTGATCGAAGAACAATAAAAAACGATACAAATAATACAAGGTCACCATGGAGACTCCATTTCCCACTAAGGCATTATTAGCATCATTCCACTCGGGCCGCTGAGTATTCATCCAAATCCCTCCTTGGGGTACAAAATTTGACAATTTGGATATCAGCGTGGCAAGCAGCTTCTCTAAAAAGTTCACTTTATTAATTTCACCAAAGCTGTTTCGAAGCAAAGCCCCATCCCCACCTTCAGCTTCGCGCCTTTTTCGAATACGGTTGTCTTGCTCCGGATTAAACTCAATCGTATCCTTGGGGTTCGCTACAATTTCATCGTAAGTTTTGATTTCGTAAGGGACCGCCGCATAAACAAACTCTTCCCGTTCGAATAAGTCTTGCAGATGTCCGGGATTGAACTTGTCGACCAATTCCAGAAACTTCAATAAATAGATAATCTGATGATCACCCCAGTATCCAATATAAGACCAGGGGTCATCCGGTTCTATGGTCTCCCAATCAAACCCATCTTTGGTAATTCGATAGGGATTATACCCATCAAAGGTGGAAGCATTTAAAAATTTATAAATCATCCCATCTAAGAACTCTGGATAAGAGTAAGCCAGAGCCTCCCAATTTTGAAAAAGGTCTCTCCAATTTCCTTCGTAATCCAGCACCTTACTCCCATCCTTTTCATCGCGTATATTAATGGAAAATTCATTCCAGGGTCTACTGGGATCACCATGCCTGCGACTGAACTTCAAGGGCAAGTACTCTACTGATAATCGTATAAAATCCGGATCCTCAGTGGCTCGGGCTTTTTCCACCAGATCCATATAAGTAAGGGAAGAAGGCAGATCTTTTAAAAACTTCTTCTGCCGCTCCGCAAGAGTTGGATTGGCCTTTTTCAGGTAGGGCTCAAAATCACTTTTCTCCACCCGATAACCTCTATCCGCCACTCCACCGCGCATGATGTTGAACAGTGTATTGGAAAAGTGCCTACAATCCTGAAGCGTATCATCGGTGTGCTGTATCCCATCTGAGGAAGTGACCAATCTTACCAGTTCTTTGGTCCCTCGGGATATATCTTGCGTAATTTTAGCGACTATATCTGTTTCTCTTTTAATTCTTTCAGCTAACTCAATCACTTGAGTGTGATTTTTATTGACATCCGCCAAAATATACCACTCCTTTTGATCACCCGCTTTCAATGTGAGTTCGGCAGAAACGAAATAGGCTCCCTTCTCTCCCTTTATATCTCTCTCCGCCTGCACTTGTCCACCAGCTCGATAATGATCAAGCTGACCCGATGACAGAAGTATCGTAGGATGTTCAAAGCCCAGTGACCAGGCCACATTCGTTTTCAAGGCTTCACTAGGTTCAGCTTTATCCACAATGATGGCACTTAAAGCAAAAATACCTAATCCCGATTCTGCATGGAGCTCGCTGCGTTTGTATGCGTCTACCAAGTTACTGCTTGCCTGTTGTAAGTCACTACTCACTCCATAAGGCATGATGTTTTGAATGCCATCCAAAAGCCCCACTGAACGATTGGCATCCCCCCAATTTTTGAGTCTACTCGTCTTCACAAAACCAAAATCATCACTCGAACTCCAACGGTATTGGAAGCTAAACTCTAAATCGTGATTTACCTCTTCAAAAATAATTTGATTTCCGTAGGCACTCTTGTAAAGGTTCACACTGAGATCATACTTGCCAAAAAAGCGATCTGAGAATGGCTCCCAAATTTGTAAACCATCCGTAGTTTCTATTTGAAAAATAGATTTGCTGCCGGTGATATCGGCCAAATCCATCAGCTTATCATCCGTGTAGTATGGAAATAAAGCATACTGTGCGTTTTTTCGACCCGCGGTAAGTCCCCCATTGCTGGCGATAAACATCCAATGATCGGAGTTACTGACCACACTCATAAAAAAAGGATCCAAAGCATCCGCTTGAGATATTTTCAAAAACGGAGTTCCATCGATATGAATGACATCTAAAGCTGCTTTCTCGTCAATTCGCTGCTTTGGGGTCACGTCAACTGTTGACATACAATTTTAATTTTCTTTTTCTTCCTCGCTCTCGGTCCTTTCATACACTCGAACGTAATCAATAATCATCTCCTTAGGGAAAGGCGTTTCTGCTGTAGGGAATCCAACGTATGTTCCACCAATCGCTAGATTTAATAGCATAAAAAAGGGGGTGTTATAAACCCACTTTCCCTTGATGCGGGATTTTCTTACGGTTTGATACGGCTGATTATCTACGAAGAATACAATGGAATCCGCATCCCACTCCACCGAAAAAATATGGAAATCTTCATCCATTTGACCTTTAGGTAGCGTATAGGTAGTCGTAATCGCCTCACCGGCCGAATGCCCGGGACCATGTAATGAGCCATGAATTTCATTCCTCTCCTCTCCAATGACCTCCATAATATCAATTTCCCCGCACACAGGCCACCCCACACTATCAATATTTGAACCTAACATCCAGAAAGCAGGCCATATTCCCATCCCCGTGGGAGCTTGAATTCGGGCCTCAAACTTTCCATATTTCTGCTCCACCTTTCGCTTTGTCTTCAGTCTTGCCGAGGTATAAGATGCCTCCTTATAGTCCTCGCGAAAAGCACGTATAACCAAATGCCCCGCTCCATCAATAAATACATTCTCTGTTCGATCCGTATAATACTGTAACTCGCCATTGCCCCAGCCATTATTACCACGCCCTATGTCAAAAGTCCATATCGTCGTGTCGGGCTGCTGTAGGGAATCGCCATCGAACTCATCCGACCAGACCATATCCCAACTTACCTTGCTATCCACAGCTGGATAATCTGTATCGGAGCAAGAAAAAACTAAAATCAAAGACAGGATGAAAAGTGCTTTACACACGTGGAGCATGAGCGCGCTTTTCTGGCTTAACAATATGTCATTTTTATTTTCCACACCTATACACTTCAAAATTACACCCCTACAAATTTAAAAAGAACCATTTCTCATTTTAGGAGGTCAATATTTCGACTAATATAGCTTATTCAATGATTTTTTTCAAAATACGAACAAAAAAACACAGGTTTAAGCATTGCAAATAGCCTCTTCAACTCTAAATTATACCCCTACAAATATGTTAATGCAATATTAAATCGCAAGTTGCACAGTCCTTTCTAAGTGTAGCTAATCCAGGTTTATGAAGCCCTTAAAATGACCTCTACAAATAATAAAAGAAAAAAAATAGTGTTTAGAACGAAAAAAACAGGCGTTAGTCTAGAAAAGGATCATTTTTTTAGACTATCGGGTCGCATTATTCTTTTTTTGGGTGTGTCCCCTTCCGGATCGAGTTTGTCTCATGTCATGATCGAGTGTTTGTCTCATGTCATGAGCCGCAATTGGAGATATACGATCCGGAAGGGGTCGCGTCGTCCAGGGGTTTCGTCCTCCTGCTCGCTACGCGATCCTCCGGACCCGCTCGCTATCGCTCCCGGCCCTTCCCACCGCTCACACAGAAGACAGCCTTAATAGCCCAGCCCAACTCAAACACTTGCTTCTGAGCTGTAAACAAAAGTATTTCCCTATCGCATGGGATAAAAGAATAGTACCATAACGTTTAAGACAGTATAGGTAGGAGCCTTTCTATACAGCTATCGGTTCAAAAACACATGGATGCTAAATTCCAGCCCAAAAGATTGCTGCACGGACTCTAAAGTTATTACGTTATCGACTCTCGGAACTTCATTAGAATACAGCGCTCTTCCAAACCGGAGACTGGGCTCCAAAGCAAGAGCGGGCGAAATAAACCAACTGTATCCCAAGCGCGCACTAAAATACCGAACAGAAAGATTCTGAAGCTCAAGCTCTTCGCCATTTTCTTTAGTAGAATTAAAGAGCATTAGGCCTGCTTCCAGTTCTGTAAAAAAACCGTTGTAGACATAATATCTAGCAAATACGTTACCTATAAGGGCTTGATTTGAAAACGTAGAGGACTGCCCCCCTCCGGCAGATGAATTTTCCAGTCTCTGATAGACATAATTGAACCCGGCACCCAAGACTAAATGGTCAGTAATGAAATAACCGGCTCTGGGTGACATATAAATAAAGGTAAAGTCTTCTTGCGCAAAGTTCAAGGATCCACTTCCACCGAAAAGAAAGTTTCCTTTTTGAAGTGCTGATTCCACCGCCGCCGAATCTGCGGTTGTACGGCCTGGAAAATATCGAAAACTCAGTTCACCCATAAAGCCCTCACCTCTTATCGTTCGAATTTCATCTCCAAGCAAATGAGTGTAAATCAATCGCGGCTCAATAGCCCAGTCCGATGAACCAAATAAATTATAACCCGCAGATAGTGAGAGGCTGTTAAATTCAAACTCCTCATTTAAATAAGCCATGTTGCCTGCTACTGAAAGGAAAAAGGGGGAACGGAGATAATAACGGAGCTCTGGAGATAAATAATATTCAGTGCTATTCCCAAAATCAGTCTTGGTATAGGCTAAGGCAAAATCCGCACCAATGCTTAAATCATCAGCCAAAAAATATGAGTATCCGCTTTGAATAAAATACTGATCAAAAAAATACTCATCAACCCCATCCATGATTAAACCATCTTCCTCCACTGTAGTAGTAGTCAATCCCGCCTGGTTTGGTACGAGAAGACCCGACTGAGAAAAACCAGGGAAAGTTAAAGAACTTCCGATGGTATGAGTTCCTTTAGAAATAACTTGAGCAGAAACCGATAATCCTGACAATAAAAATGCGGCAAACAAAAGAAAAATTGACGTTCTCATAAGATAAAATTTAAGTTAATAATCATCTAATATAATAAAAAAACATTTTTTAATGGGCAATTATCGAAATTTTAACAAATCAATCGATCCCAAATAGAGAAAAAGACTATTTTTGTTATTCACCTTACAATAAATTGGATTTAATGAATAGTCTACCGACCAGCGGAGTCATCACGGTAAATAAAGAAACTGACGTACTTCAAATCCATGACCAATATCGTTGGATGTTAATCATTCAGCGTGTATTCTACCTTTTATTTGTTGCTAATGCAATAGTGATCCTTTTTAATCTCGGATCGGGTTTCGAGGCCAGCTTATTTGATTGGATCTGGATAGCAGGGGGAATAGCGGCTATTCCCTTGCTTTTCAGATCGCTACAAAAGAGAACGAGCTCGTCTGAAATCCCCTTTGCTCATCTCCAAAAAATCCGTAAAAAGAGTTATTGGGGGAATACTGTTTTACAATTACATCTCGAAAACGATAAGGTGCGTGAAGTTCACAAGTCACTAAGTAAG
>Ga0209944_1000133_pt1 | contig 31776 bp, 26 predicted proteins | sample SalPonR1_C_D2_MG_FD_185701 | JGI IMG/M metagenome (GOLD analysis project Ga0209944, IMG submission 185701) | Salt pond soil microbial communities from South San Francisco under conditions of wetland restoration - Salt Pond MetaG R1_C_D2_MG... ...
TCGTGAGCAAAGAGAACAATTCTCAGGACTCACGACTCAAGTCTATATTCTAATTTGTTAGTCCGTCATATTTCTGAGCGCATTAATTCGCTCTTCAAGAGGAGGGTGTGTGGTAAATAAAGCTTTGAATCCCTTCTTTTTGCCGCTGGTTATGCCAAATGCTTGCATAGAATCTGGCAGTTGGTTTGGAACTTCAGACTCTTTCTGCAGCCGCTGTAGTGCAGCTATCATGCCCTGGCGGGATCCGAATCGTGCTCCGGCCTCATCAGCATAAAATTCACGGCGTCGGGAGAACCAGAAGACAATGGTTGATGCAAGAATCGCCAGAATAATTTCTGCAGCTATAGTTGTGATAAAATAGCCGATGCCAAGGCCCTGTTCATTTTTTAGAATCACGCGGTCCACTGCAAACCCGATGATTCGTGCAAGGAACATAACAAATGTGTTTACAACTCCCTGGATCAGGGCAAGCGTAATCATATCGCCATTAGCGACGTGGCCTACTTCATGTCCAAGCACAGCTTTAATCTCGTCACGGTCAAACCGCTGGAGCATGCCTTCGCTAACCGCAACCAAAGCTTTGTTACGGTTGGCTCCGGTAGCAAATGCGTTAGCTTGCTGGGCCGGAAAAATGCCCACTTCAGGCATTCCTATACCTGCATCCCTGGCCTGATCTTCAATAGTTTGTACAAGCCACCGTTCGCGTTCATTTGATGGTTCATCAATGACTCTGACCTTTGTGGTCCACTTGGCAATCTTTTTTGACAATAGCAGTGATATCCCGGACCCAAGCATTCCAAATACGAAGCAGAATATGAGGAGTGCCTGAAGATTCAGGTTGGTTCCGGTTTCATCAAGGAACGACCCAACCCCAAGCAGGGACAGGGTGATGCTTGCAACAATAATGATCGCAAGGTTTGTGGCTAAAAATAATGCTACTCTTTTCATCTGTATATCGTTATTAAACTATTTGTTTGATGGGTTACTGTCTGCCATTTAGCAGTACAGATAAGTGCTGATACGTCTTTACAACAATCGTGCCGCCTCTTTAGCGAAATATGTGGCGATGAGATCAGCACCTGCACGTTTAAACGCGATCAGTGCCTCCATCATTGCATCCTCTTCATTTAGCCACCCGTTTTTTGCAGCAGCTTTTATCATGGCATATTCGCCTGAGACATTATAAACAGACACCGGCACATGAACTGATTCTTTTACAGCACGAACAATATCGAGATAGGGAAGACCTGGTTTTACCATAACAATATCTGCTCCTTCCTGTTCATCAGAAATGGCTTCTTTGATAGCTTCAAGGCTGTTTGCAGGGTTCATTTGATAGGTTTTTTTATCCCCAAACCCCGGAGCACTGTCTAGTGCATCACGAAACGGGCCATAATAGCTTGAGGCGTATTTTGCACTGTAAGCCATGATACCGGTTTGATGAAATCCCATCTCCTCAAGGGCGTCGCGCATCACCAGAATTCTTCCGTCCATCATATCTGATGGCGCCACAAAATCGGCGCCTGCCTCAGCGTGGCTTACCGCCATTTTGGCAAGCAGGTCGGCACTTTCGTCATTCAAAATCTGACCGTCCTCTACAATTCCGTCATGGCCATAGCTGCTGTAGGGATCCAGGGCAACATCTGTCATCACAACCATCTCGGGAAACGCCTCTTTGATAGTACGGACGGACGTCTGCATTAACCCATCCGGATTGAGTGCTTCAGACCCTTTGTTGTCTTTCTTTTCATCGGGTACTTTTACAAACAACAGCACGGACGGGATTCCAAGCTCACTGATCTCCTGAATTTCATTCATCAGCAAATCGAGTGTAAAACGGTAGTAGTCCGGCATGGATGGAATCTCTTCTTTGGTGCCGGATCCTTCCATAATAAATAAAGGCGCAATGAAATCGGAAGGCGTCAAGTGGTGCTCTTCGACCATTCGCCGAATGTTAGTCGATTTTCGCAAGCGCCGCGGCCGGGAATATGGAAACTGAGAGTGACTCATAGAATGATTTTAGGCTATAATTTCGAGATCAAAAAGGTGCAGGTGTGATGCACGCACAGCTAATTAGTTATTGAAACGACTGAATCTAGCCCCTCAATATGAATGCTGAATGTAGTTTATTCTACAGCCTGGAGCATTTCATTTCGGATAGCTTCGAACTCGTCGCCTGCTTCCCATTCCATCATTTCGTCACGATTTATCACGTCGAGTGCTGTTCGGAAAATGAGGTGCGTATCGTTTGTCATGCCGCTCATATCCCAATACTCGTTGATTTCATCTGAAACCGAATGATAGTTTGCAGCAGTCACGCTGTCAACCGTAGCATTATAGTTGTCGGGCTTATCGATAAAATTCCGGCCCGGATTGGGATAGATTGCCGGAATACCGACTCTGGCAAATGAAAAGTGATCTGATCGATAGAAGAATCCCTGTTGTGGCTGTGGGTCAGGTTCAATAGTTCGGCCCGCAGTCTCTGCATGTTCCCGGAACACATCCGTCAGTGAATTTCGTCCGTAGCCAACAAGCACCAGGTCTTCAGTCTCACCAAAAATCTGCATGCTGTCGATGTTGAAATTCGCAGATACTTTTCCGGGTTGAACCGTTGGGTTCTCTGACCAATATTTGGATCCCAACAACCCCATCTCTTCAGCACCTACAAACATGAAATGTACGGTACGACGCAAATCACTGCTCACTTTATTGAGCGCATTCGCCATTTCAAGTACAGCGGCCACACCGGAAGCATTGTCCCAGGCACCATTATTAATTGAGTCTCCATCCACCGGATTTGTAATTCCCAGGTGATCATAGTGGGTTGAGAAAATGACGTGTTCATCAATCAGATCAGGATCGTTTCCTGTAATTTTGCCGATTACATTGCGGGAACTCATATCGCTATAGGTTGCTGAAAGTGCAACGTCCATCGTAACACCATCAAGAGCAACGGGAGAGAAGTCAGGGCTATCGGCCGCTTCAAGCATATCTGTAAGGTTGAGTCCCGCATCAGAAAAGAGTTGGCTGCTACTCTCCTGAGTAAACCAGCCATTGAATTCGGGCATCTGCATAACATTGTCGTCACCACTTTTAAGCAAAAACCGTTCGCGTCCCCAGCTGTTTGAGACCACACTCCACGGATAGCCAGCTGTTGGCGTGGTGTGAATGATGATTGCACCCAGTGCCCCCATTTCAGCAGCTTTTTCAAATTTGTAGCTCCAGCGTCCATAATACAGGCGCGAGTCCCCCTCAAAAATCTCCGGATCGTTATTGGGATCACTGTTTTTAAAGACGAGTACTTTCCCTTGTACGTCGGCATCTTTGTAGTCGTCCCAATCAAATTCGGGTGCCTGAATGCCATATCCTACATAGAGAAGCTCTGCGTCGCTGATATCAATCTGCTCAGATTCATTACTCGGCCAGGCCATAAACTCTGTGGAATATTCAAGGTCTGACTCGTCACCTCCAGATGAAATGGTTATGGTGGCTGCAGAAGCATCTACCTGCTGACCCAAAAGAGGAAATTCCTGGATATAGGATCCGTCGGGCATACCTGGTGCAATTCCTATCTCCCGGAGTTGTTCAACCATGTATTCAACAGTGAGATCTTCGCCGGGTGAGGCAGGTGCACGGCCTTCATATTCATCAGAAGAGATAACGTCAATGTGAGACATCAAAGATTCATCCGTGATACCGGATTCAGCCATTTCAGGTGATATTGAGCCAGCGCAGCCTGATAGAATAACAAGAGCAACGATAATGGAAAAAAAAGCAGAGCGTTTCATAAAAGGAAATTTCGTTAAAATTACTGTATTGAATATATCAACTTTTCAGGAGAGGATTAACACTCAAATATGTGCTGATGAATTTAATCATTTGGACGTCAGAAGGTTAACTGCACCCGTGTAATTCGTTCAGCTTTTGATATATTACAGTTCAAGGCTGAATTAAAAATATTCACTGATGAGCACCTATTTTAAAAATAAAACTATTTTAATCACCGGGGCGGCAAGTGGGATCGGTCGTCGGTTTGCTGAAAAGGTCGCTTCAAAAGGAGTCACCAGGCTCGTGTTATGGGACAGAAATCCGGATACGTTAAACACCGTAGCGGATGGAATTGATGGCGATACTGAAGTGGTGGTTCACGACGTGGATGTGTCCTCTGAGAAATCCATTACAGACCATGCAGAAAAGCTAAAAGAAGAGGGAGTAATACCCGATCTTATTCTCAACTGCGCTGGAATAGTAGCCGGAAAGAAGATGTTTCACGAACACAGCATGGATGAGATTAGACGAACCATAGACATCAACACAACCGGCAGTATGTGGGTGACTCATGCTTTTCTGAACGAAATGATCAAGCGTAGATCCGGGCATGTCGTTAACCTTGCATCGGCGTCGGGTTATATCGGTAATCCTTTCATGAGTGTTTATGCAGCTAGCAAGTGGGCTGTGATTGGCTGGTCGGAATCACTCAGGCTTGAGATGGATAGATTGGAGAGTGGTGTTCAAGTGACGACCGTTATTCCCAGCTATATAAAAACGGGGATGTTTGATGGTGTGAAACCACCGCTGCTTGTTCCGCTTCTGGAGACGGATCAAATGGTTGGTTTAATGATGAAAGGTATCAGCAAGAAGAAGAATAAAATTGAGGCGCCTTTTATGGTTCGGTTTGTGCCGCTTATTAAATCATTATTACCTGCTTCAGCATTCGATTGGGTGGCGGGTAATCTACTTGGTGTGTACGGCTCGATGGAAACATTTAAAGGCAGGGAAAAATAGGAGAAGTACCATGAACTACGAGGAACTTGTACGGGATCAGAAAACATTTTTTGAATCGGGTAAGACCCGGGATATAGATTTCAGAAAAAAGAATCTCGAGAAACTCAGGGCAATGCTGGTGATTCATGAGAAAGAGCTTAGCGAAGCCGAGCAAAGCGACTTAAAAAAACCGGAAATGGAGGTAGTAAGCGCTGAGATTGTCACCATTCTGGAGGAGATTGACCTTCACCTGAAAAAGCTCGAATCGTGGGCCAAACCTCAAAAAGCCTGGGCAAATCTGTTATCACTGCCATCGAGAAATGAAATTCGCCATATGCCGTATGGTGTATCGCTAATTATTGGAGCCTGGAACTACCCTGTTTACCTGCTGATGCTTCCGCTTGTTGGGGCTATTTCGGGAGGTAACTGTGCTATCTTGAAACCATCAGAACTTGCTCCAGCCACATCATCACTCCTCAGGCGCATGATCAGCGGAACATTCGATCGATCTTACATTCATGTGGTTGAAGGAGGTGTTGACGTTAACCAGGAGCTGCTAGATCAATCATTCGATAAGATATTTTTTACAGGAAGTACCCGTGTCGGAAAAATCGTAATGGAGAAAGCTGCAAAACAATTGATTCCCGTTACTCTGGAGCTTGGCGGAAAAAGTCCGGCAGTAGTACATAAAGATGCGGACATCAAAACAGCTGCGCGCCGGATTGCATGGGGTAAATTTATGAATGCGGGCCAGACCTGCATCGCACCGGATTTTGTGTTGGTCCACAGGCAGGAAAAAGACGAGCTGGTAAATCAGCTGACGAAAGCGATCAAAAAGTACTACGGCAGAAAGCCTGAAAAGTCAAAGGATTATGGGCGCATTATTAATAATGGTCACTTTGAGCGGCTTACAAACCTGATGGTGGATTCTCATATACTTCATGGTGGCAAGACGGATATCGAAGACCGTTATATCGAGCCAACGATTTTAGATGGAGTGGATTGGGAGCACCCGATCATGAAAGAAGAGATTTTTGGCCCGATATTGCCCATTATGACATATGGCGATCAAAAATTGCCGCTGGACTTGCTGCGTCAGCTTCCGTCTCCGTTGGCACTCTACATTTTTTCCGACGAGGATCAGTTTACAGATAAATTAATCAATCAGTTACCACATGGCGGCACGTGTGTGAATGATGTAATCATGCAAATTGCGAACCCTCATTTGCCATTTGGGGGATCAGGAGCAAGTGGAATGGGGCAGTATCATGGTAAGTATAGCTTTAAATGTTTCACTCGCCCGCATGCCGTGATGCATCGTTCAATCTGGCCGGATCCTTCATTTCGTTACCCGCCGTTTGGTAAAAAGCTATATCTGCTGAAAAAGCTTTTTCTGCGATAAGCGAACTTTTAAAATAGTTACTAAAATTTATATCAACTGATACTTCATGCCAGAGAAACCAGATTTAAAATTCAAAGCCCTTGTAGCCAGGAAAAATAATAGCGGAGGTACCACACTATCAATCGACGAAAGACTCACAACAGATCTGCCTGATCACAATGTGCTGATCAGGGTACACTATTCCTCCCTTAATTATAAAGATGCCCTATCAGCAACCGGAAAGCCCGGTGTTACAAAATTATACCCTCATACTCCCGGCATTGACGCGGCCGGTGTAGTTGAATGGAGCACCGATTCACGTATAAGCGTTGGTGATGAGATTCTTGTTACCGGATACGATCTGGGACAAAATACGTCAGGCGGATTTGGCGAGTATGTGTGTGTGCCGGCTGACTGGTGTGTGCAGCTGCCGGAAGAGCTTACGCTCAGGGAAAGTATGATATTGGGGACTGCAGGGTTTACAGCAGCTTACGGCGTTAAGAAAATCGTAGACCAAGATATAGCATTAGATAATGGCCCTTTGCTTGTTACAGGGGCAACAGGTGGCGTTGGATCTCTGGCCGTTGCGATTTTGGCAAAGATAGGGTTTAAGGTAATTGCGGTAACGGGGAAAGCTGATCAAGAGCCATTTCTAAGAAAAATTGGGGCTGCTAAGGTCTCAGGCAGGGATTGGGTCACTGATGTGCCGCATTCGCCAATGCTTTCACCCCGATGGTCGGCTGCAATTGATACTGTTGGTGGCAAAATGCTGGACGCTGTCATTCGACAAACTGATCACAATGGTGTTGTAGCCTGTTGCGGGAATATCTTAGGTGGAAAACTTGAGACGAGCATTTATCCGCTGATACTTCGCGGCATTTCAGTTATGGGAATTGACTCAGGTAATTGCCTGATGAAAGACAGAGTTGAAATCTGGAATAAGCTGGCAAATAAATGGAAACCATCAAACCTGGAAAGCATGAGCCATAAATGCGGGCTCAGTGATCTGCCAAGAGAAATTGAGACCATATTGAAAGGTAACCAGGTAGGCAGGACGCTTATTGACTTACGTGATTAATAGACCTCTTTGAAGATTTACCTTTATAACCGACAGTTATCGCTTTCTTCAATGGCTCAATAAGATCATGCTCTGTAATGGGTTTTACGAGATAATCGACGTAATGCGTTTTCTTGGCACGTTCGAGGTTGAGCTGGTCTGAATTGCCCGAGAGATAAATGACAGGAACTGAAGAAAAGCTTCGAACCTCCATCATCGTATCAATTCCATCCATTTTGCCACTGAGTGAGATGTCCATTAGAATGGCATCTGGTTTCGTAGCTTTAATTTTGGGTACAGCATCCTCTCCCGCTACGGATTTTCCAATCACGGTATATCCCAGCTTCATAAGAAGACGCTCCTCAACGAGTGAGAGCAACATGTCGTCCTCTACAATGAATATATTCCCTTTACTGTTTTTATTTTTTTCCATAAGTCTTTTATTGGGAGATCAAATTATTAAAATATATTAATATTTAAAAATATTCTTTTACATATCGCACGGGTCTTTCTGAAAGCAGGCCTGGTGATGCCAATTCAATAGTTCTATATCATTAATATTTCAGAGTAATAAATAACAGCCAAACTACTTATCGGATTGATAAAAGAAACTGTTACAGGACCGGTCAGTCAGATCTTTGACAATGCGAGTGAAGTCAGCCATTTTTAGTTCGGTTTAATTGATAACAGGTTCCTATAAACTTTTAAGTTTACTTACGGTTAATATCGTTACGCAGTAACTTCAAATAGATACGTTTGACCTTTTATTATCAGCGGAAATATAGATGCGCTTAAATTTTATAAATAGATTCATATGATTGTTATTAAAAAAGAGTCACCATTTAAAATTGTTTTTGTCTGCCTGGGGAATATTTGCCGGAGCCCAACAGCGGAAGGTATATTTCAGCATCTGGTGAATGAGCGGGGACTTCAATCCTACTTTTATATTGATTCTGCGGGTACGTCAGCATATCACATTGGAGAACCTGCAAATAGTAAAAGCAGACAAACGGCAAAAGAGCGGGGAATAGAGCTTAAATCGCGCGCACGACGATTTGAGGGTGAAGATCTTGGCGAATTCGATATGATTATTGCGATGGACCATGAAAACCTTGAGAATATAAAAGCGTTCGATAAGTCCGGGTCGTTTGAAGATAAGATTTTTATGCTGCGTGCATATGATCCTTCACCCGGCGATGGTGAAGTGCCAGATCCTTACTATGGCGGAATGGAGGGGTTTCAGAATGTTTTCGATATCGTAAAGAGAAGCTGCGAAAATCTTCTCGACGAGCTTGAAGGAAAAATTGAAAACTGATCTTTAAATTTAAGTAAAGGAGATTCTAAGCTATGTCACTACCACAAGCGATTAAAGACCGGCTGAATGATGACTATAATATTGTAATTGATAACGAATCGCCTGTCTCGGGCGGAAGTATCAATCACGCATACAGGATCAGTACAAATGAAGGAGACCTGTTTATAAAATATAACAGCGGTGTACCAGATGACTTTTTTAAGAAAGAGGCAGATGGATTGAGACTCCTTGCCTCAGCATCAACTGAGCTCCGCATTCCGGATGTGATTGCTTCGCAAGCGCCTGCCGGTACCTCACCCGGTTTTCTTGTAATAGAATTCATCGAAACGGGCAGAAGAGGAAACCCGAAAGAATTTGGATCGGCCCTTGCCGGGCTCCATCAGACAGAAGCAGAAACATTTGGGCTGGAGGAAAACAATTATATCGGAAGTCTGCCACAGAGCAATAATGAACACCAGGACTGGCCAACATTTTTTAGTGAGGAACGCATCAAGCCGCAACTAAAAACGGCTGTTAACGCAGGTAAAATGGATCCATCGGTTTTAAATCATTGGGATCGAATGTCAGCAAAGCTTAATGATCTGCTGCCCAAAACAACGCCAAGATTAATCCACGGTGATTTATGGAGCGGCAATTATTTGTATGACAGTAATGGCCGGGCCGTACTGATTGATCCGGCCGTCTATTACGGACATCCGGAAATGGATCTTGCATTCAGTAAAATGTTTGGTGGGTTTTCCCCGGACTTTTATAGCGGATATGAATCAGCGAGCCCACTCGAAAATGGATTTGAAGAGCGGGTACCGATTTACAATCTTTACCCTCTGCTGGTGCATGTAAACTTATTTGGGGGACACTATATAAAACAGGCCGAAAGTGTTCTTGGCAAGTTTTCCTGATTCTCGGAATTGAGCCAAAAAAGGTTGGCTAAGAATTGTCAGAAAGTGCACTGAACACACCATTAGTCCAGCCAAACCCATCTTGCAAAGGATATTCGCCGCCACCGCCCTTTTTATGAATGTCGGACACATTGTACTTTTCTACCATCTTTCCGGTCTCTGAGTAGACTTGTTCATTGAGCCTGAGCCAGCGGGTTCTAATTTCGTTTGCAAGAGCTGAATGCCCATAGTTTTCAAGCCCAATAACTGCCATCCATTGAAGCGGAGCCCAACCATTGGGAGCGTCCCATTGCTGGGCGGTTTCTGAAGTTGTGGTAAGCAATCCGCCATCTTTAAGTAATTTGTTTTCAAGAGTTTTGGCTACGGCCTTTGCTTGTGCTGGGTCCGCCAATTTAAAATATAGCGGGTAAACGGCAGCAAGCGAATATGTGTCGGTCATTTGCTGGCGGTGAATATGATAGTCGAAAAAAGAGCTGCGGCCTGAATCCCACATCAGCTGATTAATAGACGATTTTCGTTTGTCGGCCAGTTGCTGAAATGTAGCTGCTTGCTTCGGATGTCCCAGAATATCACTCCACTTTGCCAGTCTGTTTTCAGCATACCAAAGAAGGGTGTTCAGGTCGATTGGCAGAATATTTGTTGTTTCGATAGAGGCCAGGTTAGACATGTCAGCCAGCCAGCGGCTGCTAAAATCCCAGCCCGATTCACAAGCGGCCCGGATGTGTCGATAAAAGAGAGTGTCGTTTTCTAAGCCGGATTCCTCAAACTCCTTTACGTCTTCAATGTAAGATTCTTCCCGAGGTGAGGGATTGTCATCCCAATATCGATTCAGCTGATGCTGATCGCCGCCGGTGTCAGTAAATGTTACGGCCCGCCTGTTATCTTTGTCATCTCTTGTTTTATCCATCCAAAACCGGTATTCCAGAATAGCTTCATCGAAAAAGTCTGCAATGATATCGGTCCCAAATTCGTCAGCTATCATAGAAATCATCGGTATGAAGAAAGGTGGCTGCGATCGGCTAAGGTAGTATACGCGGTTTCCATTTGGTATATGACCGTGTGTTTTAATCATATATTGGAAGTTCCTTGTCATGTTAAGTGCCATATCCCTGTGGCCGTCTGCAATAAGCCCACGAGCGGTGAAGTAGCTATCCCAATAGTATATTTCTCTAAAGCGGCCACCAGGTACTACATACGGATGTGGCAGCGGGATCAGAGAGGAATGAGGAGGGGTGTTAACATCTGCTGGCCGAAACAGCATTGGCCATAGTTCCTGAATATGAACCCGGCAATTATCTTTTTGATTGATGTCAATCGTATCGCCCGTGCTATCAGGCAGCCTGAAATGATTCTCGATAAATTCCTTGAGCTCGAAGTCAGGATCGTTTTTTTGATCATTCCACTTCTTCAGTATTGCTTCAGGCGCTTCGGTAGGAACCATATCCACAAACTGTTTCGAATCGGGGAAGACACGGTTTTTTTGAACTGTTTTAAATAGTTCGCCTGAAGTCTGAATGCGTTTTAAACTGACGTCTGGAGCCATGGAAGTCTATTATTAATTTACTTTTCTACCTTGAAAGATTCTCGTTGCTTCTTATAAACAATTAAGACCAGGAATAGCAACACAAGTGGGACAAGGGTGAAATAAAACGCGACCTGTCCGTCAAGCTGTCCAAATAAAAACCCTGTTATAATTGATCCACTGGTTCCGCCCAGAGCCGAGAAAATTACGATGAGGCCGGTCATACCACTTTGCCTGTTTTTTGGAAGTGCACTCAGCACTGAAGAACTAAGAGTCGGATAAATTGGCGCGAGAAACAGGCCGATGGCAGGAAAGAGGTACGCAGCAAGCGGTACGGTTGACCATCCTGTTACCGACCCGGGCTCAACGCCTGCAGTCAATGGCAGGACAAGCAGCACCAATACCGCGGCGGTAACAATGCATGACTGGAGAACCTTGTACCAGTGAACCTTTTTCATAACCCAGCCACCCATCAAACGGCCGGCGGCTAGTGCTCCTGCGTAGATGCTGGCAATCTGAACGCTGATGTTATCAGGGAGCTGCAAAATCTGGTAATTAAAAGTGGGCAGCCACGTGTTGATTGCCTGCTCGATATAGACATAGAAAAAAGCTCCGAGCACAAAAAATATCACAAGTGGATATTTCACCAGTTTCACCATCTCAACAAAATCTTCTCCCGGAGTGCTTTTATTCTCTTTCACAGACGATTCATCAAGATCTGTGGTGATAAGAAGGATAGTTGCCATTCCGCCAATAGCTGCCAGAATCCAATAAGTACTGAGCCATGTGATGGACTCATATTCGCCTGCTATGTCAATCATATAGCCAAAGAGCCAGAATCCGCCCAGTACACCAACCATGAAGAACCCTTCAAGGGTGCTCATAAAACTGGCGTGGTCGCTGGAATCTACAGTAATAAGGCTGACGGTGGAATAAGCAGAAACTTTAATGAGCGCAAAACTGACACCTACCATTGCATAGAGAATCTGAGACATGACAAAGCTTCCATAGAGCGCCATGAAAATACTACCTGCCGTCACTACAACGAGTCCGGCAATCATAGAGCGTTTATACCCAAATTTTGGGATGTATGCCGCAAGCAGAAATGACGCAATAGCAATGGAAAGATCCTTATAGGCCTCCAGGATGCTGGCTGATTCAGGATTTACACCAAAATCATTTATTAACTGCAGGATAACCACACCTACACTATTCAAAAGAATAGCGAAAATGATGTAGTTGAAAATCAGGGAGAGCTTAACTTTAAAATAATTCATTTAGCAGGCCTAAGTGGGCGTTTAAAGTTTGAAAAATGTACCAAGGCAATGATTAAATTAAAAATAGACTTTCGAATAACTTCTGTTCAAGGTCGCAGACCGGGAATTATTAATCAGTGTTGGTGTGCAGTAATTTTTAATAGAGATTAGAGTCTGTTACTTTATCAGCCTGATAGAATGAAAAGTGCGGCACTGTTTGTACCCTGTCCCTTAATTAACGTAACCTATTTCTTTTTTGATGAGCTATCCTCAATCTATTGTGTGCCTGGTGCCCTCTCTCACAGAACTGCTCTTTGATCTTGGTATTGGAGATCGGCTGGCAGGCAGAACCCGTTTTTGTATACATCCGGAAGATAAGGTTGTGCATGTACCGATTGTAGGCGGAACGAAGAATCCCCGCATCGAATCTATTTTAAACATCGCTCCTGATCTTGTGATCGCGAACCGTGAAGAAAATCAAAAAGAACATGTTGAAGAGCTCGCAGAGTCACTGGAGGTGATGGTAACAGACATCAGCTCCATAGAAGAGGCACTATTAGCCATTTATGAAATTGGGAACAGGTGTGGTGTAGCCGATAAAGCTGAAAATTTGATTAATAACATCAGGGCTGAACTGGACAGTGTTCCGGACGAACCTTTGCAAAACACAGCGTATTTTATCTGGAGAGACCCGTGGATGACAGTTGGCAACGATACTTATATACATTCGGTTTTGTCTCATTGGAATCTTGAAAACGTGTATGGTGATCAAAAGCGCTATCCCAAAACCAGCTTAAAGCAACTTAGCAGGAAAAATCCGGAGTTGGTTCTGCTTAGCAGTGAACCCTATCCATTTAAGGAAAAACACCGGGAAGAGGTCGAAGAAGCATGCCCTGATTCCCGTGTTCTGATGGTTGATGGAGAATGGTTTAGCTGGTATGGATCGCGAATGTTGAGAGCATTTAAACGACTCAACTCTTTTCGAAAAGCTATTTCATAATAATAAAATGGTCAGGTATCATATGAATAGCGGGCACTAAACGTTGTATTGAACTGATGTAATTTATACGCTACCGAAATCAATTCATGATCAAATGCCAAAGATCGTATATTGAATCAACCTTATTAACGAGCAATTTATGATTCGAGCGGTATTTTTTGCGATAATTTTTTCGATGCAGATGTGGCTTGTTCCTGCAATGGCCCAGGAATCGTCTATGCAGACAGCTGATGAGGCCGAGGCGATGCGTTCTTATATCGACGGCCTAATGCACTTCGAGAATGAAGAGTACGATGAGGCACTTGATGACCTCACATTTGCACATATGAAGCTGTCTGACCATGCAGGGGTTAGTTTTGCGCTGGCAGATGCCTATCTCGCAACAGGTGATCTTACGAATGCATCTTACTATGGGAAAATTGCCGTAGAAGAAGAGCCTGAAAATAAATGGTACCATCTTAAGCTTGCCCAAATCTACCGACAAGCGGGGCGGAATGAAGCGACTATTGAAGCCTATCAAACAGCGCTGGAGTATCATCCGGATGACACAGATATTCTCTTCCAATTGGCCGAAGCATATGTAAATTATGGTGAGTTGCTTGAGGCGAATGCTGTATACGACAGAATCATGAAACGGAGAGGATCTGATTTCTCAATTCATCTGAGAAAGTTTAGAAATTTCAATGCGCTTCAGATGCGGGATTCTGCCCTGGCCGAGCTGCAGGAGATGCGTGAAATTGATCCGGGTAATCTGACGACTTTGCGGGCCATCAGTCAATACTACCTTGAGTTAAATGAGACCGGGCTGGCTCTTGAAATTCTTAATGAAGCTAAAGCCCGGAATGCCAGGGATCCGCAGACGCTGCTTCTTCTTGCTGAAATTTATGTTGAACAGTCGCAGTGGGATCAGCTTGGAGAAATTTTCGTTTCAATGCTGGAAGATCCACTGATATACCCGTCCCAAAAACTGGAGCTGGTTCGTTTTATCTATACTCAATATCAGAACAGGCCATCGGAAGAGGTCCTGGCAATGCAGACCGGCGATGTACTGATGGCGTTTAGTGAAAATGAACCTGAATACGGCCCCGCTCAGCTTTTGGCAGCAGAGTATCTGTTGAGGCAAGAGAACATGGCCGGGGCGCTGGAAAAATTGAGACAGGCCAATCGGCTAATGCCGGAGCAGCCTGATGCGTGGAGACAGCGAGTCCAAATTCTCTTTCAGATGGAGCGTTATGAAGATGTGATTTCAATATCTGATTCAGCAAATACTTTTGCGTCAGATGATGCATTTGTACAGTTTTTTACGGGAGCATCCTACATGCTAACCGACCAGCCCGAAGAAGCATTCACCTGGCTTGAATCCGCATCGTTTGCACCTGCCAACCGGAATTTTCGATCCGTAATTCAGAGTACACTGGCAGATGTTCAGACGGATCTGGATCGCTGGAATGATGCAAAAAGGTCATATGAACGTGCTCTCAGGCTCGATCCGGCGAACCATAATGCAATGAACAACTACGCCTACAATCTGTCACTTCAGGGTGAGGATCTTGAACGTGCGCTTGAGCTTGCTGAAGAGGCTGTTTCATATCAGCCTGAAAACGCAGCTTATCTTGATACGATAGGCTGGGTATACTTCAAGCTTGGAGAATATGAACAAGCCAGGGAATTTATTCAGCGATCCGTTGACACCGGAGATTCGGGACCGGAAGTATATGAGCATTTGGGTGACGTTTACGAGGCAATTGGAAACCTGGAAGAGGCGGTTCGCTGGTGGAACAAAGCTCTCGAAAATGACTCAAACAGAGAGTACCTCAAAGATCGAATTGAATCTGCCCAGTCGTGAATCGATTATCATCAACACCATTACTTATAAGTTTTTTGGCCATCACCTTTCTTATTTACGGATGTGCCGGAAGTGGCGCGGCTTTGGAATATGATGATCTGGATCCTGCTATTGTAGCTACAGATTCACTTGTAGCCATGATGCCCGACTATTCGGGCGAACTCGAAACGATGGCCGGCCACGGAAGAGCCCTTGTGAGCGAACCCGGAAATAGCTCTCGTGTAACTGTTGAATTTCAGTCAAACAGAATACGAAGTCTGCTGACGATAAGAACCAGTATTGGCGTGGAAGGCGGACAGATACTTATCGAGCCCGATTCATTGCTGATATACAATAAAATTGATAATATCGTACAGAAAGTATCACCCGATAAAAGCACTTTGAGCAGTGTAGGATCAATCGCATCGCTTAATATGCTCGATCTGTTCAATTTCAGGATTGAAGTGAATGAGATCGATCAGATATTTGATAATGGAGACACGTATGTTGTACTGCTGAATGACCGGGCGGCAGTGGAAATTAATAAGCGGAATGGCCATGTGGTGCAGGTTGATCGTTCCGAATCTCAGCCTCCGATACCCTATCAAAAAATTGAGTATGATGGATATGCTGAAATTGATCGTTTTCAACTACCGAGGAAAATCACCATTTTCAGTGGTGATGGGGAGTCCCGCGCTACGTTTCTTGTTCAGCAGCTTGAGGTTAACGGTAAACTTCCGCCCTTAAAGATTGATATCCCTGATGATATTCCAATTTACAGGCCAAAATGATACGTACACTCTTTAGTATAATAATTCTATTTCTTGCGACCGGCCTGATGGTTTCTGCATCAGCTCAGGAAAGCTATGATGAGCTCCGCTCAGAGCTCATTGAAAAGCAGGAAACTACCCGCAGTCAAATAGAAAATCTGCAGGAACAAATTGATAGTTATCTTGAGAGGCTGGGATATGCAACTGAACGCTATGATCAGATGTATCAGCAATATGAGGAGCTGACCAGGGTCATTGCGCTTCAGCAGGAAAAAATAAACCAGATGAATCGTGAACGACGTCAGATTCTGGATGAAATTGAACTGGTTGAAGCCGAGCAGGAAGCTTTACAAGACCGCCTCAACGAACTTATTGACCGGTATCAGTCCACATTATCGTACATATACAAATATGGCAGAACACAAGAGCTTGCTCTGCTCCTAACGTCCTCATCTGTCAATCAGTTGATGATTCGGTCTTATTATCTTAGCCGGTTTGATGAACATCAGCAAGAGCAGATGGAAGAAATACGCGAAACGCAAGCTGAGTACGAGCAGGCACGGAAAGATCTTGAAGCTGCCCGTGAGCGTAATCGTGAGGCATTGGCTGCCATAAGAGAGGAGACACAGGAGCTGGCGGAAAAAGAGCAGCAGCAGCGACGAAATATAGATCTGTTGCAGCGTGACCGGAATAATCTCGAGACACAGGTTCAGATTCGGCAAAATCAGTTGAACGAACTGTCGGAAGCTTTAAATGAGCTTATTGCAGAAGAGCAGCGCCTTGAGGAAATCGCGAATTCAGAAGGAATTATACGTGCAAGCCCCATAAGTGAGGAAGAAATGACGTCTTTCGGATCGCAGTTTGATGATCTGCGCGGGGGTCGAATGCCCTGGCCGGTTGACAATGGCGTTATTACGGAGCGTTTCGGAGAGCGGGTTCACCCCGTATTCCGGACAACCACGAATGTTCCTGGTGTTGATATCGCCGCGCCACCCCGCTCAACGGTTCGAGCTGTAAGTGACGGGTACGTTTTTGAAGTAGTACCATTTCCTGATTTTGGGGAAGTGGTTCTGGTTAAGCACGGCACATACTACACAGCCTATGGAAATCTCAGCAGTATTTATGCCCGTAAAAACCAGGTTGTAAATCAGGGTGACGTGATTGGTCTATCGGGTGATGAGAACAATCTGCGGGGTGAAGTACTGTTTTTCCTTGTTCGTGAGGGGAGTGAGTTCGTCAATCCAGAACGATGGCTTCAGAAATCTCTTCAATAAACAAAGCTTATTTGCAGTATCACTTCATATTCACAAACTGAAGCGGAATTCCAAACTTCTTGCTTTTCAGCAGCCGGATAATTTCCTGAAGGTCGTCAATCTTTTTCCCAGTCACACGTACCTGGTCGTCCTGAATCGCAGGCTGGACTTTTAGCTTTGCAGCTTTAATCTCTTTTACGATTTTCTTGGCTGTTTCACGGTCGATGCCCTCTTTAATATCTGCGCTCATTTTAACCGCTCCTGAGCTGCTGCCCTGTTCAGGGCCAAACTCAAGAACTTTAGGCTCCAGGTTTCGTTTGATGAAATGCTTAATCAGCATCTCTTTTACAGCCTGGAGTTTCATGCTTTCCGCTGCTACGATATCAATTTTGTTTTCTTTTCTTGAAAATTCTACTTCAGTATGTAATCCCCGGAAGTCGTAGCGGGTTGCCACTTCTTTAAGCGTGTTATTTACAGCGTTATCGATTTCCTGTGCGTTAATTTCATTTACAATATCAAAAGATGGCATAGACGAATAAATTTAAAAATTATTATGGCAAAGAGATTAAACATGAAAATACGTAGAATTTTTACAAGGAGTTTTGTATTCTCAAAACATGGATGGAGAAGCTTGTAGGGCCAAACCCTACATGAGATTGAGGCAACCGTATTACATCATCAAAAGGCCTTATTCTCTATCGTTGAACGGGAAAAACAACGTGGTAATACTAACCTAAAACGGGATACGCATGGGAGCAGATCAAAATCTGGACGAGGAGTTCACGCCAAAGGGAGCCGTCGCTTTCTTTATAGTGCTACTTCTCTTTTTTATAGTCGTTTATTTTTCTATTTACTTTCAAATGCTTAGCTGGGGGTAGATATGGATAAATCAGAAAAACTAGCACTTATACTCAGCTTACTGTTACTCAGTCTCTTCTTTGGAGCAATTGTTTACGCATCAATGGCGCGAAATATAGAGGTTCCAACCTGTATTACAGACGTTGAGCCTTTTTTAACTGATACACTTTTCCAAACAGGGCCAAACGAGTATGAACTCCAGATGGTAGCTAGAATGTGGGCATTTCAGCCATCCGTTGTTCGCTTGCCAAAGGGATCAACCGTAAACCTTTACCTGACGTCGCAGGACATTATTCACGGGTTCAAAGTGGAAAGAAAGAATGTAAACCTTATGGCAGCTCCGGGTGCAATCAACTATTTACAGGTGACGTTTGACGAAGCCGGTGAGTATAATTTTGCATGCCACGAGTTTTGCGGTGCCGCACATCATACGATGGCCGGCAGGTTCGTAATTGAAGATGAAATCAACGAACCTCAAACCGCAGAATAGGAGAGTAAACTATGAGCACTGATAATTATTCTTTTCAATTTTCTAAATCCTCAAAATACCTCAATTCGGTTCTTCTCATCATCCCAATGGTACTGCTGTTTATCGGTGTGTACGGCGGGTTGATGCAGACGCTGTTCAGAGCCGGTATCATTCAAAGCGACCCGTTTGTTGGCGGTGACTACTATAAAGGGCTGACTTTTCACGGTGTGTTAAATGCGATTGTGTTTACCACCTTTTTTGCCGTGGCACTGGGGAATGCTCTCATTCCATATTCACTTAAAAAGCAGCTGAACAGTAAAGTCTCCTGGACTTCGGGAATACTTATGCTGGGTGGGTCTGTAATTGCTGCACTCGTTATATTATTAGGTGAAGCGACCGTACTTTACACCTTTTATCCGCCCCTGAAGGCGCACCCGCTTTTTTATATTGGTCTAACTCTTTTGGTAGTTGGTTCATGGGTAGCCTCAGCGAACTGGATACCCATGTATCTGGAATGGAGAAGGGAAAATCCGGGTAAGAAAACACCACTGGCGGTAGTGGGGATGTTTACGACATTCATTATCTGGTTTATTGCAACACTTGCTGTAGCAACTGAAATTCTAACGATGCTGTTGCCATGGTCGCTTGGCCTTGTTGATGAAGTAAACGTGATGCTCGCCAGGACCCTTTTCTGGTTCTTTGGCCATCCGCTGGTTTATTTCTGGCTGCTGCCGGCATATGTGATGTATTACTCTTTTCTGCCAAAAATCGCAGGCGGAAAACTTTATTCCGACATGGCGGGACGACTGGTATTTATGATGTTTATCGTCTTTTCAATACCTGTTGGTACACACCACCAGTATATGGATCCTGCCATTGGCGCACAGTGGAAGCTTCTGCATGGAATCTTTACGTTTGCGGTTGCTCTGCCAAGTTTAATCACGGCTTTTACAATTGCCGCATCTCTGGAATATGCAGGTCGCCAACGCGGTGCGAAAGGTTTGTTTGGCTGGATGGGTAAACTTCCCTACCTGGATAAAGATAATTGGTTTTTCCCTTACCTGATTACCGGGTTGGTGATCTTCATTTTTGGTGGTATTGGCGGGATCATTAACTCTTCATATCAGATGAACACTGTTGTACACAACACTGCATGGGTGCCAGGACACTTTCATTTAACTGTAGCAGGCCCGGTATTACTTGCGTTTCTAGGCGGAAGCCTTTACCTGATTGGCCAGTTCATGAATAAAGAAATCCGACTGAAAAGAACAGCGATGTTCATGCCGTATATTTACACTATTGGACTTCTGATCATGTCTTATGGACTCAAGATCGGCGGCCTGATGGGGATGCCGCGCCGTACGAATACCGGTGCATCATATGCCAATCCCGACAGTATACTGTTTCAGCCCGACTGGGTGCCATACATCAACCTTACCGTGGTTGGGGGTGTGATTATGTTTGTTGGTATTGTAATGTTTGTCGCATCATTTTTCACGACAGTCTTCTCGAAAAGCAAGCCGGGTTCAGATCCGGACAGGCCGAACGTTACATTTCCAATTTCGGAACCCCTGCATGACGAAGAGGCCAAGTGGCTGCGCAATTTCAAGCCGTTTATAATCATTGCTATTATACTGATTGTTCTCTCGTACACGCCTGTTATTTATGATGTGCTTCAGGCTACTTACGGTGGATCACCTCCATATTCACCAAATAGTCCGGTTCCACTCCGATAAGTGTTATTATGCTGAACTGTTTCTTCAAAAAGATGGTGAAGAGTCCCGTAGTATCCCTAGCTTTCGCAATCGGCTTGGCAGGCATTCTGCTAACCGGTTGCGACAGGCTATCGGTAAAAAAATCGATAGCAGATGAAAGCTTCGAACTGATTGACCAGGATGGAGCGGCCATTCAATTCCCCGATGCTTACGAGGGCAATGTATTGCTGGTAGGATATGTATATACGCACTGCCCGGACATTTGCCCAATGATTACTTATAATATGCGGGATATTCAAAGGGAATTGCCCGATGAGGATGAATTCATGCTTGTAAGCTTGTCATTCGACCCGGAGCGAGACAGTCCGGAAATATTGCACGAATATGCCGAGAACTACAATCTCGACCAGCAAAACTGGCGGTTTCTTACGGGAAACACCCAGGAAGTGGATGAAGCACTGGAGACGCTTGAAATAAAAACCCTGAAGTCGCCGACTACATTTAAAGAGGACGGTACGCAACAGTATTTTATCGACCACTCGGATCGTGTGACCCTTATTGATAGAAATGGAAACATCAGAAACACTTATGTAGGAAGTAAGATGAATCAAGAACAAATAATATCAGATATTCATAAACTATTAACTGAATGAGGTTATCTTCTTGAATGTTTAGCGATTCATGTTTGTTTTATCAATCTGTGGACTAAATGAAATTATTCGAATTTTATAAATCAAAACAAAACAAATAAATAACATTACAATGAGAAAATTATTTATAAGTACACTTCTTGCTTCATTTGTCTTCATGTTGGCCGCATGTGGTGGTGGAGGAGATACTGCAGAACAAACAAGTGATGATACTTCTATGGCTCCAGCTGACGACGGTGTTCGCACAGTTGAAGTTATTGGTGTAGATGACCTTAGATTTGCTGTGCCGGAAGGTGGCGAAAGACTGGTAACTGAAGGATCATCCGGCCAGTTTCAGATTCTTGAATCTATCGAGGCATCAGCAGGTGAAGAGCTCCGCATTAATATGAGAACTGTGAGTAATCTGCCCCCAACAGCAATGTCGCACAACTTTGTGCTGTTAACGATGGATGCAGATGCAGATCAGTTTGCCAGAGAATCATTACAGGCTGCTGATAATGATTATATCTCACCCGAATATGAAGAGTGGGTAATTGCAGCCACAGAAATGCTTGGAGATGGCGAGTCTGACTCTATCACATTCACTGTACCAGAAGAGCCGGGTACATATCAGTTTATCTGTACATTCCCAGGTCACTATAGTGGCGGAATGGTAGGTACACTTGTAGTGAGCTAAACAGTTGTTACCCTCAGTTATTGAAGCCTGGATAGCGTTAATGCTGTCCGGGCTTTTTTATGTCTGATGGTTAAGGAGTGAGAATTAATACAGGCCTGCAAGGTTTTTATGAAACCTTGCGGGTCTTTTTTTTAAAAAGCTTCTATCGAAATATTACTTCTTGCCATTCAGGTAGAACAACGTAATTAAGAGCAGCAGTAAATACGCAGCCATCACCATCAGAACCACACCGAAACCTGCTGTGATGCTTTCAAAATAATGAACCGGCGCATTGATTAAAATAAGAAGTGGAAATCCCAGAACCAGTGCGAGGCCGCTGCCATAAACAAGATTATAACTAACTGGCGATTCCATTTTTTCATCAAGGATCCGAAGCAGCAACAGTCCTGACTGTAAAGTACCGGTCATATTGCCATAAATCGAGGCAAGTCTTTCAAGTTTGAAAGATGGGAAAAGAGAGTATGTAAGTTTATGGAGCGTCCACCAAGTTGCAACAATAACAGATAGAGAAATAAGAAGTAACGGCAGCCAGTAAGTTCCGATAACCGCCAGGCTAATGGCCGCAACTGATGCAGTAATCATCAGATCCATGAAGAAGTTGGAAATGCGTGTCATAGTAATGTCATCAATGTAATCTGAGACACCTGTTCCATCGCACAACTTTCTTATACCGAGAGCTAAAATTGCAGCAATTATAAAATGAAACGACCAAAGTGTCGTAGCTTCATTTGCCGCACCGGCATATATGAGTGCAATTTCACAAATGGCCATAAACAGATAAGTTAGCAGATAGGTAACTCCTATCAGACCGATGTGAAATGATAGAGATTCCAGAACTCCCGGACTGGTAGTGATTCGGCCTGCTGATAAATCCTGCTCGGTGTCGGGAATCTTAAATGAGGCATTATCTGCATCCTCAGGGTGAAGAAGTTGTGCGTTTCCACTTTGAATACCCCGTTTAACGATGAAAACGCCGGTCGTATAGGCAGCAAGAAATCCTGCAGCTGCGAAGGTAAGCCCTACAATACCGCCGTTTTCAAATCCAAAGCTTTCCCAGTTCTGGCCTATTGTGTAAGCTATCCCGGGGTTCATCCCAAAAGCCAATGGCGGTAACATACCAATTCCGGCAAAAAGATCAGGTTGAATAGTGGCAATTAACGCAAAGGCAATCAGCAACCCGATTATACCCTGTATAAGATACGTTATAATGAATAGCATGCCGGTCTTAACAGACGAGAGCCCGATTTTTTTTCTTGTCGCACGGAGACTTAATCCAATAAAAAGCAGGGCCAGAAGGTGATAAACATAAACACCCAGCCGTTCTGATGTCAGATCAATCAGTCCAAACCCATTCATTCCGATAATTAGCCCTAATATGCCGGCTAACAGGTTCGCGGGAATGAGATATCGCCGGAAAAATGAAATATTGTACCGAATGAAAAATCCGGCCAGCAAGAGTGCACCCAGCCAGGCAAAATCCAGGAAAAAGCGGCCGGCAGAAATGTCCATTTCCCAGAATGTCATCAGAGACCTCTTACAGATTCTTCGCCATTCTTCAGGCGCATTATGTAATTCTTCCACTGAAGCGCACTTGCATTTACAAGCTCTACCTGGTGTATACCAGATTCTGCTGTTATTGTCACTTTATGATTCTGCTCAACCGACATGTATAAAATATCTTCGATTGGCAGCCGGATTTTTTCAGAACCTAGCGAAAGAAGGAGTGCATCAGGAGTCAGTTCCGCAAAACCAGCCCCTTTTTTTATCAGTTCATGATCGCTGTTAATCTCATTTATTTTGCATCCGGAATTAGAAAGAAGCACAGATTCCCGGTTTATTATCATCGGCATTTGACTGATATTGTTGAACATATCAACAATGGAGTGTGAAACTCCATGAGAGTCGACCAGCCTTGACTGCAGGTTCATTTTATAAGACAGTGTAGATGTGCGGCTGTAGACGTGTTGCCCATCCGGAGAATAGATAGATCCCGTTTCACCTGATTCGGGGCAGCGGAAAAGAAAACGTTCAATTCCATTAGCCGGCTTTGAGCAGGAATGAATGGAAACTGTGTCAGGAGGCGTATACTCGTCAAATTCGATGAGGTCCCGGCAGGTATCGGCAAACGTTTGATAGTTTTTAAAATCTGAGGCGTGAAGCGGATCAAGCCACCTCACTTCGATAGAGCTTTTCCGAGGTTTATCAGCCCAGCGTGGCCACGATAGGTACGATCCGTGAATCTGAACCGGGTGAACGGGGATGTTCATTTTCCAGAAAAGTTTAAGAGTCGTTTCAATCAGCGGTTTTGGTTTACCGTCCCAGCGGCGTCCACCTTCAGGAAAGATGACAATCATACGGCGCTTATCAATCATCTTCATAACACTCCGGACAATACCGGGTTCAGGTACATATTTGCTGGTAGGCACAATCCCTATGCTGTCCATAAAAATGCGCGGAAGTGTTTTATGAAACTGATCCCGTGTCATAACACCCGCTGTAGGTTCCTCTGTCATATCCAGGTTGATAAGAAACGGATCGAAGTAGTTAGCGTGATTACCAAAGATAAAACAGGGACCCGTTGTTGGCATATTATGTGGGTTTGTTACCATCGGCGAAAACAAGTATCGGGCGGTGGGCATAACCAGCTTTCGCATGATCGGGAAAGTAAAACCGGATATTTCGCGATCGTTTTTCGAAAAAGTAAACGACATATGTACTGCTTGGTTTAAATCAAATATAATATCATCCAACCCATGAAGGGGAGGGGGCTACTCCAAAAATTTATTAACGACTGCTGCATATACCAAAACTCATATAAATGCTCGCAGGCGTGAACTGTCAGAATAGAGAGTTTCGTAATTAATATCTTTTTGCCTTAGATGCGTAATAAATCTGAACACCCCTTGATCCGCCGGCTGGCGAATCACTCCCCTTTCCTGCGGGATTCTTTTTGGGAAGGGGAGATGTCTCAAAAAATCAGAATGAGCAAGTAGCAATTGGAATCAATCGATTTTGTCCGCTGCCTATTGGTGATCCTGGCGGAGTATATGGAGCTTCAGGAGCAGAAAATGAGGATGGATCGTCCATGAATGATTCTATCATGCCCGCCAGATAGCTGTAGTGTGCCTGCCAGGACATGTTGTCTGCATTAGACTGCCGGCTGTTGAGATCAGAAGCCAGGTTCTGAAGGGTAATTTTCGTCATTGCCTGCACATCGGGTGTGGCTGAATTGTCTGCTGCCAGCTGAATGGCGTTTCGCAGTACGGATACATTCACAGCCCTGTGGATGGTTCCGGTATATCCGGTTGAAGGATTCATCAGCAGTGAGTTTTCAAACAATGTATCGAAAAGATCGCCTAAGCCGGGCAGTGATTCATCCCGTGCGTTCTGCAGAACCAGGCGGGCAGCCCGGTTTGAATTCAGGAGTAATCCGGACGTGAGGTTTGCAGCCGTTTCCGCCATTGCCACGGGGTCGAGGGCAGGATCTGTATATCCGCGAAAAAGTTCGCGTGTGGGTGATATTCCCATCGGCCGGGGTGGAATTAACCCAAGCAGCGATTCCGGGAGCGCAAGCTCGGCCGGAGACAGAGTCCGCATAAGATTTTCGAGCGCTCCGGATTGGATGTCTTCATCAACAGGTTGCGGGCCGTACTGGTTATCACCCCGCATTTGATAGGTATAATCAACACCACCCACCAGTTTCGCTGTGGCCGCAGTTTGATAGCGATGATACAGGTAAATCGGTACAAGCACATCTTCCATGGTGGCCATAGGACGTCCTTCACGAATGACTTCTTCGTCAAAGTTATCAAGTGCAATTCGACGTACGTCCATAATATGATCGAGCTGGCCTACCGGATCGCTGCCATACTCCCAAAGATGCGCAGCCGGATGCATACCGCTGCTTGGGCGGGCAGCTTCGTCTGATATGTAAAGCAGCCCCATATTTACAGTTTCTTCCAGTATAGTTTCCAATGCCTCTTCTTCATTGGCATTATCAGGAAAATCCTGATAACCATATGCCACGGCCCGCTTGTCCCATTCGCCAATTCCGGTATCATATGCCTCATCCAGGCTAAGTGTTCCATCGCTGGTGATGGTAGCTCTTGGATGGGGATAATCCATGACGGATGCAAGATCATTGGTACTGGCTGCAAAATTATGTGCGATGCCTAGAGTGTGACCAACTTCATGGGCTGAAAGCTGCCTGATTCGTGCAAGTGCCATTTCAAGCATCTCTGGATCAGGCTCTGTGCCTGCCTCATACGGAGCAAGAAGACCTTCTGCAATCATGTAATCCTGGCGAACCCTTAAAGATCCAAGAAGGACATTGCCTTTAATAATCTCACCGGTTCGCGGGTCAGTAACGGATGATCCGTAGGACCAGCCGCGAGTAGATCGGTGTACCCAGTTAATAACATTATACCTGATGTCCAGAGGATGGGCGTCATCAGGAAGAACCTCTACACGGTACGCATTTTCATATCCCAGTTCCTCAAAAGCTTCGGCCCACCATCGTGCACCATCCAGTAGTGCAGATCGAACAGGTTCAGGCGTTCCGTTGTCGAGATAGTAAATAATCGGCTCAACAGGTTCGCTCACCTCTGCATCAGGATTTTTCTTTTCTAGCCGGTGTCGTGCTATAAAACGTTTTGTTAGTTCCTCTCCGATGGGGGCACTGTAGTCCTGATATGATATTCCAAAATATCCGGATCGCGGATCGTGTTCACGTGGTTCATAGCCATCATCAGGCAGCTCAATAAACGAGTGGTGCTGCCGAAGTGTGATGGATTCTGCTGTGGGTGCAACTGATTGAACTTGTCTGCCAGGGGTCGAAGATGTGAATGTGAGTATTGCCTCAATTTCACTGTTCTTTGGGAAGTTGAAGGTTCCGGGAAGGTGTATGGCTGACCGGCCGGCGTTTAATGAAAAGCTTCCCTGCCCTCTGTTTCTCAGGGTGCCAATTGCATCGTGTGCATCACGAAGCAGAAATTCAGTAGCATCAATGAGTGCACGCCCATCCTCAAAGATCTCAACAGTAAAACCCCATAATACGGACTGAGCGAACGCTTCATTAACTGACTTTCGCTCCAGCGGGTTATCACTGGTTGCACGAAAACCGTAGTTTGGCTGAACCATCAGTAGCTTAGGCCCAATCTTTTCAAACATTACAACGCGCGTATCTCCCAGCTGGCTGCGGTCGAGTCCTATATCGTTCGATCCCAGGCCGGCGGCAAGAGAATTGACGTATAATATTTCTTCATTGAGCTTATCTATCTCCATCCAGATTTTGCCTTCAGCATCGTCCCACCAAAAATCGAAAAAACCTTCATACATCTGCATGTCTGCAGTTTTTTCTGAAATAGTGGTTTGAGCTTTAAGGGTAACACCTGTCGAAAGTGTGAGTAACAGCAGTAAAAGGAGAGTTGAAAATCGGTTCATAAGGGTCATGGAATTTTAAGGTTCGCATTTAAGAAACGAAATAGTTGCTTTATAAGGAAAGAAAATCAGATTCTTATCTAATTTAGATCGTCAATGTGGCAATTTATGGGCAATAGAGGAGAAAAGACCGTGGTTTTTAAACAATAAAAAAAGGCCTCCCGGTTTAACCGGAAGGCCTTTTGATTACTTAAATCGTAATCTGAAAAATCAGGATATTTTACTTAATCAGAGTCATTTTACGTGTCTGAGTAAAGTTTCCTGCCTGTATTCTGTAAAGATACATACCACTTGCAAGGTTGCTTGCATCAAACGATACAGTATGATATCCGGCAGCTTTCTGCTCATTGTTCAGCAGAAGTGCGACCCGCTGGCCAACCACATTGTAGACTGCAATCTGTACATCCGCTGCCTGAGGAAGTGCATATTCGATTTGAGTCGTAGGGTTGAATGGGTTTGGATAATTCTGCTCGAGTTCAAACTTCTGTGGCATATCACTGAATTCGTCGATGCTTGTGGATACAGCCGGTAGTAGGGCGGTTGTTCCGTCTGTAAGTACAAGCAGCGCACCGAATGATTCACCATCCTGATCGTCGGATGGAGTCAGGAATCCGCTGGCAAGTACCAGGCCAGTTTGGCCACCCAGGTTGTTGACATCTGCCTCAAAAGAAGCAACGACGCTACCGCCTGAGGGCGAAATATCCAGCGTATACAATCCGATCGCAACATCAGTATAGTCAGCAGTGGTCGTGCCATATACAACATCTGATGCAAGTGTTGCGCCACCGCGGACGTCAATATCAACGGCAGGTGCATCTGTTACACCGTGATTAATCTTGAACGAGAATGTATCCACATCTGGCGCAGATGTTTCTGCACCTGGAATTATATCCAGTGTAAAGCCTATATCTTCACCTGATGGATTTGCCTGGAACCCTGATGGATCAAGCACGCCGCTTGCAACTACATAGTAATTGCCCGGGTCAAAGAAAACATTCTGAAATGTTACGCCTGAACTAAGCGGCTCACCAGTTGGCGTAACCCCGATTTCGAGAGGTGTACCTGACGGGAGTTCAATAAAGCCGGTTGCGCCTCTGAATGGAACATCTTCCAGAGTTAGCGTACCGTCCACATACACATCAACGGATGCAACAGCTGGATCAGCTGAGTTATGGATGATTTGTACCTGTGTTGGGGCAGGTGAAATATCTCCTTCAAAGAACGGGAAGAGTTGTGTGTCTTCCCGGAACTGCCCGAGGCTACCGGTAATGTTCACGGGGCCGGTGGGTACAGGAGACCCTGACGAATAGAAGGTGTTATTTCTTGCAATTCGAACGATGAATGTTTCACCAGCTTCATTTTCGAATGTTACGTTTACACCGCTGCCTGAGCTGACGGGATCTGTTGGCCAGTCTGCTACACTTGCATCGGTTAAAGTAACATTCTGCAGGACAACACGTGATCCCTGAAGATCAGATTCTGCATTATATTCAGCTGCAGTGATAACCTGGGGATCTGGAAGTGGATTTCCGCTGTTGAGAATTTCGAATTCAATCACTTCGATATTCTTCTGATCATTAAATACAGCAGTTTCACCAACTATTCGAATACTATCTCCCGGTGCAACTACTACGCCGTCACGGTTGCCGCCTGCATCAAAGTCAGTAATATTGATACCTGCAGTACTGTCCTGGACAAAGTAATCTGCTACGCTGAATCCAAAGTCAGGTGAGCTGACGATACCTTTAATTTCAAAGAATGAGCCAGCTCCAGCTGTTCGCGCTTCTGCGATGGTTGCGCCTGCTGGAGTTACAGTAAGAACTCCGGATACGTTGACGTTTGCTTCCCAGAAACCGCCACCTTGCTCGGTGTAACCACCATAAACGTACTGTTCATTTTCGAATCGAAATCGGGTAGCATAGTAATAGGTGCCGGGAGCAAGTCCGCTACCGATAGAAGCGACATACTCGTCATTATTACCTGTCTGTACATTATAAGTTGCTTCGGTCCATGACTCTTCTGCCCACGTTTCAGGATTTGTATCGGTTGACGATACACCTACCCAGGCATTCATTCCTTCTGGAGCTCCGTCGGCTTCTGTAATACCGGCTGCATAAACCTGTCCGTACACATCAACTGTTTCTGTTGTTGTGATGTCGGCGGTTGCTGGCCATTGCAGATTGGCATACCCGATAGACTCCGTTAATGAGAAGCCCTCAAGCGTCAGTACTGTACCATCGGCAAGGACGGCAATCAGACCGAAACCGTTGTTCTCGGTTACGTTGGCTTCATTGAAGAAACCAGAAGCAAGCACGGTGATTGCTGCACCTTCTGCGTTAAGGTCAGCAAGAGGAGCTGAGAACTGTATAAAAACCTCACCGCCAGCACCAGCAATGCCGATGAATTCATTGTTAGCTGCTATTGGGGTGTAGCCGACGAAGTCAGGATATCCTAGACCGGCGATTGCAGGTGTACCTGGGCCTGTCTGCTCGAGATAGATGTCGACATTCGGTGCATCTGGAGATCCATGCTGTACCAGAAGATCAACCGTTGCAGGGTCAGCAGCTTCTGTTCTGGCCGGGGTGAACACCTCCAATGTGAACGCGTTGCCGGTTGCATCAGTAAATTGAGTTGGATCGAGTACACCTGATGCAACTGCAATATAATTTTCACCTTCTGCAAGAGTGACAGGGATAGGATCGAGTGCCGCTCCAATGCCTTGTCCGGCTGGTGCGATTTCAATAGATAGCTCAACTCCGGCAGGTACCTGAATGAAATCAGTGGCTGAACGGAATGCTACATCTGTAAGAAAGGACTCTCCATTAACAAAAACATCTACTGAGTCTACAGCAGGATCCGGAGAGTTGTGGATGATCTGGAGACTTGCAAAGGTTTGGTCGAGAATAAAATCTTCTGATGAGCGTGCAAAAATCTGAGGTGAGGTTCCAAATCCGCCAACAACTCCTGCTACATCAAGGGTGCCGGTAGGAATGGTCTGACCAATATAATCTGCGCCGAAGAAATCGGTTCTGAATGTCAGCGTATTGCCATTGCCATCATCGAGCGTATAATTTGTACCCGTTGCAAACGTACCCGTTTCCTGGAAAGTTACGCCTTCAATCAGTACAAGTTTTCCGGTATCGTCGAGTGTGAGATTTGGTATCGTAATTGTTTCCGGTGTTATGACATTTCCTGTAGAAGAAACAGTTGCATTAGAAGCTCCTTCATCTAGTATAAATCTCAAAAGAGCACCATTATTATCAATATCAAGTGTACCTTCGAGGCCTGTGATACCGTCTCCAATTGTGGTACCTCCTGTGAAGTTATCATTTGGATCAATGGACCAGATACCTGCAGTTCCATCCACGAGCATACGACGAGCCTCAAAGCCGTCTGAAAAATGTACCAGTGCTTCGCCTGTGAGCTGATAGCGGGTGCCGTCTGTTGCTCCATTGCGGAGTTCGGCAATTGTGGATACAACAACTGGATCCGGCAGGGGATTTCCATCAGGGCCAAGAACAAACACATCTCGCAGTCTTTTAGCTGATGGACTGTCGGGTCTGTTAAATCTTATTCTTACATCTGCTTCACCAATGATGGAGGCATCAAATGCCATTTCGCCAGATTCATATGTAGAACTGGTTGGTGTAGGAGATGTGTATGTTTGCGCATCCCATGTCGTTCCGCCATCAGTTGAAACTTCAACTGTTAATGGACCATCGTCTCCCGAACCAAACTTGGCTACTTGAAATGTAAGTGTAGCGTCGGTGACGCCGCTGAGATCAAATGATGGAGATTCAAGCTCAGATGTAGTTACTTCAAAAAGAGCATATCCTCCAGCGGAATCCCTGAAATCCATGTCCGTTGCTATCCAATCTGTTGGGGCCGTACCGCTTCTCAGATCGTTTTCTAATAGAACCTGACCAAATGATGTGGATGCAGATGACGCGATGAGCATCAACGCAACAAACATCAGCTTACTGATCGTAGCTAAATATTTCATAGTTTATGAGTTAGTTTAATGGTTTTTGTTTGTGGAAGTGATTCGTTTTTAAAAGGACGAATCAAAAAAAATTTTGATACTGTAGAATAACGAAAAAGCGCTTCAATTTCATTATCGTAACATTAAACTTCTAAACGTATCTGCCACGTTCCCATGATTTTAAAAAATGTCGCTTTTTTCAAATTGTTACATCCTTGAGGCTAAGGTGCAATCCACGTTTTTTCCCAGGGTTGCGATACTTTCTGCCTGCTGCATTCAAAGGCCAGATGTTCCATTCCTGAGATCTGAAGCGCTTTTATTTTAGCAGCCTTACAAATCAGCACACTAAAATATTCAGAGCTGAATGATTCCGACCACTGATATGCATCTTCAATAGTGTCGACGGGAGTTCCCGGTGACGGTACTGACGTGTAAGCTTTTTGGGCATCTCCCTGTATATCTTCCCAGCGCTTTGCCGCCAACTCATCCTGGTTGTGAATCGATACATTTGCCTCTATCCGAACCTGTACTCTCTTTGAAGGGTCCCAGAATAGCGCTGTTATAAAAGGATTCTCTTCAATTTCTTTCACTTTTGATGAGCGATGATCGGTATAGAATTCGAACGTCCAGTCATCAGAAAATGAGCGAAGAACTACCATACGGCTTTTTGGTATTCTGTTTTCTGAAAGTTCGACCGTAGCAACCGAAAAGAACCGGAACTTGTGTTTTGTGTCAACACCGGCTCTTTTCAGCTGATCTTGTACTTCGGTAAAGGCTTTATCAAGAGAATGGTTTTGCTGAATGAGCATAAAGAATGATAGCGTTTAGTGTTTAGGAGCTGCTATACTAAACTGCGAATTTATCTCAGGGGTTCAGCTGTTGACAGGATTTAGTGAAGGTGGAGGTGAAGTATTTCAAATCGTTACGTCGCTACGTCGAAAATTT
>Ga0209944_1000135_pt1 | contig 31564 bp, 25 predicted proteins | sample SalPonR1_C_D2_MG_FD_185701 | JGI IMG/M metagenome (GOLD analysis project Ga0209944, IMG submission 185701) | Salt pond soil microbial communities from South San Francisco under conditions of wetland restoration - Salt Pond MetaG R1_C_D2_MG... ...
CCCAACAAGCCCGAAGGGCTTGAATATGAGTAGCCCCGAGCGCAAGCTCGGGCTTATGTGCTAACGAAAATTACAACCCTGAAGGGGGTTGAATATGGGTCTAGTGTCCTCTTCTCCACTAACCTTTAGCTATTTCAGGTTCGGTGTTCTGCCAGACCCACTCTCTTTCATTCCTACTTTTTGTAGGCCAAAAAGTAGGCCAAAAGCCTTCGGGCTGTAAGGCCTCTTCGATCGCTCCATCCGCTCATTCCGCTAAATGGCTTAAACTCACCCCGTGCGGCGCACGGGGCTTAAACAGTAAGCCATTTGCGACCGCAATGCTGCGGCCGCACGCTGCATTTTGCGGGGTGCGATATCGGATCGGCCTTAATGCCCGTTCGCATGACGGCGTTGCCGTCATATGGTTTCTCTGTCCGCAGGCAAGCCTATTTTACAGCGCGCGCTCGCAAAACCCTAAAAAAAAAACACCCTATTTTTCCATCGCGGACACTGCTCACTGCGATGTGGTGAGCGAAGCGTCGCCCTGCTTGCAGTGAGCTCGCCGAAGTGAGCGCAGCCCAGGGGTCGAACCAAGCGGAGTCGAGTCAAGCGAAGCCGAGGCAAACCCGTTCGAGCCGCAGAGCGGCGACATCTTTGTAGAAATATAACATATAAGCCGCGTCCGAGTGCTGTAGGCACGACATCTTTCAATTCATAATTTTTCATCGATAGCCCCTGGTCAGTGAGCGGAGCCGAACTGACCAGAATTGGGCTGGCGCTCGGGGCCTTCCCACTCTCTTTCATACCCCCCTCGACTACGCTCGGGGCATCGCTTTTTGTAGGCCAACCCCGCCGTACGCACTGTCGTTCGTAGGCGGGACCGGATCGCACGGTGTGCGCTCCGGAAAGGCAAAAAGCCTTCGGGCTGTAAGGCCTCTCCGATCGCTCCATCCGCTCATTCCGCTAAATGGCTTAAACTCACCCCGTGCGCCGCACGGGGCTTAAACAGTAGGCCATTTACGACCGCAATGCTGCGGCCGCCAGTTCGGCTTCGTTCACTGCATCGCCGTGCATTTTGCGGGGCGCGATATCGGATCGGCCTTAATGCCCGTTCACATGACGGCGTTGCCGTCATATAGTTTCTCTGCCCGCAGGCAAGCCTATTTTAGCGCGCGCTCGCAAAACCCTAAAAAAAAACACCCTATTTTTCCATCGCGGACACTGCTCACCGCGATGTGGTGAGCGAAGCGTCGCCCTGCTTGCAGTGAGCTCGCCGAAGTGAGCGCAGCCGATGGGTCGAACCAAGCGGAGTCGAGGTGAGCAGCCGAAGTGTCGCGACAACATCCTACCCTAAGATTGTTTTATAGAGAAGTATGAAGCGGAAATTTGCCGTTCTCCCAAGCTATCGCGATAGTGATGTGGAGGGTGCCGCCATCGGCGGCAGTGCGAGCGCAGCGAGTACCGAACGCAGGTGGAGCCCGAAACGTAACGCCCCGACTGCGCTGTCAGGCAAGGGAGGGGATCGCCCAAAAAATGATAAAAATTATCCTGCTTTCGCTGGCAAAAAGAGTCACAAAATGCCTTTTATGCTGCCGTAAGTGGGTGTGAGGGCCCGAAAAGTTGCTATATTTACTCTATCTTATCTCGTTAGCGTATGAACCCTGTTTTAAAACTATACCTAAAAATTGCTGTCCGGGCAGGAACCACTTTTGCGGTTTTGCTCCTGTGTAGTGACCTGATCTTAGAGGGAACCGTCTACCCCCTGAAAATCCTATTTTTCTTTGTATTTATTGGTGTGATCTATTCCATAGCGACAGTCTCCTTCCATGTCGAACAAATAAAAGGGCTGGGCGTACAAAATTTAACCGACGCGGCCCTCAAATCCACCCAAATCAGAAGGTTTTGTCTTGACATGAAGGAAGTCGAATTGATAGAAGCTCTTTTGAATGACCCTACTTTTGGTGGAATGTCATTGTCGAAAAAGGGAAATACGATCCGACTTCGTTCGGGTATAGAAGGCGAATCGTTGGGTACGATGATCACCCTTACGCTGATTGACGAACGAGAGGGGGCATATGTATATGAAGTTAAAAGTCGCCCGCGCCTACCTACAGTCTATCTGGATTATGGAAAAAGTCTTTCCTATATTATGGGTTTTGAACGGCTTTTCGGGCCCTCTGGGGACGTCTCCGAAGTCCAGCTGGCCTCATAGATGTGCTGGGGGGGGGCACATAGCCCGAATGGTGTTTGAACCTCGGTGAATAGCTGAAAATTTATTACCATTTTGTAATCTAACTTAGAACAACAAAAGCGACCTTTATGTATGTAAACGCAATAGGACAAATAGACATTGGGTAGCATCACCCTATTCATGTTTGTTTTTCATTTCGATCCCAGCTATCGAAAATCAAGATTATAGTACGAAAACTATTTATGAAGCTTACAAAACTCGGACTCAAAGAAAACTGGAAGCAATTCACACTGCTCGTCATTGTCAACGCTTTTGTTGGTGGTATGGTGGGAATGGAGCGTTCTATTTTCCCACAGTTTGCAGAACTCGAGTTTGGTGTGGCATCCAAGTCGGCCATTTTATCTTTTATCACTGCATTTGGTATCACAAAAGCCCTAGCCAACTACTACACTGGTAAATTGGCCAATCGCTTTGGTCGCAAGAACATTCTGATTCTCGGCTGGGTCATTGCGCTACCCATCCCCTTCCTGCTTATGTACGCCGGAAGTTGGAATTGGATCATTTTTGCTAATGTCCTTTTAGGAGTAAGTCAGGGGTTTACCTGGAGTAGTACTGTTATTATGAAGATTGACCTGGTCGGAGAAAAGGACAGAGGCTTAGCCATGGGATTTAACGAATTTGCCGGCTATTTCTCAGTGGGAATTGTCGCATTCATTACCGGTTATATTGCCAACATCTATGGCATCACCCCCTACCCTTTTTATATAGGTATAGGAATATCCATCATCGGTCTGATTTTATCCCTGGTCTGGGTTCGGGACACCTCTGATTTTGTCAAACGAGAGTCGGAGACCAATCAAACCAAAGCCCTGACGAATATCTTTATAGAAACGACATTTAAAAACAAAACCCTGAGTTCGGTGACACAAGCTGGTCTGATCAACAATCTAAACGATGGCATGATTTGGGGTCTTTTGCCCATGCTTTTAGTTTCTCTGGCTTACAATAATGAGAGTATCGGAATAATTACTGCGATATATCCAGCTGTCTGGGGAATAGGGCAGCTCTTTACGGGGAAAATGTCAGATATGTATTCCCGCAAAAAAATGTTATTCTGGGGTATGCTCGTTCAGGGTATAACCATCCTTTTCATTACACAAACACAACAATTTTGGGGCTTAGCGGCTTTATCCGCCCTACTTGGGGCCGGAACTGCGCTTGTTTATCCTACATTTCTAGCGGCCGTAGCAGATGCAACTACACCCGTCCAAAGAGCTGAGAGTATTGGCACATTCAGATTGTGGAGAGATTTGGGCTATGCTTTCGGGGCTATTATTTCGGGTATCACCGCCGACGCACTGGGTGTGGCTTATGCGATTGGGCTTATTGGGATGTTGACTATTATTTCCTCATTAATCATCCAATTCCGAATGCCAAACGATATACAAACCACCCGAAAAGTTGACCAGATATAGTACTTGAGATTGTAGATCCCGCGATCTACCGTGGCCTACAGATAAACGGGTTTTTTAAGTTTTCCATTCCAAAGAAAAAGAAATTTGCTGCATTGAGGGGCAACTTCACAATCATCTATAAATAAATTGGAAAGGGCTCCTTTCGTCATGTGATTAAGGATATAACTCGGGACAAATCCCATCATTTTTTCTTGTCTATATTAATTACAAAACAAAAAGGAGGTGAAACATGGTCATATTAATGGCTTTATGTATTTTTACAAAAAATACACTCAGTCCGTTTCATATGAATTATTTAATCCTAGACTTAGAGGTCACTGGCGATGATCCGGGGTGGCACGATATTGTTGCTCTCTCAGCCGTGCTCTGTGATCAAAACTGGCAAGCTATCTCAGACTTTTCAACGCTGATTTACCCGTCCGAAGATGATGGCTTTAAACTCGTTGCAGAGCGTAATCCGCGAATTGATTTAACGGAATTGAAAGATGCTCCTCTCCCTTTTGATGCCCTGGAAAAGTTCGAGAATTGGATTATGAAAAGTCTGGGTTACAGGCCCGACCCGATTGAAAAAGAAGAGCATTTATCCAAAGTGGTGCTTTGTGGGTTCCGATTCATGCCTACCTACAGCTTTCTTCGCATTGCGTATTTGGAAGATAACTTCAATTGGAATTTTTCAACTGCCATGGTCGATTTGTATTCCATATTACATTACTTATCCCTGGAGCAGCCCATTTCCAAAAATGGGACTAGCATGGAAAACTTAAAAACGGTTGCTGCTCAATTAAAAGTGAAGGTGGACACTGAAAAACAGTTTTTACTTCGAAAGCCTGAACTGGTTAGATCTTGTTTTGACGCTTTAGATGATCATTGGTCTATAGGAAGTAAGTCATAGTCCATGCAGCTAATTCGAATTTTTAGCTGTTTCATACTTTTAGCAATTTATACCAGCTGTAGAGATCAATCGGAAGTCAAAGCTCCATGGCAGTTTCCCGAAAATGCACTAGTGGGGACAGAATTAAAATCCGACAGCTTCGCCCGCCAGACTCTATTTTTACTGTATGCCGTGGATGGTGTTTATAAAGATACGCTTTGGTTTAAACCTCAAAACAAACCAAGGTGGGAACACTTATTTACAATCAGTGAACCTGAAGCCCCGAATTCTACCCAAAATATGACCATAAGTTGTCCCGGCGAGGAGGGCCATATTGAGATCCACAGTCAACACGCCATTGTTGGACAATCTGTCCAAATGGAATTCTCCGATAGTACCCGATACACCGATTTTTTTAGAATTATTGACCGAAGATCTTTACCCGACTCATCCATGACTGCCAGAGTATATCAAGGAGTAGATGTGGACATGCAGGTACTAGGTATTCATTTATACCCACTAGACACCTTAAAGGCAAAGTATTCCGGCCATATTGCGCTCAAGTTTTCAGGCTTATTTCAGTCTAGAAAAAATAGTGGTTTCCATGAAATTGAGGGGTATTTTGGTGCATGGTAGTATTGAGCCCGGGGAGAAATAATTGCTCAGCAAATTTGTAGTGATCTTGTAGAAAAGTTATTATATTTGCCATCCGCATTTCATGGCGTGGTAGCTCAGTTGGTTAGAGCGCAGCATTCATAATGCTGAGGTCGGGAGTTCGAGCCTCCCCCACGCTACTTTCTTTTTTATACTTTTTTTAATCCCTCTCAGCCAAGTGAGATAGAAACACAAGCGTAAAAACTAAATAGATACCTACGCCAAGTGAACTTTGCAAACCTGCCTCGACCAAAAAAGAAAGTAGTAACACCACCTGGCATTGTAAATGGCTTATATTTTGCCGAGCGGTGGAAAAACTCACTGGTTGTAGAACTATGGCTAAGCACAACAGAAAACCAAGCAGCCCATAAGTAGCTAACCAATATAGATACTGATTGTGTGGTAATATCCTCTTAAAAGACCTCGGATACCGTTTATCAAAGCGCGTATTTACCTCCTGCCTCATATCTCCCGCTCCAGCCCCTAAATAAGGGTGATCTAAAAATATTTCTCCAGCTATCGCGTAACTTCTCCAGCGCGTTGCGTCACTCGTTGACCACCCCTTACCTCTTTCCAATTGCTTCCAATCATAAAGCGTATAATCGATTTTTTTCTTTATTGGCGAAAAGCTCAGGTAGGATACAAAAAGTAGAGTAAGCATCCCAATCATAAAAAACAGAACCGCTTTTACTCTCCTCCGTCGAAATCCTAAATCAAAAATAAGTATGAGAACACCTGCAATCAGACCTACCCAGGCAGTTCGCACAGATAAGTATAAGGTAAAAAAGGCTAAGCCCAGAGCTATTAGGCCCATACTACCTCGCAACACTCTAGAAGATAAAAGAGATGATTTGAAAAAGAATAAGTTGAAAGCGAGTAAACAACTCAGCACTATTAGGAGACCATAGCGCACATGACTAACAGGAGTTGGTAAGGATTTACCTTCACCTATTGCGTAATCTACTGGAGAGAGGTAGATTTGAAAAAACATGTAAGCAGCTGAAACTACCGCACTGAGTATACAAACAATCCATAAAAAATCAATATCCCTGCGATTTAGTCGTGGAAGGTGCAGAAAAGCTAGCGGTAAACCTATAAATGGTAGAGCTAGCCGCACCCTAGAAAGCCCAAACTCACTTATATTGCTCCATAGTAAAGACACCAAAACAAGGAAAAAAATAATCGGCAAGGATGCCATGGCCTGCTCTGCTCGATTCGTACCACGCCAATTGAACCACCACCTAAACTGCCATTTATGGTTATCACTCTCTTCAAAAAAAGATAAGGCAAACCAGCCAAACATACCGATGGAAAGCACATAACGAGAATAGAAAAGGGAACTTATGACCACAGCTCCAAAAAAAAGTACCCAGTTCTTGTGACTGGACCAGGCCCGAAAAGCAAATTGGTGACTTTCCATAGTAGATTATACGAAAGAAATACGAATATCGTACCTTTATCTCACTTTTAATAAAATGACACATAATGAGTCAATCAGCTTTCGAACAAGCGGCATCTCTTCGAAGCGAAATGGCAGCTGAAAACCCGACATCCCTGGAGGAGTTAGAAGCCTTTCGCATCGCCTTTTTAGGCTCTAAAAACCGGATTAAGCCCCTTTTTGGTCTGATCCGTGATATTCCGAATGAGAAAAAAAAGGAATTTGGCCAACTTCTGAATGAAATAAAAACGGAGGCAGAAGAAAAGTTTGAAAGACGGAAAAGAGAATTGAGTGCAGAAGAAGAATCTAAAGCTGCCGATAAAATAGATTTGACAGCTCCAGCCTATCCCTATGAGCAAGGCGCTCGACATCCCATTTCCTTAGCCTTAAATCGAATAATTGATATTTTCAGTCGAATTGGCTTTGAGGTTGTGGAGGACCGAGAGATCGAGGACCAGTGGCACAATTTTACTGCATTAAATACCCCGGAAGATCATCCGGCGCGAGATATGCAGGATACGTTTTACCTACAAGGAAGCACAGAATATGTACTTCGTACTCACACTTCATCCGTTCAGGCTCGCCACATGACAAATCATGAGCCTCCTATTCGCATTATTGCACCGGGACGCGTCTACCGTAACGAAACAGTTTCGGCCAGAAGTCACTGTCAATTTCATCAAGTGGAAGGCTTGTATGTCGATAAGAACGTGAGTATGGCCGATATGAAACAGACCCTTTTGTACTTTGCTCGAGCGATGTACGGCCCAGATACTCGGATTAGATTACGTCCCTCCTACTTTCCATTCACGGAACCTAGTGCAGAAATGGACGTTTACTGGGGACTAGAAAATGAAGACGACGAGCGAATGACAAAAGGTACAGGCTGGCTAGAGGTTTTGGGATGCGGTATGGTCGATCCCAATGTGTTGGAGATGTGCGGAATTGACCCGACCGTGTACAGCGGTTTTGCTTTTGGAATGGGTATTGAACGACAAGCCATGCGGGCACATAAAATAAATGATATCCGCTTATTATTTGAAAATGACATTCGATTTCTGCGTCAGTTTACCAGCGCCCTGTAAAATTAAATTATGAAGCCCAGCCTGCTTAAAGGAACGCGAGATTTTCTCCCAGGAGAAATGCTTCGAAGAGCATATATTTTTCAAACTATTAAAGACACTTTTGAGTCCTACGGCTTTCAACCCATTGAAACACCGGCCCTGGAGCGATTAACCACTCTAATGGGTAAATATGGAGAAGAGGGAGACCAGCTCTTATTTAAAGTACTTAATAATGGTGACTTCTTATCAAAAGTTGATGATGACACCTTGCTTAGTAGAGATTTGGATGATATTCTCTCAAAGATTTCAAAACGAGGTTTGCGATACGACTTAACCGTTCCCCTCGCGCGATATGTGGCTCAAAATCAAAATGAACTGGCTTTCCCATTCAAGAGGTATCAAATCCAGCCTGTGTGGAGAGCTGATCGTCCTCAAAAAGGAAGGTATCAAGAATTCTATCAGTGTGATGCTGATGTTGTTGGATCTGGAAGCTTGCTTTACGAAGTCGATTTTATTCATATCTACAGTCGGGTTTTTCGCCGGCTGGGTCTTCCCATACAGATAAAAATCAATCATAGGGGTCTTTTGACTGCTCTAATTCAATCCTACGGACTGGGTGCTGAATTTGAAATTGCTACTACAGCTATCGACAAATGGGATAAAGTAGGCCGAGAGGGAGTGAAAAAAGAACTACTACAACTAGATGTAGAGCAAGTAAAAGTTGATTCTTTGCTAGATCTTCTAGAAAATGGAGACCTTCAACAAATAAAGGAAAATATTTCTGGTGATAAGGGGGAAAAGGCCTGGGAAGAAATACAGTTTATTTTCGAGCAAATTGAAGGTTCAACAGCCGAACAAGATCTCGTATTTGCTCCCGAACTCGCCAGAGGCCTTAATTACTATACGGGATGCATTTTTGAGGTGATAGCTATAAATGGGGATTTGGGTTCTATCGGCGGCGGCGGTAGATATGCAGATTTGACTTCGATATTTGGTATGAAAGATATGCCAGGAGTAGGTATTTCCTTCGGAGCCGAACGCATCTACGACCTCTTAGAAAGTCAGTCACTTTTCCCCGACGCCGTTGGAAGGCACTTGGATATTCTTTTCTGCTGCTTTGATGAAGAGAGTCTCAAAATAGCAAGGGACTATGCGGAAGAACTTCGAGGTTTAAACATGCGCATCGATGTGTATCCCGAAGCTGCAAAATTAGGGAAACAATTAAAATATGCAGATCAAGTTGGATCCCCTTACGTCGCCATCATCGGAGAAGTAGAGCGCCAGCAAAATGCACTTAACCTTAAGCATATGGCAAGCGGCCAACAGGTTTTACTGCCCTTTTCAAAACTAAAAAGCAGCCTTCAAGAGGGAGATGATTTAAAAGATCAGTTTTCCGAAAAGTGATATGCCCATTCTTGATCTAAGGATTCCTTATGATCAAAAGGAAAGCTACGCTGCTTTTTTCGCTGCATTATCTGTATAAATACATTTCGATTCATAACCATAGGTAAATATGGAAGGTCTCCGCTGAAAGGCATATGTGCATTTTGATTTCTTGCATATTGCATTTTCGTTGAATAAACATGCTGTTCCAAAACAGGAAGTTTGTATGAAAGCTGACGAATTTCAGCTGGTGGAAAAACATGTATTTCTTTTTCCAGTGCCATTAAGTGAATAAGGTGTGATAAGCAATCATGAGAAGCAGGCAGAATTAGCCGAATAGGCTCTCCCTTACTCAAAGTAGCATCGACATCCATGGCATTCCACTTTGCAATTCTATATGGGTTAATTCCTATATCATATCCCAATTCGAGTAAGTTCTTATGGCGATATGCTGGTAAATATAATTCTCGATATGGAGCCTGAGAATAGATGGGAATATCACCTGAATACTCATAACTATCTACCTTAGAATCTTTAGAATCAATATCGACTGCATCTACTGATTCCCACCAATTTGATAACAATCGCTCAGGGATTCGAATAAAGTAATGATCCCCATTTCCAATTTGATTATATCGCCAGCTTAAATTCAACTCTCGTAAAATTGCTATATCAATATCCAGACGATCTGCAGCTTCTGCTAACGAAAGCCGCTCATTTAAAAATATTTTAGTCGTCCACCACTTATCAGGTGATATGGGTTGTTTGACGACTTCGGTTTCAAGTTGAGTTTTCATATATGCCTTGGCAGCAAGAAACCTTGGGACATATTGTCGAGTCTCTCGTGGCAAGTACCGAACAACCTGGTCAAAAGAGCTAGATCCTGCTAATCGGATGGCTTTCCGAACTCTACCCGGGCCTGCATTGTAAGCTGCCATCACAAGACCCCAATCTTGAAATTGATTATAGAGATCCTGAAAATAATAAATTGCTGCTTCGGTGGCTCGCTCAGGGTCCAAGCGCTCATCGACCCAATAGTCTACAGTTAGCCCACAATATCTGGCGGTAGGAACCATTAGCTGCCAAAGACCCGTCGCTCCTACATGTGATTTAGCTTTAGGAATGAGGCGAGACTCAACAAGAGTTATATATTTTAGATCGAGGGGAAGTCCCGCTTGATGCAGCTTTTCTTCTATCATGGGAAAATATATCTGAAGTCGCTCTTTTAAGGCATCAGTCCGTGTGGTCGATGATCGTTGATAAGCAGTAAGATATCGGCTGACCTGAGCTTCATATTTATCGGATAAAAGAGACTCTAATGTCAAAACTTCTTCCGTTACAGCCCCAAAAGCTTGTTGTGATTCGGACAAACAAAGACTTGATGTCCCCAATAGCGTTATAAACGCCCATTTTTTCATAGGTACTAACCTTTTCTGAATAATTGTTAAACTGAATACTATAGATGCAAATATTATGCCATATAATAATATCAACTACATGGTCGATTCATATTGGGGAGTTACAACCCCTTAATAAGAATAAAAAGTTTTAAATAGCGAATGCATAAACGCAAATTATTGCGATGAAATTATACCTTACCATGGCAGTGTTTATATTTTCTTCCACTTCCACAAGGACACGGATCATTGCGACCCACTTTCTTCTCTTCTCTAACTACAGTTTCCACTTTTTGAGCTCCTCCTCCAGCTTGCGCTGCCGCCTGTTTTCTCGCCATTTCTTCCGGATCTTGTGCTTTGTTCGCTGACACACCGCTCAGGTCTGTTTTTTGCTCGCGCGCTCCTTGCACCTGACGACTATCTTCAGGCATCTTAAGCTTTCCGTTAAATAAATATGAAGTTACTTCCTGATTAACTTTGAAAACCAAGTTTTCAAAAAGTGAATAAGCCTCCATTTTATAAATTACCAACGGATCCTTCTGCTCGAAAGATGCTGACTGAACAGACTCCTTTAATTCGTCCATAGCACGTAAATGCTCTTTCCAATTATCATCGATAAGGGATAAGGTTACCGTTTTTTCGATATCTCGCATAATAGTTTTTCCGTCCTTGTCAACAGCATCTTGAAGGTGGGCCGAAATTGGCAATTCCTTATAACCTGGAGAGACAAAAGGAACTAAAATACGCTTGTACTTATGTCCTTCCCGCTCGTGGACATTCTTAATAACAGGTAATAATATTTGTATTAAAGCTTCCTCTTTCCGCTGATAATTATCCATAACCTGCTCCAAAAGGATATCCATAATCGTCTCATCCTTTTCCTCCAGAAAAGTTCCTTCCGAAAGGTCCGGGTCCAAAGAGAAGGTCTGTAAACAGTCCATTCGAAACCCTTGGAAATCCTGTGCAGCTTTAAAGTCCTGCACCATTACTTCAACCATACTCGTAAACATCGTATTGAGGTCTACTCGCAATCGATCCCCCGATAATGCATTACTTCGCTTTTTGTATATCGCCTCCCGTTGGATATTCATCACATCATCGTACTCCAACAAACGCTTTCGGGTACCGAAGTTGTTCTCCTCAACCTTCTTTTGAGCAGTTTCAATAGACTTCGTAATACGCTTATGTTGAATGACTTCTCCTTCCTTGTGCCCCATAAGGTCCATTACCTTGGCGATCCGACTCGAATTAAACATTCGCATCAGATCGTCTTCAAGGGACACAAAAAACTGCGAGGACCCAGGATCTCCCTGACGACCGGCTCGACCACGGAGCTGGCGATCCACCCGACGAGAATCATGCCGTTCTGTACCAATAATAGCCAATCCACCCGACTCTTTAACGCCTGGTGCCAGCTTAATATCTGTACCTCGACCCGCCATATTTGTTGCAATAGTTACAGCTCCCGGCTGGCCGGCTTCTGCCACTACGTCAGCCTCACGCTGATGCTGTTTGGCGTTCAATACGTTATGCTTTACATTATTTATTTTTAACATCCGACTCAATTTTTCGGATATTTCTACACTTGTCGTACCCACCAATACAGGACGCCCCTCATCTGTTAAACGACCAATTTCTTCAATGACTGCATTGTATTTCTCACGGGCTGTTTTATATACTAAGTCTTCTCTATCATCTCGAACGATGGGTTTATTTGTCGGAATAACCATGACATCCAATTCGTAAATTTCCCAGAACTCACCGGCCTCGGTTTCTGCCGTACCCGTCATCCCAGAAAGTTTGTGATACATTCTGAAATAGTTTTGCAAGGTTACCGTAGCATAAGTTTGTGTCAAATCCCCCACTTTAACGCTTTCCTTAGCCTCTAAAGCCTGATGCAATCCATCGGAGTACCGACGACCTTCCATCATACGACCTGTTTGCTCATCCACAATCTTTACCTGGCCGTCCATAACGACATATTCCTGATCTTTTTCAAATAAGGTATAGGCTTTTAAGAGTTGCTGTGTAGAGTGTAGACGTTGCGATTTTTCCGAAAACTCCGCCATTAGGGTTTCCTTCTTTTCCTGTCTCTCCTCCTCCGAAAGGGAATCGTCACTACCGATGGCCTCCATCTCAGTGGTGATATCCGGCATGATAAAAAATGACGGATCATTCTGACCCTGTGCCATGAATTCGGCTCCTTTTTCAGTCAGGTCTACAATTCGATTTTTTTCGTCTATAGTGAACAGAAGGGGTTCATCTACTATATGCATGTTCTTGGATTGCTCCTGCATATAAAAGTTCTCTGCCTTCTGTAATTCTTGCTTTACGCCTTCTTCACTCAGAAATTTAATAAGCGGTCTAGACTTAGGTAATGCTCTGTAAGCTCGTAAGAGAGCCATTCCCATCTGGCCCTCATCATATCCTCGTTCTCCCTCTTTAAACAACTTCTTTGCCTCTGCCAAATAGCTGAGCGTAATTTTTTTCTGCGCAGATATAAGGTTTTCTACTTTGGGCTTCAAAGTCTCGTACTCTTGTATATGGTCCCCTTTGGGTATGGGCCCTGAAATTATCAATGGAGTCCGTGCATCATCGATTAATACCGAATCCACCTCATCAATCATGCAAAAATGGTGCTTTCCCTGGACTCGTTCTTCTGTCGAGCGAACCATATTGTCGCGCAAGTAGTCGAAACCAAACTCATTATTAGTTCCGTAAGTTATGTCGCATGCATAAGCATTTTTTCGATCTGCTGAATGTGGCTTATACTTATCAATACAATCCACTGTCAAATGCAAAAACTCCAGTATCGGACCAATCCATTCCGCATCTCTGCGGGCCAAGTAATTATTCACGGTAATCACATGCACACCCTGGCGGGATAATCCATTTAGATAAGCTGGAAGCGTGGCCACTAAGGTCTTTCCCTCCCCAGTAGCCATTTCAGCAATAACTCCCGTATGCAGTGCTAAACCTCCGACAATCTGAACATCATAGTGAATCATATCCCAGACGATCTCCATTCCAGCTGCATCCCAGCTATTCTTCCACACCGCCTGATCCTTATTGATTTTCACATAGGCCTTTTTACCCTGTGCAGCCAAGTCTCTATCGTGTTCGGTGGCAGTAACCGTTAATTCTTCATTTTCAGCAAACCGCCGGCAAGTCTCTTTTACTACAGCAAAAGCCTCTGCCTGGATTTCTTCCAACACCTCTTCCAGATGTTGATCGCGCTCTTCAATCAACTCATCTACCTCTTCAAACAATCTCTCCTTCTGAAGAATATCAGAAGAATTGTCTGCTTCTTCTTCTAAGCGTTTAATATCTGCATCGATATCGGACAAATACTCTGCTATCCGTTCTCTAAATTCAATGGTCTTATTTCGGAGTTCATCATGAGATAAGGATGCCAACCCTTCGTATATCTCATTGATCTCTTCTACCACAGGCATAAAACGCTTGACGTCCTTTTCCTGCTTTGTTCCAAATATCTTTTTGAGTGATTTCGTTATTGCGTCTAACATAAGTTGAAAGCTTCCTTATATTTGTGTAAAATGGGGGGCAAAGATACTATTTTGCCCCGGGAACCCTTAAATAAATAGGCAATTATAAAAACGTATGTTTTCATTAAATGTTTCACAAACCCGTTCTTATCTATGCTCCATATGAAGCAGAAGCTTTTTTACATAACATTCACTATACTACTCGGAAGCATGATCCAAAGCTGTCAGCCGTCTTCTCACAGTGAACTCGCCGGCTATTATATGCCTGACAAGGCAGAGCAAGGTGGAATTGTGCACCAATTCGAAAGTGAAGGTTTTCAAACGGGGAAGGAATACTGGTATTATAACTTACGCGAAACACCCGACAGCACGCATTTAATTATTACAGTCTATGATGAGGAGCTCAACCAACAACAACTTAGTGCGGAAAAAAAAGTGGCAAACGGTTGGATACAACAACAGCTTTTACTCTTCTTTCCAGACTCCAATAAAACCCGTACTGAAATGGCTACCGTTCACTCGGGCAACCGTTTTGCCTTTGACTTGCAGGACTCTTTAGATCTGCTGCACTATAGTCTGGAGTGGGAAGAAAATCTCGATGGGGATTTGGCCACAAAAAAACTTTTTAGAAATAGCCGTTTCATGGGCTATGACAGTATCCTTATCATGGAGACAGCTCACAAAGCTGCACATTTTGTTTCTCGTGACAAAGTAGAAGATGACCGCGAAGGCACGCTCACATTAGATCTTAAAAGTGATGATTATTATGTAAAAGGCTTGGGACTGGTAGAGAAGTATCAATTCTATTTAAAAGGAGACGAAAAAATTTTAGTACGTCATTTAAAACTTACGGATACACTTCGAATGACCGATTTGGAAAAAAAATTGAAAGATAAATAAATGATACGACTGCTCTCTATCCTACTGTATTTGACCCTTATTTCAACAGCAAACACGCTCTTGAGTCAGGCCCCTGCTCCAAATCTCTTTTGCGTATCTAATCAAGGAGATGGTCGAGACACCCTGCGATTTGATATACCTACTGTAGGGTGCGGCACTGCCGATAGCTTACTTGTATTTCAAAGTTTCTCAGCTGACGGCCCTTTTAATTTGGTAGCGAGCTTACAGGACCTTTCCGTTAACGCGTTTCAATTCCTCAACCCGGGTGATGATACGACTTACTATTATCTCCAATTGGCTACAGATTGCCCGGTGAGTTTAAGTCCCCCTTCAGATACCTTGTCCAACCTGCTACCTCCAATCGTTCCCATTCGCTTTGTAAGCGTAGAAAATGGGGAAACCATCTTAAGGTGGATCGATCGATCGCCCCAGCTCCCAAAAATCAAGAACTATATCATTTATCGAGTGGACGTAGGAACAGAGCCCATTGATACTATTGCAGCGCCAAGCAATCAGTACACTGACCTAAACTCAGCTGCAAATCTCCAGTCAGAGTTTTATTATGTTCAGGCACTCGACGGGTGTGGGCTCAGCGGTTCATTGGGGAATCAACCGCACAATACTATTTTCCTTCAAGATAGTATAGACGCCTGCGGACGCCTAGCGGTTTTATCCTGGACTCCTTACGAGGCATGGGACAGTGTAGACTATTATTCAATACATGTGGCTGAAAATCAAGGCTCTGCCATCCAAATTGATAGTCTTTCGCCAGACCGCCTTAGCGCCGAAATTTCTAATCTCGATGGTCAGATTAACTACACCTATTATGTAGAGGCACATCACCCGACTTTAAACTACAGGGCGCGATCAAATGCAATTTCCAGAACACCCGATATCCGTCAGGGCATTCGAAACCTAAATTTTTGGGGTGCAGATGTACAAGGAAATCAAATCGAATTTCAGTGGGAATGGAATGCCGATGCTGAATTAATAAGTGCGGCACTGAGAAATATATCCGGTGCCATTCCGACTGTAAATTTAGAATCGGATATTCAAAATCTACAGGAATTCAACTCGACAGTACTTTCTTCGCCGCTTACTAGCGAGCAGCCTTTATCCTTTATTATTGAAACTTTGGACACCTGCGGCACGCAGGTTCTGTCCGACACCCTATCTACGGCCTATATCCGAGCGCGAGCCCTCCCCTCTTTTGAAAATGAGGTTCAAATCCAGGGACCACAAGTAGGATCTGCCGTTACGCTAAACTCTTGCCGCCTGCTTCGCTATCGCAACAACCAGCTCGAAACGAGTCTCCCGGTCGCTTTGAATCAAAATATTTTTAGTGAGCCCTTCGACCCCTTTGATCGCCCCAATGATGAGATTTGCTATCAATTAGAATGTCTGGGGCAAGCGCAAAGAATCAATGGGACTTCTCAGGATATCCGAATCCAATCCAATATCAGTTGCCCGGAAAGGGAGATTCGATTACAGTTACCAAACGCACTGCGCCCCGAAGGAGAAAATCCTGAATTTAAGCCCCTTATTCTTTTTGAAAATGCCATACAGTCTTATCAGATGCAAATTTTCGATCGATGGGGCAAGCTCCTTTTTGAAACGAACGATCCGAAAGAAGGGTGGCGCGGCCAATCTAGTGACCAACAACTTCCAGCTGGAGTATATGTATACCGAATTTCTATAGAGCAACAGCAAGGTAGTCCCATCGTAAGAAAAGGTACCGTAACGCTAATCAGGTGATGAAAAAGGATTATTACCAGGCCGTTTACGATCTCGTCTCTGAAATTCCAGAGGGTTGCGTTACTAACTATGGTGCCATAGCAGATGCTCTTGCCCTAGGGTCAGCCCGAACAGTAGGGTATGCGCTTTCACAAAGCCATAAAATAGCACCATTTATCCCCGCACATCGGGTTGTGAATCGAAAAGGAGAGCTTTCTGGGAGGCATCATTTTGACCCGCCTGAACGCATGGCGCAATTGCTCGAAGCTGAGGGAGTGAAAATCGTCGATAACGCCGTTGCAGATTTTGACCAATATTTTTGGTCTCCTCAACAAGGCCTTTCAGGTTTTCAATGATGCGGTTCCGCCCCACAAGTGGGCCGGCGCTATGGTCGGTGGGTTCCGTGGCTTCGGCTGCGCCTTTGCCACACTCGCCACGCTTCCGCTAAGCGAGTCCCCTCCCAGCGCTAACCGAAAGCTATTGTATTGCACTATAATCATTCTTTTGAACCTCAAATCAACACCTACTCCATCAATAGAAATATATCTTATGAGCTAGTTTTACGATAATAGCCCATTGTTTTTTGTAGGAAATTATCATATGTATCTATAACAATATCAGACCGGAAGGCAAGGCAGCCGGACAAACCTGCCTATCTAAATATTACAGTATCTCATTGGTATTCATAGTATTATATAAGATATTTTTGGCATATAACGTCCCGATCATTACTCAATAATGATTAAGTTGTGCCTACAACTATTAGCAATTTCAAATCAAAATTTGTATATTTGAATTCACTCAAACAATTTAATATGAAAAATCGATCTACAACTATGAACAAAAAATTAATGTATGGGCTTTTATTGCCTTTTCTATTGATGCCATTTATTTCCAATGCCCAGTTGGTATTCGAAATTACTTCTCCAGCTAATTTAGCGGGACAATATCCCGTTGGATCAGCCGCATTTGGAGAGACACTAAGCGATACACTTACTGGCACACTTCGAGCTGGAGAAGATGCTAGTATGAACCCTGCCTTGGGTTGTGAGGAGCTTACTACAGATTTAACAGGAACTATTGGTCTTTTGGACAGAGGCGACTGCGCATTTAATGTAAAAGCTGAGAATGCTCAAACTGCAGGAGCTGTTGCACTCATTATAGCAAACACTTCAGATGAAATTATTAATATGCCGGGAGCAAATCCCAATGTTACTATTCCATCTTTCTTAATCCAATCATCACTATCCAGCCAGATTCGCGCAGCCCTATCTAGCGGAGATGTTGAAATTGCTATCTATAGACAACAGCAAGAAATCCTTTGGGGTGGACCAGATGATCCGAATAGTACCTTCGATGGCGGGCTAAACGGCTGGACTTCAAGAAGAATCTTAACCTACCAAAATGACCCGTTGAATCAACCAGACTCTTTTGTATGGTTGCCAGAGGGTGATGTAACAGCTGGATTAGTATCTAATGCAGATAATATAATTGCTTCCCCTACTCAAGCTAACGGTGCCGCAGGTATGAATTTCGACTTACTTATCACTGGAGGATCTACGAATCCAGGTTCACCACCTTACCCGTTTTTTGTTTCAGAATTGATTTCGCCCACTATTGACCTTTCTGGTAATACAGGGCCTTTAGCTCTTAGTTTTTACCAGCTTATTCGTATTCTGAATAACGTAGGTGAATCATTCTATACAGCGGTTGCTTTCAGTACTGATGGAGGTGCTAGTTGGGGAACGCCACAGGTGTTGAATGCTAATTTAGAATCACAGGAGAGAGCGCAAAATCAAATAATATTTCCTATGCCTGCAAATGTAAGCAATGCGGAGCAATTCAGAATGAAGTTTATTGTTTCTATGGACTTCTATTATTGGGTTATTGATGATGTAGTTATCTCAGAACTGCCTGAAACTAATGTAGCAATTACGGGATCATTCAATCCACTTTCAGCTTTAGCTACGCCGGCAGACCATATCGGTAAAGATACATTTGGCTTCTCTCTTAATTTAGTCAATGAAGGCTTTCCAGTAGATTCATTATTGTGCGAAGTTCAAGTTGTCAATGCTGATAACAATGAAATTCTTCACACCCAAACTGAAATCATAACAGATGCGGGTAACGGACCGGATACAGTAGAATTTGCTGATTTATATGCGCCTGAGCTAGAGATAGGTAATTATCTTGTTAGATACCGTATAGATCCATTGAATTCAATTGATTTAGGTTATCCGAACAATTTCCAAAGCTATGCATTCCAGGTGTCAGACAATGTTTACTCTATGACTGACCCGACATTAACAACTTCAGGAAGTACGGGCTCAAGCCCTACTCTACCAGCTGGAGCTGACGCATGGGTTTGGGGTAATAAATACTATATTTCAGAAATGCCGGAACCAACTGCAACTGATACGTTCGTACCTCGTTTCCTAGGAAGTGAGCATATTTACGTTTCGCCAGATGATGACTTTGCCGGAGATGAAGCGGTTGTATTATTACTTGAGTTTACGCAACCTGGTCCATTGTATGATTTTAATGGTGTGGTTGCCGGTCCCGGAAATGCAGATTTGAACACATTACCAACTTTTGATCACCCTGGATTTAATACTGTTGCATTTGCTATTGTCGATGAGACAAAGCTTAGTAATGCCGGTTCAGGAAACTTACTTCAATTAGATCATACAGACTTTTTTGATGCCGTAAACAACCTTCCGATCGAAGAACCCATCATATTAGATGACGATCGCATTTATTTTGTTGTTACGCAAGTTAGCGATGATAACGTTGGAAATGTCCGTATAGCTTCTATTAGCTCTGACCTTGATGCTGCTACAAGTCTTCTTTATTGGCCGAATGCCAATGGCGAGATGAGAAACTGGACAGGATTTATAGGTTCAGTACCAGTAGCTAGAATGATTACCGATGTAGCACTTATAAACTCAGATCCATCAGTGATTCAAAGAGATGCCGAAATGACGGTTTATCCACAACCTACCGCAGACAAAATGTATATTGATATGGACTTAGAAGAACCTTCTGATGTTCAGTTAGAATATATCGACATGAGTGGACAAGTGGTGAAAACCTCTGAGCATAAAAACGTTCGTTCTCAAACGATCGAAGAAAATGTTCAAACTATTCAGACTGGTTCGTATATCATCAAGCTTACGACCAAGAATGGTATTAAAACCACAAAAGTAATGGTCATTAAATAAATTTAATTTCCATTTCAGAAATAAAAGGCTGCCTCAAGTATTGAGGCAGCCTTTTTTATTTTCACCTCTATAAATAACACGGATCTATCCCGGAAAATGCATGCATTTTCCGCCTGAGAGCCAAAGCGCATACAAATCATTGATTTGTTTTTCCTTACATAATTTTCTAGTAACTAACTCTGCAAATCATAAGGCCAGAATTAGTTCTTCCCATATGAATGAGTTTGAAGGTTAAACCCTTGATAAATGGTTAAAATTCTAGCCTACTATTATTTCCTCACTTAATTTATCATTCTGAGTTTATTAATTATTCGAGCTAAGTCCGAAAAAAACAGGTTCTTTTCTAAAAGTTATGAACAAAATTTCGTACTTTAATATTATTGTTAAAAGTATTAAAAATTAATAAGACTTATGATTAACAAATTAATATATAGATTATTATTGATTTTCCTTTTTATGCCATTCATTTCCAATGCCCAGTTGGTCTTCGAAATTACTTCTCCAGCTAATTTAGCGGGACAATATCCCGTTGGATCAGCCGCATTTGGAGAGACACTAAGCGATACACTTACTGGCACACTTCGAGCTGGAGAAGATGCTAGTATGAACCCTGCCTTGGGTTGTGAGGAGCTTACTACAGATTTAACAGGAACTATTGGTCTTTTGGACAGAGGCGACTGCGCATTTAATGTAAAAGCTGAGAATGCTCAAACTGCAGGAGCTGTTGCACTCATTTTAGCAAACACTTCAGATGAAATTATTAATATGCCGGGAGCAAATCCCAATGTCACTATTCCATCTTTCTTAATCCAATCATCACTATCCAGCCAGATTCGCACAGCGCTATCTAGCGGAGATGTTGAAATTGCTATCTATAGACAACAGCTAGAAATCCTTTGGGGTGGACCAGATGATCCGAATAGTACCTTTGATGGTGGGCTAAACGGCTGGACTTCAAGAAGAATCTTAACCTACCAAAATGACCCGTTGAATCAACCAGACTCTTTTGTATGGTTGCCAGAAGGTGATGTAACAGCTGGATTAGTATCTAATGCAGATAATATAATTGCTTCCCCTACTCAAGCTAACGGTGCCGCAGGTATGAATTTCGATTTACTTATCACTGGAGGATCTACAAATCCAGGTTCACCCGCCTATCCGTTTTTTGTTTCAGAATTGATTTCCCCTACTATTGACCTATCTGGCAATACAGGGCCTTTAGCTCTTAATTTTTATCAGCTTATTCGTATTCTGAATAATGTAGGTGAATCATTCTATACAGCGGTTGCTTTCAGTACTGATGGAGGTGCTAGTTGGGGAACGCCACAAGTTTTGAATGAAGATTTAGAATCACAGGAGAGAGCGCAAAATCAAGTAATATTCCCTATCCCTGAAAATGTAAGTGATGCGGAGCAATTCAGAATGAAATTTATTGTTTCTATGGATTTCTATTATTGGGTTATTGATGATGTGGTGATTTCACCACTTCCCTCTACGAATATTTCAATAGCTGATGCTTTTCATCCATCGTCAGCATATGCTACTCCAGAATTTGATATCGAAAAAGATACTTTTAACTTTTCGGCAGTTTTATTAAATGAGGGAACTGAATTAGATTCAGTTTTAATAGAGATAGAGGTTCTAAATGCTGATAATAACCAAGTCCTTCATCAACAAACTAAAATTTTAACTCAAGTAGAAAATGGTATAGACACCATTCATTTTTTCGAGCTGTTACTACCCCGATTACAAGAAGGAAACTATTTGGTTAGGTATCGAGTTGATGCTCTGGATTCGATTGATTTAGATTATACTGATAATTTCAAATCTTTTGATTTTCAAGTCACATGCAATCAGTACGCAATGACAGATCCCGAGCTAACATCTACTGAAGTCCCTGGAGTGAGTCCGTGGCTCCCCCCAAGTGCGGATGCATGGGTTTGGGGCAACGGTTATTACATTGCTGAAACTGAATTGTTCGAAAATAGGAGTTTTTTGGGGAGTGAACATATTTTTATTTCTCCAACGGGCGACTTTTCAGACAGGAGCGCTACCGTCCTTCTCATGGAGTTTGCACAAAAGGGAAAAAACTACGACTTCGACCTCGTTCGAGGAATCAATGATCAGGATTTATTCCGCATACCCGTTTTTGACCACCCTGCTTTTAAAGTATTGGCCTTTTCAATTATAGAAGATGACCATCTAAATGCAGTGGGGTCGGGAAATTTACTTGAGCTGGAATTTTTGGATTTTTTTAATAATGAGACGAACCAGTTGTATCTGGAGCCACCACTATTGGAGAATGATCGCCTATATTTCATTGCCATAGTTATTAGTGATGAAAATGTAGGTAATGTGCAAATAGCCGGCATTCCTTCCGAATTAGATAATCCGATAGGCATTCTTTATAGCCCGGACGAAAATGACCGAATGAGAAATTTTAGAGGTTTTCCAGGAGAAGTTCCCGTAGCAAGAATGAATTTAGGAGAGGGTATAATTTGCTCTGACGATACTGAATCTAATCAAAAAGGCAACCTCACCGTTTTTCCTCAGCCCGCCAAATCAAATCTTTTTCTAGACATGGATCTCAATAAACCTTCTGATATTGCGATAGAGTATATAAATCTTTCGGGGCAGCGTATAAAAACCTCTCAACACAAGCATGTTTATAAACAACTCGTCTCAGAAGATTTGAGTAACATGCCAACAGGGTCTTACATTATTAAGGTAACGACTGAAGAGGGCGTAAAAAGCGCAAAGGTCATGGTTATAAAATGATAACCGCAATGGAGATACAATGGGTAAATTTAGCTAGATTTTAATCATTTATATATCTCTATTGTTCAGTGATATTCTGTTTTCAAACCTGAGCCATAGGATTATTTTCTAGTCTTTGCTTAAAACTATAGTTTTGAGCTAAAATGCTATTTTCTCTCCAGTCACCGTATCATACTGCATTTCTTTATCTATAAAGGTCTCTTTCTTTTCATCAAAAACTTCGCACTCATCGATCGGTAGTGCGTAAATATGCAATGTCATGGCCCGAGCTTCGCTATTGTTCTTAATCATATGATAGCCCATTTCATCACGCATATACGTTAATCGTCGACCTGTTAACTTTTCTACATGTGTCTTCGTCAAGTTATCATCGTCATCTGCCTGGTATCGGATCTCGGTCATTTCTCCATCCACTAAATACACCCAGCAGTCTTGCCCATCATGGCCGTGTACAGGAGTTCTGTCACCCGGGTTCCAACATAAAAGGAGCAATTCGTAATCTTTTGTTCGCTTTATACAGTTTCTTGCATAGCCTACATCCTTAAAATGCGCATATGGCATAAATTCGGACCTAGGAATGTCCATAGATGAAATAATTTTTTTATGTTGTTCGTGTTCAGTTTCTTCTAATCGCTGAATGAGAGCCTGTATCGAGGTTATTTTTTCTTGCATAGAAAACAATAGTTTTATTTTTCGAGCAACCAATTATAAAATACATTTGTGGTCGATTGGCTTTACTTCGTCAAAAAAGGGGATAATTGGTTTTTGCATGAACAATCAACCAAATCTTACTTTTACTAAGTTAGTGAATTTTAAATAAATCAAGTAATGAAGGATACATTAAACCGTTTTCATAATCTCGTAGAAAAACTACTTCAGGATGAACATAAAAATCCAGTATCCAAGCCCATTCCGGCTCAAAAGCTATTTGAGCAAATAGATTTGTCTCTGCCTGAAAAAGCCATTGATGATGACACATTCTATCCTTTATTAGAAAAAGTAGTACTGGCTGCACCGAAAACAGCTACACGAGCTTTTTTCAATCAACTATTTGGCGGTCGAAATGAAAAAGCAGTTTTAGGAGAATTACTATCTGTTATTCTCAATAACAGCATGTATACCTATAAAGCTGCAGGGGTTATGATAGGGGTGGAAAAAGCAATAATCAACCAAATTCTGGAAATTTTAGGATGGGACTCTGATCACTCAGGCGGGACATTTGCCGCAGGTGGGTCCATGACAAATTTTATGGCTATGCTTATGGCTAGAGATAAAGTGGGTGATGAGGTTCCAACATTAGGCGTCCGCCAAAACATGACGGTATATACTTCTAAAGAGTCTCACTACAGCATTCCAAAAAATGCAACTTTTGCAGGTTTGGGACGAGATTCCGTGCGATATATTGAAACAGATGATGAGGGTCGTATGATGCCTGATCATTTGGAAAACACAATAAAAGAAGATATTGAAGAAGGCTTTTTACCTGTGCTCATAAATGCTACCGCAGGTACCACTGTGCTCGGCGCTTTTGATCCGATTTCTCCCCTGATCAAAATCCGTGATACTTACGCCATGTGGCTACATGTCGATGGAGCATACTGCGGATCTGTAATATTCAGCGAAAAATATCGCCATCTAGTAAAGGGTGTAGAGCAGGTAGATTCTTTTAGTGTCAACGCACATAAGATGCTAGGTACTCCTTTAAGTAGCTCTTTGGTCTTTGTGAAAGATAAAAAGCACCTCTATAATTCCTTCTCTAATGATGCGAATTATCTGTATCAAACAGATCACGATGAATTCAACCTCGGAAAGATTTCATTACAGTGTGGTAGAAGAAACGATGCTCTAAAGTTTTGGACCTTGTGGAAACAAGTAGGTACCGAGGGTCTGGAAGAAATGGTAGACAAACAATTTGCTTTGGCTGACGTCGCACGCGACTACATTAGGGAGCATGCTGATGATTATACCTTATACAGTTTTGATGATTCGATAGGGATTTGCTTCAACTACAAAGATTATCCAGCAAAAGATATCTGTACTTTATTGTATGAAAAGGCTACCCTTATGGTCGGCTATGGCCGATTCCGGCAAGATGAGTTTATTCGTTTGGTAACGATCAATGCTCAAAATGAAAAGGAAGATATACTTAATTTCTTTACCACTTTAGAGTCTTTCGTAGCTGAGCATGAGGAAGAGTTACGTGAAATGGCTTTACCCGTTCAATGAGCCGAAAGGTAAGTGATTCAAGTCTACGTTCCCGCCAGAAATTATTATGCCAATTCTGCCTGCCCAAGGGTGCTTAAATGCTGCCGCCAGCGGGACAGCTGAAGAAGGTTCCACAACAATTTTCAGGCGTTCCCAAATCCAACGCATCGCGTCAATGATCTCGCCCTCTTCGACGAGAACAATATCCTCCACGTGCTTTTGGATTAACGGAAAATTAATGTCTCCTAATTGCGTGCGTAGCCCATCTGCGATAGTTTGTTCTCCCGTGGCAGACTGAATGACTCCAGTATAGAAGGAGTGATGCGCATCGTCAACTGTGGAAGGCTCCACACCAATCGTTTTGCATGTAGAGTTGCCCAGGTATTGAACAGCTACGCTTGTACCAGCTAATAGCCCGCCGCCGCCTACCGGGGTCAATACCAGGTCTAAGTCGGGCAGGTCTAAAAGTAATTCCGCCGCAGCTGTACCCTGACCTAATATCACTCTATAATCGTTGGACGGGTGGAGAAATCGCGCACCTCTCTGTGTTATTATTTGATCTGCTGCGGACTGACGAGCTTCGAGAGTAGATTCCACTTCTATAACTTCTCCACCATAACTTCGAACTGCGGCCTTTTTTACTGCCGGTGCATTTTCTGGCATTACGATATAAGCAGGCACATCCATTGCTAAAGCGGCTAATGATACAGCCTGTGCAAAATTCCCAGATGAGTGGGTGACAACACCATTTGCCCGTTCTGCATCACTCAGGCCTTGAAGGGCAGCCACTGCACCTCGCATTTTAAATGCACCCATTCGCTGGAAGTTTTCACATTTAAAAAAAATCTCTGCTCCCGCGCGTTGATTGATTAACCGGGATTGCATAATAGGTGTACGATGGATATGTGGTCCAATCGACTGATAAATATCCATGAGATCTTCAAAAATGTTGTCCATATGAACTGCATTCGGTGAGTAACAAATATACTATTTCATCGCAGATATCCTGTAGCAAGGGTTTAAAGGACCGGATCTCATACGAATACTTTAGGTAGCGAAGTGCTTAAGAACTTCAGTAAAAAGCAATTATAGCTTCAATTTGATGAATTGACCGAAGTCACTCACTTATTCCATATCATAACTGCAACTTACAGCTTGATGTATAGCTAATTGACGGCACTGGCTATAAGCTAGACCATGAATATAAATAGTCAAATTTACAATATGCCAATCAGTCCGCGAAAGGGATGGGAATGGTCGCGCCGCAGGCGGGAGTCCGAAGCAGCGCAGTTGCTGTAGGACGGAACCCATGGACAGCCCGACCCCGAGATGCCCGTAGGGCTCTCGCGGGTTTCGCCCAAAAAATAAAAAAGCAGAGCCCTCCTTTCGGAAGACTCTGCCCAAATTATGTGCTTTCACAAGTCAGATCAAATATTCGTGCGAACTGCTTTGACCGGATACGGGTTGTGGGGATCGATATAGTCATAAATCTCCACCATGCCCTGATCGTTTAGAATATTTACTAAAGCATACGAAGGGCCGATAGAGTACCCCTTATTTGCTAAAATCTTGGTCACAAAATTTTTGAGTCCAATATACCGCATGTCGGTTTGTGCCACGATAGCTTCGGTGGCTTTAAGTTCCTCAACAATTTCGTCCTCTGTGATAATTTTCAGATTTCGCTTTATAGGCTCCAGGTCTTCAAACTCTTCCTTGCTAAAGCGATCGTTTTCCATGGCCTCGTTCCCCAAAGATGAGGAATCACTTCGCCAATCAGGCTCAGCGCTATGATCTAAATCTTCATTATCTCCGATCATATCATCATCCATCTCGCCAGAGACATATTTATAGGCGTCATTTATCATGCGCATTAAGGTCTCGTAAGCTTGTTCAGCAACGGATAGATCGTTCGGATGTAAAAGCTGATTGCGCTTTGTCTTTTTATAAATATTAACCAGCGTATTCCACTTTTCAGCAAAGTATTTTTGTGTAAACGCTTGCTCAAAGGGGTGTTCATCCTGACCTTCCAACTCTTCTTTCAACTCCTCGAGTTCCTCGAGGGTGTCTACATCCTGAAGCCGTGAGATGACGAAAGAGTTGAGAAAGTATTGATTGGGATGGTTTATGATTTCTCCCAGTTCCTCGAGTTCTAGCAGCTCGATATTCGTATCTACCAACTGCTGCAAAGAGGCAATTTGTCCTTCGCGCTGCTGGATTTTATCCTTAAGCGACACCGGTGCACGATGCTCCCACCAGTCGGGTCCTGACTCGTAGGCATAGTAGGATACCAAGAGTTTGCGTATTGCCCATTCTACTTTCTGAACCAGAGGCATGACTTGTAAACTTAGATATATAGACACGTCATCATTTAAGGTTTTGATATACTCTACCTTAAGCGTATGGCTTAGGAAACTCAATAGTTTCCCCCGCATCTCCAACAATATTTTTATGTCGTCGGATGCCCCCCTAACTATATATCCTGCAGTTTCATCATCACTGCGATCATCTTCGAAAAAAGGACGAACGAGCAAGATAAAATCTTTGTTCTTATGGCTGAATTGCATTTCGTGCTCTACATCGCGCTCGAGAAGTAAGGATTCAGCTTGTGAAAAGGTGTCTAAAAATTGACTTGAAGATTGAAAGGCCTTTGATTCGGTTGAGTCCATCACTAGGACTTCGAAATTGTATTTCATCTCTATAATTTTAATTAAAAAAATAAACGAGTTCAGTGTTCCCCAATTAAACTCTAATTATTGTACCTACATCTATTTAAAGAAACGCTAATATACTAGCATATTTGAAAATACTAAATTTTTGTCAAATTTATTTGTAAATTACTAATAGTTCTGTACAATCACTTTGATTAAAGATGCGCACTATACATCTACTTTGGCGTACTTCGCATTTTTCTCAATAAAAGCTCGCCGTGGTGGCACCTCATCGCCCATTAACATACTAAAGATACGGTCAGCTTCCAATGCATCATCGATGGTTACGCCTCTCAAGGTTCTAAAATCTGGATTCATAGTTGTATCCCACAATTGATTGGCATTCATTTCTCCCAATCCTTTGTATCGCTGAACTTTTACAGACCCTTTTTGACCGCTGGATAACTCTTCTGTTATTTTCTTACGCTCATCTTCAGACCATGCATATTCCTGTTTTTTGCCCTTTTTCAATAAATACAAGGGAGGAGCAGCGATATATACATAGCCCTTTTCGATAAGTGGGCGTAAATAGCGGAAAAAGAAGGTAAGAATAAGTGTTACGATGTGGGCACCATCAACGTCGGCATCACACATGATAACGATCTTATGGTAGCGCAACTTTTTTATATTCAGTACGCGCTCGCCTTCTTCATTTTCTTCGATATTAACGCCCAGGGCCGTGAAAATGTTCTTGATCTCTTCGTTTTCGTAGATTTTGTGCTCGAGCGCTTTTTCGACGTTCAAAATCTTACCTCTAAGCGGGAGGATAGCTTGAAATTTTCGGTCTCGTCCTTGTTTAGCTGTTCCTCCGGCGGAGTCACCCTCCACCAAAAATATTTCTGAAATAGATGCGTCTTTTGATGAGCAGTCAGATAGCTTACCTGGCAGGCCGCCAGATGTTAAGGGGCTCTTTCGCTGAACCATTTCCCGCGCCTTTCGAGCCGCATGGCGAGCAGTAGCTGCTAAAACGACTTTTTCGATAATCCGCTTGGCTGACTTTGGATTTTCTTCCAGGTAAAACTTGATCTTTTCACCAACTACACGTGATACAATTCCATTGACTTCAGAATTTCCCAATTCGCCTTTGGTTTGCCCTTTGAACTGAGGTTCTGGCACTCGAACAGAAACAATAGCTGTCAATCCTTCTCGGAAATCCTCACCGGCTATATTAAACTTAAGCTTTTTGAAAAAGCCATTATCCTCGCCGTATTGCTTAAATACTCGATTCACTGCGCGTTTGAAGCCACTCACATGAGTTCCGCCTTCTCGAGTATTAATATTATTCACAAAGGAGAATATATTTTCTGAGAAGCTAGTATTGTACTGTAAGGCAACTTCTACCTCCACATTATCTTCTTCTCCTTTAGCCGTAATGGGAGTTTCAATCAATGCTGTCCGGCTCTCGTCTAAATAGCGTACAAATTCTGCGAGCCCTCCTTCCGAGTGATAGGATTCGTGCAAGGGATCGCCATTCTCATCCGTTTCACGCTCGTCAGTCAACGTTAGGGTTAAGCCTGGATTTAAAAATGCGATCTCACGCATTCGGGTCGCTAATAATTTAAATTTAAAATCGACCTCATTGAATATGCCTTTATCCGGATGAAAGTGAATTTTTGTTCCTGCCTTATCTGTAGTTCCGATTTTCTCTACCTCTGAAGTGGGTTTTCCTATGGCATAGGTTTGACGATAGATATCTCCTTCTCGATAAACTTCCGCAACTAACTTTGACGACAAGGCATTTACACAAGAAATACCAACACCGTGTAAGCCTCCGGACACTTTATAAGAGTCCTTATCAAACTTACCTCCGGCGTGGAGTACTGTCATCACCACTTCTAAAGCTGATTTTTTCAACTTCTCGTGTTGATCTACCGGAATACCCCGGCCATTATCCACAATCGAGATGCTGCCATCACTGTGAATGCGTGTCGTTACCTCATCACAGTGGCCCGCCATATGTTCATCAATGGAGTTGTCAATCACCTCCCATACTAAGTGATGGAGACCTTTATGATCAGTTGATCCAATGTACATTCCCGGCCTTCTGCGCACTGCTTCCAAACCCTCAAGGGCTGTAATATTTTTCGCGCCGTAATCATTCTGATTGGAGTCCTTTTCGCTCATGTATTCGTTTATTTATAAGGGTAACAAAGATACGTAATATATCTGGAAACACGCAGTTTATAACTGCTGTTACCGGATCAAGTTCAAAAGAATTTTAAACCCCTGACAAGTCCTTTCAGATGTGCCATATCCAGCCATAATCACTACCTTTGTCCTTGTGAAAAAGACCTGGACCATAAACGGCGAAAACGGCTACCGAAAAATCTTACCCGAACTACTAAAAGCATGCGGTACGATCAATAAATGGCAACTCTTTGGTGAGATGGGAGCCGGAAAAACTACATTCGTTGCACAGCTTGGGCTTTTCCTAGGTTTTAAGGGAATAAGTAGCCCGACCTTTTCTATCGTAAACAGCTATGAGCTAAGCATCGAATACCCACCCTTTAAAGAGGGGTTAATCCATCATATGGATCTCTATCGACTGGAAACGGAAGAGGAACTACTTGATATTGGCTGGGAAGAATATGTCTACAGTGAGGACGGATTAATTGTGGAGTGGCCACAATTAGCCCTCCCCTACTGGCCCACACCCTATGCTGAAGTCCACATCCGAGAAACAGCAGATGTGTCAAAAAGAGAATTAATCCTTATCTTACCCACATAACTTAGTTTATGGTACCTCCCTTAACATCCAAAGACTTTCCCAGCACCCGATCTCAAGAAAGACTAGAACCCCAGGAAAAACTACAAAAAGTGGGGGAGGACTCCGCCCGATTATTTATGGGGCTGCCCAGAGAAGATGCAATGAAAGAAAACCGGGTAGCTTTAGTTCCCTCTTCTGTTTCAGCCTTAGTTGCTGCCGGACATCGGATTGTTGTGGAAAGTGGGGCGGGAGATAAGTCTAATTTTTCCGATCATGACTTTTCTGAAGCCGGTGCTCAAATCGTACACAGTAAAAAAGAGGTCTATGAGGCCGAAATCGTATTGAAGGTTGCGCCCCCGAATATGGCTGAAACCCAATGGTTGCGAGAGAGTCAAATCCTAATTAGCCCATTACAAATTCCCGTGTTATCACAAGAATTGCTTCTTACGCTCAAAAAAAAACGTGTCATCGCTGTAGCAATGGAGTACTTGCAGGATCAGGATGGATCATTTCCACTTGTCCGCATGATGAGTGAAATGGCTGGCTATAGTGCTGTTTTAAAGGCTGCTGAGTTGTTGACGATTAGTAGCGGTGGCAAGGGCGTATTACTCGGAGGGATTTCCGGTGTGCCCCCCGCCAAGATCGTAATTTTGGGCGCAGGTGTAGTTGGCGAATTTGCTGTTCGCTCTGCGTTGGGACTGGGTGCTGAAGTATGTATCTTCGATAATAATATTTACAAGCTTATGCGGATCCAAAACCGGTTGGGCCGACAGCTCTTCACTTCGGCTCTTAATACAGTAGCCTTGGAAAAAGAACTGGAAGACGCCGATGTAGTCATTGGAGCTATTCACTCTGAATCTGGACGTAGCCCTATCATTGTGACGGAAGAAATGGTGATGAAAATGAGGCCCGGCTCTGTCATTATCGACGTAAGTATTGATCAGGGCGGATGCATAGAAACTTCTGAAGTGACCACACAAGACAAACCGGTCTTTACCAAGCACGAAGTCATGCACTATTGCGTGCCCAATATTGCGTCCAATGTGGCTCGGACAGCTTCTATTGCGGGTAGTAATATCCTCACGCCCATTCTCCTACAAGCTGGCGAAACAAAAAATATTGAGCAATTATTGTATCAAAATACAGGGCTGCGCCATGGCGTCTATGTATATAAAGGTGCCTTGACCAATTCGTATCTCGGCGAGCAATTCGACATCAAATACACAAACCTGGATCTTTTGATTACGAGTAATTTGTGATTTTATTTTGTGGTGGAGGAGCTTTGGTTTCTGATCCCTTCAGGCGTTAGTGCTGGTTTAGATGCAGTTTGTAAGTTCTGGGTTTTTAGTCCAG